>Ga0302286_10000083_pt1 | contig 78944 bp, 66 predicted proteins | sample III_Fen_E2_3_FD_198765 | JGI IMG/M metagenome (GOLD analysis project Ga0302286, IMG submission 198765) | Peat permafrost microbial communities from Stordalen Mire near Abisko, Sweden - III_Fen_E2_3 | ecosystem: Environmental > Terrestrial > Soil > Wetlands > Permafrost | place: Sweden: Abisko...
CGACAGGGATATTGCACCCTTTTTTAGGCATATTCTATAGGATCGTATCTGTAAAACAGTTAAAAGTAACTTTAGGCGATAGATACTACCCGTTATTTATCGTCATGAATATTTCGGGGATAATTATAATTATAAATAATTTTACATTCGGTCTATAATCACCAACCCAAACTTAGTCTATAACCGCAGACCAAGATTGTCAAGTTAAAATATATTAAATTATGGCTTAAAGTGTCCTAAGTGAGTTTTAAGTTAAGTGAATTCGTTGACATTTAACTTTTTTACATTTTTTATAATAAGTAACAAGCCTAGTAACATTCTAAACTTTAATATATAATAAACACCTAAAAATACCAATCAAAATATGACTATTATGAATATTACTATTTCAGTGGACTCCTATGAAATGTAGATATCCTTTCTATCCATGTTTTTTGATTTCATTCTTAGGTTATGCTCTTATCATATCGGTGCACAAATCATAGCAACACAACATATGAAACATAACACATTTGCTTTCCTTTCTTTACTTGTCACTCTTCCTATGCTAAAATATACACCAGTGTAAACATTGAAAACGCTAAATATTGAATGTATATAAATGAGGGATAAAGCAATGATACTTGCATGTCAAAATATTAATAAATCATTCGGAACCAATCAAATACTTAAATCAGTTTCCTTTCATGTAAATGATAGGGAAAAGGTGGCTATTGTCGGAATAAACGGCGCAGGGAAATCCACATTACTCAAGATAATCATGAAAGAGATGAACGCAGATGATGGTGAGATTATTCTTGGGAAGGGTAGTACCATCGGTTACCTATCTCAACATCAAAATCTTTCTACTGAGAACTCTATTTTGGATGAAATGTTAACGGTAAAACAGGATGTTATTGATCTAGATCGCAATATCAGATCTCTAGAGCTGGAAATGAAACATGCTGAGGGCGCAAAACTCGATCAGATGCTTTCTACTTATACCCGATTAATGCATGAATTTGAAATTAAAAATGGCTACGCCTATCAAAGTGAGGTTATCGGTATTCTCAAAGGTCTCGGCTTTGGAGAAGAAGATTTCGACAAAAAAGTAAACACGCTTTCCGGAGGTCAGAAAACCAGAATTGCACTTGGTAAGTTACTGTTATCCAAGCCTGATATCATATTACTCGATGAACCGACCAACCATTTGGATTTAATCTCCATAGCCTGGTTAGAAACCTTCCTTTTAAATTATAACGGTGCTGTTATCGTTGTAGCCCATGATCGCTATTTTCTAGATAAGGTAGTATCAAAAGTAGTAGAATTAGATAATAGTCGTTGTCAGAGTTTTGAAGGTAATTACTCTATCTATGCCGAAAAAAAAGAAATGCAACGAAATGCTATGCTTAAACAATACCTTAATCAACAGCAGGAAATCAAACATCAAGAAGAGGTTATTACTAAGCTGCGCTCCTTTAACCGTGAGAAGTCCATCAAGCGCGCGGAAAGTCGCGAGAAGATGTTGGATAAGATTGAGCGTGTTGAGCGACCCACAGAACATACTGAGATGCATTTTGACTTGGAACCACGCATTATGAGTGGCAATGATGTATTAACCGTAACGGATTTGTCAAAATCCTTTGATACGCTTACTTTATTTAAAAATTTAAGCTTTGAAATTAAGCGTGGTGAGAAGGTTTCCATCATTGGTAATAACGGAACCGGTAAGACAACTATCTTAAAGATGATCAATGGACAGCTGGCAGCAGATGCGGGTCAAATTAAACTTGGCTCCAAGGTTCATGTCGGTTATTATGATCAGGAACATCAGGTTCTTGATCCTGACAAGACTTTGTTTGATGAGTTACAGGACACTTATCCGCACCTTGATAATACTGCAGTGCGTAACATCCTAGCAGCCTTTCTTTTTACAGAAGACGATGTATTTAAAAGAATTAAAGATATCAGCGGTGGCGAGCGTGGTCGCGTATCCTTAGCGAAACTTATGTTATCGGAGGCAAATCTACTAATCCTCGATGAACCTACAAACCACTTAGATATTACCTCCAAAGAAATACTTGAGAACGCGATTAATCACTATAATGGTACGGTATTATATGTTTCCCATGACCGTTATTTTATTAATAAGACCGCTACAAGAATTCTTGATTTAACAGATCAGACCTTGATTAATTATATTGGTAATTACGATTATTATCTGGAGAAGAAACCTGAGATGGAAGCCCTGTACTTGGGTAAAAGCGCGTCCGTGTCAAACTCGCTTCCAACCGGCAAGCCCGGTAGCTTTCCAGCTTCCTTCCCCGCTGCTTCTGTTCCAGCTTCCACTCCGGACAACGATAGCGATAATAAGCTGAACTGGCAGCAACAAAAGGAAGAACAAGCAAAGGCTCGAAAGAGAAAGAATGATTTAATAAAGACAGAAGACGAAATTCAGAAACTAGAGTTACGTAATGAAGAAATAGATAAATTACTGACTCAGGAAGAAATATTCACCAATGTTCAAAAACTAATTAAGTTAAATGATGAGAAAAAAGTACTTGAAGAGCGTTTATTCGTTCTCTTGGAACAATGGGAGCTTCTTTCCGAAGAGGAATAAGCGTTAGATCAGTAACTTTGATTTGAAATAATGCATAAAAAGAACGATATTCGATTCCCATTACCTTGTGGGTAAAATCAAATATCGTTCTTTTTATAAAGTACCTATTTACCAAGCTCTTTACGTAATAATGTATCACACTTTTCTAACATGCTTGCCCTATGAATAATTTTGTGCCAAGGATTAAACATGCACATATACGAGGTTAAATAATTTTTATTAATAATTCACGCTTCTTTATGAGTCGAATTTATGTCGAGTCGGGTTAATATTATAACCCTCGTTCACTAATGTTCTTAATACTGCTTTTAATATGCTCATAAGCTAATTGCTCAGCGAGATCACCATCTCGCTTTTTAATCGCCTCAAGTATAGCAGCATGTTCTTGACTTGCTTGTGAAGCTCTGCTAGGCATTGCCAATGTAATTTTACGGATTCTCTCCACATAATGGTGAAAATCGGATAGTACATGGTATAAAATCTTACTTCCCGATGCTTCATATATCAACTCATGAAATTTGTTATCTAATTCTACCATCTGTTCATTATGATTTTTCTTTGCATGAAAATCCGATAAATATAGAATCTCTTCCAATTCCTCAATCTGTGACTGTGTAATATGCTCGCACGCCCATTTGGCACACAGTCCTTCCAGAGAGGAACGAATCATATAAATATCATGCATGTCCTTCGAGGTGATGCCCGTTACGTATGCACCCTTATTCGGTATCATTGTAACCAAACCTTCGAGTTCTAACTGTCTTAATGCCTCTCTTACAGGAGTACGGCTTACTCCTAATTCGGTGGCAATCGAGTTTTCCTTCAGTTCATCATTTTCACGATAAACTCCGGATAAAATATCTTCTCTCAGTTTATTAAAAACTCTTCCTCTTAAGGAATAATGATCGGTAACATCTTTGTGAAGATTCATATCTTCCAAGAGATTTCCTCCTTAATTTGTACATCAGGAATAAAGTACTTTTATATTTCTTTTAATTAATATTATATGAAAAATAGGCTAAGTTATTTCATTAGTTCATTTTTTCAATTGTTTCCATTAAATAATCAGCGAATTGTGCTCCGGTTGCTCCTGTAGCTCTACCTGTAGTAACATACTTTTTCTCAGTTACGGTACAGATATCAAGTGCACGATAAAGCTTATCAGCTTCCTTAGTGTATCCTATATGAGCTAGTAACATAGCACCTGCACGTATCATACTACAAGGATCTGCATAGATGTCTCTACCTTCTTGTACCATTCGAGGTGCAGAACCATGAATCGCTTCAAACATAGCATATTTCTTACCAATATTTGCACTGCCGGCCGTACCAACACCACCCTGGAATTCAGCAGCTTCGTCTGTAATGATGTCACCATAAAGGTTCGGAAGTACCACAACCTGAAAATCTGTTCTTCTCTTCTCATCTACAAGCTTAGCAGTCATAATATCAATATACCAGTCATCAGATGAAATCTCTGGATATTCTTCAGCAATTTCACGGAAGATATCTAAAAACTTACCATCGGTTGTTTTGATAATGTTAGCCTTTGTTACGGCTGTTACTCTGGTCTTGCCATTTGCTTTTGCAAATTCAAAGGCTGTTCTGATAATTCTTTCTGTTCCTTGGGAGGTTGCAATTGTAAAGTCAACACCCAAATCTTCCGTTACATGAACGCCCTTGCTACCTACTGCATAAGCACCTTCAGTATTTTCACGATAGAAAGTCCAGTCAATGCCCTGTTCAGGAATTCTAACCGGTCTAACATTAGCAAATAAGTCTAATTCCTTTCTCATCGCCACATTAGCACTTTCCACATTCGGCCATGGGTCACCCTTTCTCGGAGTAGTTGTAGGTCCCTTGAGTATAACATGGCACTTTTTAATTTCATCCAAAACTGCTGGAGGAATCGCTGCATTCTCTTCTGCTCTACGTTCAATTGTCAATCCATCGATTACTTCAAAAACCACTTTACCAGCTTTAATATCATCCTGTAAAAGATATTCTAATACTCTTTGAGACTGAGCTGTAATTGCAGGACCAATTCCGTCACCACCACATACACCAACTTTAATCTGATCAAGAGATTTGTAATCTACAAAATCTCCTTGCAATTTCATTGCTTCCACTCTTTTTAATTGAGCTTCTAATAATTGTCCAAAGCTCTCTTTTGCTGCTTCAATTTTATCTGCAGTTGTCATGTCGCACCCATACCTTTCAATTAAAATCTCACCTTTTTATAACAGCACAAGATGAATTGGCAAGCCAATTCATCTTGAATAAATATTACATTTAATAGAATTGTAAAATGTTTTGATAGACTTGTCAATTAGTTTACAGTATTTATTAGAGATTTGAGAGATTAATGTCTAATTCCTTCTCATAAGTATGAATTAAGTCATTCAGTTCCTCATCTGTAATAACCGTCACACGGCCTGTTTCGTATTCAGCATCAACCCAATCTTTAATCTTTACTACAATTGGATGTGCCTTATCAAGAGCCTTATCACCCTTAAGTTTAAAAGAAGTATTAATCCAATGTGCAATACCTGCTAACCCAGAGGTGTTTGATACAGCAACTAGTACCGGTCTATTGAGAAATTTCTCTGTATCAAAGATATTATAGATCTCTTCATTCTTTAACAAACCATCCGCATGAATACCGGCACGAGTAACATTAAAGTTTTTACCGACAAATGGAGTTCTAGAAGGTACACGATAACCAATTTCCTTCTCAAAATATTCTGCAAGCTCTGTTATAACCGTGGTATCCATTCCATCAAGGGTACCCTTTAACTGTGCATATTCAAATACCATTGCTTCAAGCGGTGTATTACCCGTTCTTTCACCAATACCGAATAAGGAGCAGTTAACAGCTCCCGCACCATACAGCCAAGCTGTGGTTGAATTCGATACTGCTTTATAGAAATCGTTATGTCCATGCCATTCAAGACATTTTGAAGGTACACCGGCATGTGTCATTAGTCCGTATATAATTCCTTGCACAGACCTCGGAATAACTGCTCCAGCAAAGTTTACACCATATCCCATTGTATCACAAGCTCTGATTTTAACAGGAATATTGTACTCCTTGCTAAGCTTCATTAATTCAAAGCAAAAAGGAATAACAAATCCATGAATATCAGAACGTGTAATGTCCTCCAGATGGCATCTAGCGGAAATACCAATTTCAAGACATTCTCTTACAATACTTAAGTAGTGATTCATTGCCTCTCTTCTGGACATCTTCATCTTATAGAAGATGTGATAATCAGAACAGCTTACCAAGATACCGGTTTCTTTCATGCCTAGATCTTTCACAAGTTCAAAATCCTTCTTACTCGCTCTAATCCAAGATGTGATCTCAGGAAATTCATATCCCATCTCCATGCAACGGTAAACAGCATCTCTGTCCTTCTTGCTATATAGGAAAAATTCACTCTGTCGGATAAGACCTTTCGGTCCTCCCAGACGATGCAAACCATCAAAAATCGTCACAATCTGTTCTGTTGAATAAGGTGCTCTGGATTGTTGTCCGTCACGGAAGGTAGTATCGGTTATAAATATATCGTCCGGCAAATTATGCGGGACAATACGGTCATTAAATGCTATCTTCGGTATCTCATTGTATGGAAACAAGTTGCGAAATGTATTCGGTTGGTCTACGTCTACTAGGTTATAAATGGGTTCCTCAAGCTCAAGTAAATTATTATGTGGGTTCTTATATACTTTTCTTTCATCCATTAATTTCGATCTCCCATCATTATGTATTAATTTTGTTCCATTGTATACAATTATACTTGTATTGTCAATATTAAGTTTACCCTTTTTTTGTTTTATATATGAATATTTTATTATATTAATAAAAATTACTTAAGCGATATGTTTGAACAACAACCCTCTAAGCCCTTGTAATTGCCTAAATAAATGAACAAGCCGGACATTAAGTCCGGCTTGTTCATTTATGCATAATTATACTAAAAATCATTTTTACATTAGTTTGAAATTATGATACAATTCCAAAGAATTGATTCGTGTTTACTAATATGTAATGAAAAAACTTACTTATGATTGGACTCAATATTTGATAAAAAACAGGAACTAATATTGCAGGTAACAGGTTTCCACATTTTATCTTTTTACCAAAAATCATATTAATTCCTATGGCAAATATTAATACCGATCCTATAAAAGAAATTTGTAAAATCAGTGTATCATTAAGAAAAGGTTCCACATATTTTGCACCCAGGGTAATGGAACCCTGGTAAATAGCAAGCGGAATAACGGAGAATAATACGCCGATACCAAGCGTTGATGCAATAAAAAAAGAAACAATCCCATCAATAATTCCTTTTGAAATCAGAATGGAACTATTTCCAGTTAATCCATCTTTTAATGCACCAATAATTGCCATTGCCCCAACACAATATAATAAGGAACTGGTGACAAAGCCTTCTACAAAGTTTTGTCCCTTCACACCATTCACCTTAAGAGACTTTTTAATCCATTCTCCGGCTCTTTCTAGCCTGTCTTCTATGTCAACCCATTCACCAAAAAATGCTCCGATTGCAAGTGAAACAATCATCAACATCCAATTAGATGTACCAAGCCCACCATCTTTAATTGTCATTAATCCCTGCATGGCTCCACTCAGACCAATAAACATTACCGACAAACCCATTGCCTTCATAATCGTATCTTGGAATTTCTGATTTAATCCCACTCCTATTAATAAACCAAATCCCGAACCGACTAAAATGAAAATCATATTTGCCAAAGTGCCTAATCCTACCATTTTCTCATCCCCGTTCATTATTTACTAAATTGCAACTCTTTTTATAAATCCTTAGTAATTAAACCAATCCTGTAGTCTGTTCCACTTCTCTCAGTGCAAAAATTGTTCTTTGTAATAAATCCTCAAGCTCCCATCCTAACATATGAGCGCCTTTTTCAATTACCTCTCTGGAACAACCAGCTGCAAATTTAGTTGTCTTATATTTCTTCTTTACCGAACTCAGTTCTAAATCCATCGTACTTTTAGACGGACGCATGATGGCAACTGCTCCAATTAATCCGGTTAATTCATCTACAGCATACAACACCTTTTCCATCTCATGCTCAGGCTTAATTTCCACTGTCAAGTCATAGCCATGACTTGCAGTTGCATGATTAATTTTATCATCGATACCACGTTCCCGTAGTATTTCCTGACTTTTGATGCAATGCTCATCTGGATATAATTCAAAATCCAAATCATGAAGGAGCCCCACGGTTCCCCAAAATTCTTCTTCCTGTGAATATCCTAAATTTTTGGCGAAATATTTCATTACGCCTTCTACTACTTTTGCATGTTTTAGATGAAATTCATCCTTGTTAAATTCCGTTAGAAGTTCCCATGCTTCTTCTCTTGAAGGTATCTTGCTCATATGCGTTCATCCTTTCTATTTTATTAATATAGTAGATTTGTATAATAAAAATTTACTTATTAAGCGATTTACTTAGTTATTTTATATTACAAAGGGAAATTATATCGTACACTTCTTGGTTATATTAAATTAATTACCTGTTCCTTACTGATATCTGTTATAAGCTTACAAATTACCTGATTCCTGTCAAATCCTTTATTACTTCTCCTGCAATAATCAGTCCCGCGACAGATGGGACAAAAGCATTACTTCCTGGTATCTGGCGTCTGTCCGTACATTTTCTCTCCGCTCCCGGTGGACAGATACAGTTGTTTTTACAGCTAAAGGCCATGTCCTCAAGTGGTTTTCTAGCAGGTTCCTGCGAATAAAGTACCTTACATTTTTTCACCCCGCGAACTTTTAACTCTTTACGCATTACTTTAGCTAATGGACAAACGGAAGTTTTATAGATATCGGTAATCTCGAACCTGGTTGGATCTAATTTATTGCCCGCACCCATACAGCTGATAATCGGTATCTTCTTATCCTGCGCACGTAGAATCATCTCTATCTTCGCTGATACTGTGTCAATTGCATCTACGATATAGTCATATTCTGTGAAGTCAAATTGATCAGCAGTAGATGGCAGATAAAAGCATTGATGCGTAGTAACCTTTGCGTTCGGATTGATTTCCAGAATGCGTTCCTTCATTACGTCAACTTTATATTTACCCACTGTTTTTCTAGTTGCGATAATTTGTCTGTTAATATTAGTCAGACACACCTTATCATCATCAATTAAATCAAGATTGCCAACACCGCTTCTTGCCAAAGCCTCCACAGTATAACCACCAACACCACCAATGCCAAATACGGCTATTCTGGAATTTTGAAGCTTTTCCATCCCTTCCCTGCCAAACATTAACTCTGTTCTTGAAAATTGATTTAACATAGTGGTCCACCCTTCTGATCATAATCATCTAAAAAATTATAGGCTTTCTCTTTATCATGATATCCAATTATAGTGCTCAAATTAACATCATGGATACTTCGGAAAATATTCATATCAATACTTGAATTCGTCTGTCTAAACTTCTTAATAAGAGCCTTCATCTCCTGTCGTTTAGAGCCGCCACCACCATTATCACATAGTGTACAGTTCTCGGTAAAACGGCATGCACACTGAATAAACTGTAGGTCATTGTATTGTTTCCAAGACAGAATATCTGCTTCCTTTACAAGATACATTGGACGAATCAATTGCATACCAGCATGATTTGTACTATGTAGCTTTGGCATCATTGTCTGAATCTGACCACCATATAACATTCCCATCAAAACTGTCTCAATCACATCATCAAAATGATGACCAAGTGCTATCTTATTACATCCCAACGCCTGTGCATTCTTATATAGATATCCTCGTCTCATCCTTGCACAAAGGTAACAGGGTGATTCATCTACTTCCGCAACGATATCAAATATTTGTGTTTCAAATATCGTAATTGGAATATCTAGCAATTTTGCATTATTAATAATAGTCTGACGGTTAATTTCATTATAACCAGGATCCATCACTAAAAACACCAGTTCAAACTTTATTTTACCGTGTCTTTGAACCTCTTGCATTAACTTCGCCAACAACATAGAATCCTTGCCGCCTGAGATGCAAACCGCTATTTTATCTCCCTCTTGAATTAACTGATAATCATTTACACCATTAATAAATTTCTTCCATAGAGGCTTGCGAAATTTTTTAATGATACTTCTTTCAATTTCCTGATAACGTTCCATGTATTTTTACCACTTTCTAACTGTAATTTTCTAAGAATTTATCTAATAATTTCTTGCTTGATTTTATTATACTAATTAGCTGACTTTTCATAACATCGATGAAAGGCTTTTAAGAATGTTTCCACCTCTTCTTGGGTAGTGAGATGGCTCAAACTAATACGCCACGAACACATTGCATTCTTTTTATCCCTTGATACAGCATATACTGGTCGGGAAGGGGATGCTGCTACGGAACAGGCAGATTTGACAGAAACACAGATTCCTTCCTCTTGCAGCGCATCACGAAATGTTCCTGCTTTGACTCCTTGTACGCTCAAATTAATGATATATGGAATAGAATGATCTGTACTATTAATTCTAACTTTTTTATATTGCAAAAATGCATTCTTTAGCTGAGCATTCCTATTCTTTACTATTTGATAACGTTCTTCCATTTGGTCCATCGCTATCTCTAACGCCTTTAAAGTTGATGATGCCAACCCTAATGCGGGCGTTCCACTGCGATAAATCGTAGTACTTGTCCCTCCATGAATGAGTGGCTCTAGTACAACCTGATCTTTTTTAATTAACACTCCGGTTCCGTTTAAACCATAGAACTTATGAGGAGTAAAGGTTACGCAATCTACGTCCCTGTAGGAAACTGGCACTTTTCCTACCGCCTGTGTTGCATCCGTATGAAAAAAACAATTTGGAAATGAACTTAACAGCTCAGCAATTTCTTCAATTGGTTGTCTTACTCCCAACTCACTATCCACTGTACAAATCGAAACTAATACCGTATCCATACGAAGTAATTCCTTCATATGATTCAAGTCCACCAAACCTTCTTTTGTAATATCAATTAAATCAATTTCATAGCCCAAAGTCTGTAGATAGGTTAACGCTCCGCTTACTGAAGGATGCTCTAAACAAGTAGAAAGAATGTGCTTACCATTATTTTTATGTGCTTGCACTAACCCCTTGATCGCCAGATTATTAGCTTCACTCGCACCGGAGGTATACACTATCTCTGATGGTTTAACATTAAGAAGCCTTGCTATGTCCTGAGTAATCAAATCCAGCCTTGCCTTTGCTTCTTTACCCAACGGATGGGTTGAATTTGGATTGGCAATGTATCGATTCGTTTCTTCCACAAAACATTGTATCACTTCAGGATCAACCGGGGTATTCGCAGCATAATCCAGATATAACATAAATATCTCCATTCCGTCGCATCTCTGCAACCTTACATATTATAAAAGAAATCACATAAGATCATGTTCATAATAAAACAATAGTATTATCATAATTCCTAATTCCTACGATGTCAATGAATTATAGTGAATTGGATAAAGGGTTAGGGTAGTAACATAAAACAACCCCAGCCCAACTGTATATAACAGAAGGTTCTGAGGTTGTCTCTCAACATCTTATTATTAATTTATGCTTCTTGGAATTCTTCCTTGCTAACTCCACAAGTAGGGCAAACCCAATCATCTGGAATGTCTTCCCACTTTGTGCCAGGTGCAATTCCGCCATCCGGATCACCCAACTCTTCTTCATAAATATATCCACATACCATACATTCATACTTCTTCATAAGATTACCTCCTGTTTATAAGTATTTGATTTATATCTATATATATACCATATTATCGGTAATATTACAACAGCAAAATAGAAATAGTTATCATTTTTAATTTGTTATTTCTCTTATTTAATATCATTTGATAACTCGATTTCATTAGGTTATTCTATATAAAGAAAAGCTGTTGCCTATCACGTTAATATGATAAGTAACAGCTTATTCTCAATATAGCAAGGACAAATACGTTGAAATTAAACAACAGTAATCCCTTTATTCCTATTATTTATCGCTTTTTTGACCTTATAATTCTTCTCAAAATTATTTTGTCTCTAAAACATATTGGTTTAAGATGCTCTCAAGTAATTCCTGTCTGCCTGATGTATTCGCTGTGTAGTTATTCTCTAATACATATGCTTCCAATTCCTTGAAACCAACTTTACCATCAACAATGTCTTTACCAACGCCAGTGTTATAACTTGCATAACGCTCAGCTTTGAAGTTCTCGAAAACGCCGTCCTCGATTAATTTTGCAGCAACCTTTAAGCCCTTTGCAAATGCATCCATACCTGCAATATAAGCAAAGAATAAATCGTCATCCTGGAATGAACCACGACGAACCTTAGAGTCAAAGTTTAAACCACCCTTAGTTAAACCACCATCTAAGAGAATTTCATACATTGCTAAAGTAGTATCATATACATTGGTAGGGAATTGATCTGTATCCCATCCAAGCATAGGATCACCTGTATTAGCATCTACACTACCAAGAACACCATTGATTCTTGACATGTTTAATTCATGCTGGAAGGTGTGCTGTGCTAATGTTGCATGATTTGCTTCGATGTTCATCTTAAAGTAATCCTGTAAATTGTATCGTCTTAAGAATGCAAGTACAGTTGCAGTATCAAAATCATACTGATGCTTTGTAGGCTCCTTTGGCTTAGGCTCGATTAAGAACTGGCCTGTGAATCCGATTTCCTTAGCATAATCAACAGCCATCTGAAGTAATCTAGCAAGATTGTCCAACTCTAAACCTGTATCAGTGTTTAATAATGTCTCATAACCTTCACGACCACCCCAGAATACGTAGTTTTCACCACCTAAATCCTTAGTGATTTCCATAGCTTTTTTAATCTGAGCTGCAGCATAAGCAAATACTGTTGCGTTGCAAGAAGTACCAGCGCCATGAACAAATTTGTCATCGCTGAATGCATTGGTTGTTCCCCAAAGACACTTAATTCCGGTACGAGCCATCTCTTCTTTAATAACTGCTACGATTGCATCAAGGTTCTTATTGGTTTCTGCTAAAGTAGCACCACGTGGAGCGATATCCTGATCGTGGAAACAGAAGAAAGGAATCTGCATTTTCTCCATGAATTCAAAAGAAACACGTACTCTTTCTTTTGCTTTGGCTAAAACATCCTCTGTTTTATCCCATTCACGGTGCATTGTTGCGCCACCAAATGGATCATTACCCATGTATGTGAGTGTATGCCAGTAAGACATTGCGAAACGGCATTGATCTTTCATAGTCTTACCCATTACCACTTCTTCTGGATTGTAATACTTAAATGAAAGTTGATTTTTACTCTGAGGTCCTTCATATTGGATTTTACCAATGTTAAAATAAGACATGTTTTTTCCTCCTTAAAAATACGTTTTATTGCAGTTTATATATTAGTTTTATCAAAAAACTAATTTTCAATTCATATTATAAAACTTTTTTTTAAATAATTCAATAGCAATTTGTAAATTAATTAAACTAATTCATTTTTACAAAATAAGGTAATAACATTTATCTTACAACTGAATAAAGTGAACGAGAAAATCAAGCGTGATCCCCTTGTTTCTTGGCCTTTTCTTAGTATATGCTATTATAAACAGATACTATATAAACAAAATACTGGATACCTTTAAAAAGATACTATAAGTTTGTTGTATCACCCACAAAGGAGTTACAACAAAGAATAGAAATCAAAATAATGGTATCCATAATATTATTACTTCATTTTAATTTATTATTCCAGGAGTCCTCTAATATTCAACAAACCCCATCCTTGTTTTTCCCAATGTTGTCCTAAATCCACAGCACTTTCCCTAAGTTTTAGTTTCACTTCCCGATTGGTCATTCCCGGTCGAGCGGATAATAATAATGCTACTGCTCCGGAAACCACCGGTGTAGCCATTGAGGTTCCACTTTTTATCGTATACATCATTGGGGATTCTGTAGAGGAGAGTCGTAGTTCTCCGCTCTTTATTTTAGAAGAGTAGCGACTAATATTACAAGATATGATATTGGAACCTGGCGCCACAATATCAGGCTTTTTAATACAAAACGGTGTTGGTCCTCGCCCTGAATAATCTTTGGTTCTACCACTTCCGTATACTTCCGCTGTTATATTATCATCGGAGGAGCCAACTGTAATAACCTTTCTACTAATACCGGGTGTGGAGATTGACATTGGGCCAGGTCCATTATTCCCTGCAGCCACTACTACGACAATCCCATTATCCCATACCGCATTCACTCCTTGCACTAGCAGTGAATTTTCATCCAGGTTATCTTTTGAAGAGGTTCCCACCGAAATATTTACCACCCTGATATTATATTTAATTCTATTATCAATAATCCATTGAAGTCCGGCCAAAACATCCGATATATTACCATCTCCACGATGATCCAATACCTTAACTGAGATGAAATTGCATTCCGGTGCAACCCCTTTGTACTTTCCTTTTGACGAATATCCATTTCCACCGATAATTCCGGCTACATGGGTACCGTGACCATTATCATCATAAGGCTCCGTTCTCTGGTTAATGAAATCTTGGAATGCAATTACCCTATTTCCACCCTCCATAAAATCTTTATGAAGTGCAATTCCGGTATCTAAAATAGCAACACCTATTCCTCTGCCATAAATACCACGAGAGAATGCCCATTTACTTTCAATGACATCACCTACTCGATTCATTTGGGCTGACAAATGGGTATCCAATTCTACACAGAGGAGACCCTCCATTGATTTTACATATTCCAACTGAGTTGCATCTACCTCAATCACATATGCGTTTATCATTGGAAGTTTATATTTTACATCGCCCAAATTTTCCATCGCCTGTAGTCTTGTTTCATATTCCTTGCAATGTACAATCACCTGTACCCTATGCTTTGCGACCATATCAAGGCTCCACTGTCTTTTCTAATATCCTATTCTGACAGCTTAACCAATATACACTGATATCCTCATAATGATATAAGATACCCCTTGACTTAATTCGTAATCTTCCGATATTCAATTGGTGTATGATATAACTTTTTCTTAAATACCTTGCTAAAATAACTAATATCCCGAAAGCCCGATCGATCACTAATCTCCTCTACAGTCAATTCGGTGTCTCGCAAAAGTGTGGAAGCCATTGTTAATCGCAATTCTATTAAATACTGATTAATGGATTGTCCCGTATATTTTTTAAAATCACTCAACAAAGTTGTACGGTTTGTATGAAACTCTTCTGCTAACTTTTCAATTGTAATTTTTTGATCATAACAAGATTGCAGATAATAAACCACATCCACCGCTAGTCTTGAGTTACCCTCATATAAGGAGAAACTCTGAAAGGCATCCTCCACTTCCTCCTGTCTTGCAAGAGAGAACAGAATTTCAAAGAGGTATGAGCGGCTCCTACATGGCCAAACATTTGTTGACTGTTTTGTCAATAATTCATTAATGAGATGAAGTCGATGTTCTATATTCGTTGCATCAATGGTATGCAATGAAAGTATCTTTGTATTAGTTACAGCTTCCTTTGTAAATTGCATCAAATAATACATATCCTGATATTCCGTTGATGACAAAATTCGATTAGGATTATTAAGAACTTCAAAAGTGAAATTCGCGTTTATAACCGTGGGTTTAAACCATAACACCTTTGCACCCTCTTCATGCACCTTAATAAATTCAATACTATCCTGTTCATTCATACAAATGGCACATGCTCCTGACAGCACAAATTCCTTTTCATTCATTATAAAATGAGTTGGACCAGTTTTTATATAAATAATCTTATAGTAATCGTTATCATCCGTACAATTCAATTCAGCTAATCCCTCAGTCACTGACATTGAAATAATATAATTAGGAAAATATTTAAACGCAGCTGTATCAAAGTTCATAACATCACCTGTTACCTTTCTAATCAATTACCATTATTGTACTATGTTAAAGAAGACCTGTAAACCTTCCTTCAATTATATAACGTCAATTTACCTATTCATTTCAGAAATAGATAACATCCCTGTAATTAATGATTCTTAGAAATCCCCGTACTGATTTCAAACTCAATAATTAATCAACAAGGATATTTGTAATTTTATCATATCTGACATGCTAATTTTCACCAATTTTTTTTATTACAAATCGAATTATGAGAGATTTTATCATACAATTCTTTTGCAACATAGCTGTAATTTCGGTTCCAAAAGGAAATCAGTCAAGCTAAACTTCATATGATACATTGTAATCATTATTAGGAGGAACATACAATGAGTGATTTACAAGCAACACATTGCGAATCAAGTGGTGGTAATGACTGTGGTTGGATACTCATCCTCATACTTTTATTATGCTGCTGTGGTGGCAACAATAGTGGTGGCTTCTTAGGCGGAGGCGGATTTGGAGGAGGAAGTGACGGCTGTGGCTGTACCGGTATCATCTTGATTATCATTCTCCTTTGCTGCTGCTGTGGTGGATCAGGTGGCTTTTTCTAAAAGCAACTAACATCACGTTCACTTGAAAAAGTAGCAAAAAAGAGAGGCTGCATTATGCAGCCTTTTTTTTGTAACTCTACCCAATATGAATTTGGGAGGCCAAAGTAATATGGCCTCCCAAATATTCATTCATCTTCTTTTCTGTTTCTTTGTTCTTTCATAACATTCCCGATCAATTTCATAAATTGTATTTTCCTCTATAATTAAATCATCGTCTCTTCCTTTTTGTTTTGTGTATACATCATTTACATTAACTTTATTTTTCATTACCTTATATTGATTGCCATATTGATATCCGGTGGGTTTGCCGGATGAACGAAACTGCTCTCCCATCTTGTGCCTCAAATTATGTTATCATTCTAATATATGAATATTTTGTTGAAATGTCCGTAAAGTGATTGAAACATATAATTATTTCTATTATACTATATCAAAATGAATTGATGGGAGTGATAGTATGTCAGGATCGGTGTATGGAACAATATTTTCAATAACAACTTGGGGTGAGTCCCACGGTAACGGTGTTGGAGTTGTAGTGGATGGATGCCCTGCTGGACTGCCTTTAAATGAAGATATTATCCAACCATATTTGAATAGAAGAAAGCCGGGGCAGACCAAATATTCCACTCCGCGCAAAGAGGAGGATAAAGTCAACATATTATCCGGTGTCTTTGAAGGAAAAACCACAGGAACTCCAATTTCCCTTGTTGTATTTAACGAAAACCAAAAATCAGGTGACTATAGTAAGATTTCTACTGCTTACCGTCCGGGACATGCTGATTATTGCTTCGATCAAAAATATGGTTTTCGTGATTATCGTGGTGGTGGGCGTTCCTCCGGTCGTGAAACAATAGGGCGAGTTGCAGCAGGCGCGATTGCCAATGCTATTTTAAATGAATTAGGGATCAAAATTCAAACTTATACAAAATCAATCGGTCCTATTACAATTAATCCGGATAAAACAGATTTTAATCTAATTTCTAAAAGTCCACTTTACATGCCGGATTTAGAGGCTTCAGAAAAGGCTGAAGAATATCTTCTACAACAGATGCAAGATCATAATTCAGCTGGTGGTATTATAGAATGCGTTGTGTCTGGAATGCCTGTTGGCATTGGCGAGCCTGTATTTGATAAATTGGATGCCTCACTTGCGAAAGCAGTAATGTCCATTGGAGCAGTAAAAGGTTTTGAAATTGGTGAAGGTTTTAAAGCATCTACTATGACGGGTGCAGAAAACAACGATCCTTTCACTATCGATGATAAGAATGCAATTCGAAAGACCAGCAATCATGCAGGTGGAATCTTGGGTGGTATGAGTGATGGATCAAATATCCTTTTGCGTGTAGCAATTAAACCTACGCCTTCCATATTTAAAACTCAACAAACGGTGAATGAGACAAAGGAAAAGGTTGAAATTAAAATTCAAGGAAGGCATGATCCTATTATTGTACCTAGAGCTGTTGTGGTTGTGGAATCAATGGTAGCGATTACTTTAGTGGATCAATTATTTATGGGAATGACTTCACAGCTTAACCGTATCAAGGACTTTTATAAAGGATAGCGCAATCCTTTCTTTGAACTGAATTATGTAACCTTTGCAATATACCTCTCATATATTTTATTAAGATGAACGTATACTGTCCTCGACAGAATGGTATCTTTTAATGGATGAATGTGAATTAATTACCCTTGTTACCGCTGTAGCATGTGGCATCTCTAAGTGTTGTTCAGAAGATGATATTTCATTATTGTCTGCAGTGATGTCTCAGCTAGGCGATACCTTGGCAACCATTTTAACTCAAAGAGAAATCAACGAAAACAAATCAAAAGAAGAAAAAAACGACAACTCCACAATTACACCTTCTCCACCACCGGTTTAAATGATGAAATATTGACAATGCAGAATAAATTAGTATAATGAAATTGTTGTGGTTTAGCAATGCTAAACTCATTGTTTATTCCAAGTAAGAAGTTGAAAGGAACTTTGTTATGAACATCGGATCCAAAATCAAAGAGCTACGTACTCAAAAAAGTCTGACCCAGGAAGAATTAGCTGATCGCGCAGAATTATCAAAGGGCTTTATATCACAATTAGAACGTGACCTAACCTCCCCTTCCATTGCAACTCTAATGGATATACTTCAATGTCTTGGTACTAACCTTGAAGAATTCTTTAGTGGCACTACCGCAGATCAAGTTGTATTTAAAAAAGGCGATTATTTTGAGAAATATGATAGTGAGCTTAAGAATCAAGTCAAATGGATTATTCCAAATGCTCAAAAGAATATCATGGAGCCTATATTACTAACCTTGGATTCCGGAGGTTCCACTTATCCTGACAACCCTCATGAAGGAGAAGAATTTGGATATATATTAAATGGTAGTATATCTCTTCATATCGGAAACAGAACCCATAAAGTAAAAAAAGGGGAATCCTTTTATTTTACAGCCAATAAGCAGCACTATATCACCGCTAATGAAAAAAATGGTGCTACTCTGTTGTGGGTATCCACTCCACCTAGTTTCTAATTATATAAATCAAATATGGTGCTTTATACTTTGATAAATAGAATGAAGTATTCGGACAAATTAATTTAAATTCACTAAAAGGGTCGATATTTATAACAAGTATGTTAATTTAACTTACTTGTATAAAAATCGACCCTTTTATAATTATATAACCCTAGCTTGTTACTATGTGTTTTTACCAAATTTCTTATCAAGTGCTTCTTATAAGTGCTTTGTCAAAAATCGCAATAGAAAGGCTTAAGCCCTTACTACATTTCTCTCTTCCCCGTTTTGAAAGGCTATGATATTTTGATACACCTCCCCAGTTACTCTCTGTCTTGCTTCTACAGTTGCCCAAGCAATATGAGGTGTTATAATTAATCTTGTACTATCTTGAATATCCTTTAATGGATTACTTTCTGCCATTGGCTCAACTGTAAGAACATCCAAACCGGCACCGCCAATTCTCTCTTCCTTTAACGCTTTGGCAAGTGCATGTTCATTAACGATAGGTCCTCTTCCAAGATTAAGAAGGATTGCCGATTTTTTCATTTTCCAAAGCTCGACTTCTCCGATTAAATCCTTTGTTGCATCATTTAATGGTGCATGAATCGAGATAACATCGCAATCACATAAGAGGGTATCCAAATCCACACGCTCAAAATCAGGATTAGCGTTCTTCCCTGAAGTAGAATAATAAACTACCTTACAACCAAATTGCTCAGCAACCGCACAGACACCCTTACCAATATCGCCCAACCCAATGATACCCCAGGTTTTGCCTGCAAGTTCATTAAAAGTAATAGAAAAATGGCTAAAAATATCAGATCTGATATATTCACCTGATTTTACAAACTGATCATAATAACTTAGCTTTTCATATAGATAAAAGAACAATGCAAAGGTATGCTGTACAACGGACTGCGTTGAATAACCCCTTACATTTGTTACAGTAATATTTCGCCCATTCGTATATGAAAAATCCACTATATTGGTTCCGGTGCCAGTAACACAGATAAGCTTAAGCTTACTTGCGCCGTCCAAAATAGTTGCATTCATGGGTATCTTATTTACAATGATCACATCTGCATCCATAACCCTATTACCATCCTCAAGGGGATTAGAGGATGGGTATTTTATCACTTCTCCAATCTGATCAAAGATTGATAAATCCACGTCGTTTCCAAGAGTATCTGTTTCCATAAATACAATTTTCATAAGTATATTTCCTTCCTGATCTTTATTATTCGTCCCAACTTTACTAGCAGAAGTAATTCTTAACGCACACCAAACCATACACAATAGGCTGTTTCAAACTATTTCATCTACTAATGAGAGAATTTTCGTTCATAAAAACGATGTCCTTACATTGATTATAGATTACTATTTTGAAACAGCCCTTTTATTTATCGAATTCTTTCTGGAAAACCAACCTTCTTTTGTGCCTTACGTAAAGTTTTCGTTGCGTAATAATTCGCTTTTTCAGCATTCGCTTTGATGATACCGTCAACATAGGCTTTATCCTTTTGAAGGTCATTAAATCTATCTTGTATCGGCTTTAGCATACTTGCAACTGATTCACCTACTGCAAGTTTGAAATCACCGTAACCCGAACCTGCAAATTCCTTCTCAATGTCTGCAACAGACTTATTGGTTGCAGAAGAATAAATATCAATCAAATTACGGATACCCGGCTTTTCATCTGCATAACGTATCTCATTATCACTATCCGTTACTGCTCTTTTAAATTTACGAATAATGGTATCTGTATCATCCATTAAGTAAATACTTGCGTTGAGATTTTCATCCGACTTTGACATCTTCTTGTCCGGTTCCTGCAGACTCATAACTCTTGCGCCCTGTTTACCAATGTATGGTTCCGGTATTGTGAATACATCACCATAGATTGCATTAAAACGAGTTGCGATATCACGGGTGATCTCTAAGTGTTGCTTTTGATCTGATCCAACCGGCACTACATCCGCTTGGAACAAAAGAATATCTGCTGCCATTAAAACAGGATAGGAATATAGACCTGCATTAATATTATCCGCATGTTTTGCTGCCTTATCCTTAAACTGGGTCATCCGATTTAATTCACCCATATAGGTATAACAATTTAAAATCCATGCAAGCTCTGCATGTGCAGATACATGCGATTGATAATAGATACAATTTTCCTCAGGATTAAGTCCCGAGGAAATATATAAGGTAAGTAACGCTCTGGCTCTTTTACGAAGCTCTGCAGGATCTTGACGAACTGTGATAGAATGCATATCTACCACACAGTAAAAGCACTCATACTCGTTCTCCAATTCCACCCAATTCTTTAATGCTCCCAAATAGTTCCCTAAAGTAAGTGTTCCGGTCGCCTGCATTCCGCTAAATATTGATTTTTTTCCATCCAGCATATGTTCACATCCTAATTCATTAGTCAGGATTCGCATTGGTGTAATCCTGCAGTTATTACAAATCTATATTTCAATATATAAAGAAAGTCGGTAATTGTCAATGTTTACTTTCTCTTAAAACGAACGTAGTAATTCTTCTAACTCCGGTAAAGAATCAACCGCTTTATCATATTCTTTTACGCCGCCAAATCCATAACGTGCATAAACAAACGGAACTTCAGCTTCTTTGGCAGCACTCGCATCGCCTTGCGTGTCACCAACATAAATCGGATTGATCAGCTTATTCCGCTCGATGACCAAGCGAATATTATCTGCTTTTAGTTTTCCTGAGCGACCAGGATATTCATAGTCAGTAAAGTATTGTTCCAAATGTGGATATGCTTTAAAGAAGCACTGAATATAACCTTCCTGACAATTACTTACGATATACAACTTATATCGCTTCGATAGTAGCTTTAGAGTATCCTCTAATCCCTCATAAAGAGTGGCACCGTGAATAGCTAAGTATTCACATTCATATGCACAGCATTCTCTAATAACTGAAATTGCATGTTCTTTTGAAACACTTTCAAATAATTTAATTCCAATCACATCTAGCGGCAAGCCAAATAGTGATTTTAGCCTCTCAACCGTAACTTCATCTTTTACTTCTGGGTGCTTCTCGCTTAATACTTTATTAAATGCAATGGCTACCTCTTTTGTTGAATCCCAGAGTGTACCATCTAAATCAAAAATAATACTATCCGTCATTTTTCATTCCTTTAATCTATTTTATAATGATATTTTTATGATCCATTTAATATAATGCCTCATTCTTCCAACATTGTCAATCCGAAAGCAACAAAACGCGAAATACCTGGATTGAGGTTGTCAATCCAGGTATTTCGCGTTTTGAGTGAGATGAAAACAAAAAAGTATTATTCCCCAATAAATACTTTTAAAAAAATTTACCACTGAATATTCTTCTGATAACATCAATTAAATCCGTTGACATAGTAGACATATTAGACCTCCTTAGAAGAAAAAAACCCTGGTTACATGCTCTTTATAACACATAGACAAAATCATATCAATATGCCAAAACATCAACGTTAGATTTTCTTGCGTGAACGTCGATTTTCAATCTTGGGAAAGGTTCTCTAAAAATAGTTCTACGATAAATTCATTGTTTATTTGTTTAAAACTATAACTCCCTTTATACTTTTCTACTTTTTGAATGATATTATTTACGCCAAAACCATGACGGCTTTTATCCTTCTTAGAGGTAATCAAAATACCATTTATAATTTGAAGATTATTTTCGCAAGGATTTTTTATATCAATATAAAGATCACTTTTATAGCTGGTAATTCTTATATCAATATAATTGACAATATCTTTTTTTCTTTCCATTCTTTGTATGGCCTCAATAGCATTTGAAACCAAATTTGCAAAGATGACACTAAGATCTAGTTGAGGTATCTTTAGATCGATTGGGAAGGCTCCATCCACTCGAAGGCATATATTCTCATTTGCATATTTGCTTTGTACATCATTTAATATTGCATTAACTATATCACTACCAGTATCAATTAGCTCTGCAGTCTTCGTCGAGAGATGAATTAGCTCTCCCATATAATCCTCCATCTCTTGAATTTTATTTAAATGATAAAGACTGTTAATACATGCCAAATGATTTTTCATCTCATGCCTCAACGAACGGATTTCTTGTTGTTTTTCATTGACCAAAGTATAATATTGCTGCTGCGACTCAATAATACTCTGATTTATCTGAGATAATTCTTTATAAATATCAACTGAATCACTAATACTACTGAATTTTAAACATACATAACAATAGAACGCTACTAATATAATCGTAATGATCAATACAAAACGACGAGCAGTGTTGGTGATGGTATTGTTAGATTCTATTAAAAGTGCTGTAATGATAAGAACCCCTGTGCCTGAACCTGTAAAAAACATTGCATATATTTTTTTAGAAAAATTAATTTTAAATGAGGTGTATTTCCTTTTCTTAATAACTACAACAAATCCAATAAAAACAATATTAACCACATTGGTCAATATATGCTCTACTGGTGTATCTGAATAACACTGAAGTACAGTTAATATCGCGACTAAGGTAGCATCTAAGAATGAAATTGATAAATAAGATAGTACGGATATAGCAATCTTTTTATAAAATTTACCTTCTATTATAAAACATATTAACACTGACACTAAAGCAGAATTAAATAACACTATCATATCAGGGATAAAACGATAAAAGTAACCCCCCATTATCAGTATGCCAATCTGGAGTACTGATAATAGGATGTAGTTACTCTTTCGTTTGATCAATGGCATATTAAATATACCGACTAAAATCAACCCTAATTTTATAAAGTCAGTTGTATATGTATACATTACGTAAATAATATCCGCCACTCTTATCAACCCCTCACCTAGCATTTCTTCTTCTGTAGGCTTTACTTACTTTTTTTAATTGTCCCACTTTACGCACAGAAACCTCGACCTTTTCTTCATTATCCAGAATTATTTCCTTACCAATTTCTTTGATATACTCTAAATTCACAATATATGATTTATGGACTCGATAAAAATCGCCAGAATTTAAAATATCTTCCCATTTATTCATTTTAATTAATGTCTCAAAGTATTTTTTTTTGGTTCTAACGACTGTATAACGATTGATACACTCTATATAAATAATTTCTTTTAGTTTTAAAAATATTATTTCTCCTTCTGTTCCAATAATGATTCTACTATCCTTTTTTACTTCATGAATTGCTTCTAATAAAGTTTCTGTAAACTCACTATTTTTCACTGGTTTTAATAAATACCGAAAGGCTTTTACACGATATCCTGCTTGCATGAAATTGATATATCCAGTGAGAAATACAATAATCATATTCTCGTCTTTTTGGCGAAGTTTCTCTGCTGTTTCCAATCCATTTATGCCTTTCATTTGAATATCCAGGAACAATATATTAATTGTTTTGTCATATTCAATTACTTCTTCTCCTGAATTGAATGTTATAATTTCGAAATTAGATAAATTAGCTTTCATATATTGCTTACAAAGTTGAACTAATTCCTCTCTTATGCTTAATTCATCATCGCAAAATCCAATTACCAATTTCTTCCCTTCTTTCCATTAATATGAAGAATTTATTCTATCATATCAATCTACCTATATTTCGTCAAGATAATACACAGAATATCATAACATATACAAGGTTATATATGTTATGACTTTAATATATCTTTACAAATCACATTCACAGATGAAAATCATTATGTTACAATATTACATAGCAAATGTATTGCCCATAAAACCAAAATGAAATAGCTGAAAGGAAATTAAATTATGAAACAAATAGCAAGTTTTACGATTGACCACATAAAGTTGCTCCCCGGAGTATATGTATCAAGAAAAGATAAAATAGGGAATGAAACCATTACTACCTTTGACATTCGCATGACTCGTCCAAATCAGGATCCTGTTATGTTAACCGGTGAAGTTCACACAATCGAACACCTTGGAGCAACCTTTTTGCGTAACCATTCTGAATTCTCCAATAGAATACTATATTTTGGCCCGATGGGGTGCCGTACCGGATTTTATCTCCTTTTAGGTGGAGACTATGACTCAAAGGATATTATTCCCCTTTTAGTTGAAATGTACGAGTTTATGCGAGATTTTGAAGGGGAGATACCGGGTGCCACCGCCATTAACTGTGGTAATTATTCTGATATGAATTTACCTCTTGCGAAGGAATACGCAAAAAACTTTCTAGAAAAGGTACTATATAACATCAAAGATGAAAATTTAAACTATCCGACATAATGTCCCCTTTCCCATCATAGGTTCATTTTTAATGACCCTATGAATATAATGTATAGAGTATCTATAATGGGAGAAGCTATGGCAGACCAAGATCTTACTCATACCGCAGATATCATAAAAGCTGCAATTCCTTTTGTAGATTCACCGCTTAAAGGAACGGCTGAATTATTTGCAAAGTTTTTAGATTTGATGGGAAGCTTTAAATCAGCCACCAGTTCCGGCAAGCTGGCTGCCAGTGGCTTAAGTTTATCAAATATTGACTTTGAAGGATTGTTAAAAGGGATACGACCCATTTGTACGAATAAAGAACAAGAAATGGTAGACAAATTCTTAGGATTTTTTAATATGAAGAGAGCTTTTGAGATGTATAACAATATGATGTCCATGATGAAAAACATGCAGGACGTGGGTGATTTTTCTTTCGCTGATGCCTTTGGCGGAAATGATACGGATAATGTAACTGGTAATTTTAACGGGTCGGCTTTTGAGTCAATCTTTAAAACATTTAATGGTTTTTCGGATAATAATTCTACTGATAATAATTCTGCTGATAATAATTCTACCGAGAATAAATCTTCCGAAAGTCCCTTCCCTAATGCTAATTCTGAGGCTTTTAAATCAGAGGACGTAAAAGCTGCTTCTGCGGGTGATTCCTCTGATAAGAAAGAAAACACTGACACCAAGGATTCGAGCCAAGAAGCAAATTCTACTAATAGCTCTAACGCCCCTGGAGGCAAGAACAATATGATGTTCGAAATGCTCAAAACCATGGTTCCAGCGGAACAAAAGGGTACCATAGAAAACTTAAGCATGCTTTTGAATGCTATGTCATATGATAATAATAGTAAATCAGATGATAGTAAGGAGCATAACAATGGCTGATACTTCTTGGAGCGATAATCCCAGGCTCAAAAACATTGATCCTAGAAAGCTTACCATTTTACTTGAATTAGTAACCGAATCAGAAGGTAAACCAATGGATAAATTAATTCCATTATTAATGAACACTCAGAAGAAACTTCAAAAACAAAACCTCACCTTCTCGAAGGATGAATCCGATTTGATGGTTGAGATTTTAACAAAGAACATGAATGCGAAGGAAAAATCGCAATTCGAAATGATTAAAAAAATGATGGCTAAAAATAAGAAATAAGCAACGAAATAAACAAGTTAAGTGTATTCAATCATATGTTAATATCCTATATCCAGTTTAAATGCAATTATCCTCACATAAATTTATGCATAAATACTGAATTAGAGCTATCATCTACATATGAAGAATACACTTAACTTGTTTTATATGTCCTGATGCACAATTAGTTGGCATGCTTTTTTATTCATGATTTTCTGGAATTAACCAAATCTCACTTGCATATTCTCTAATTACTCGATCACTGGAAAACTTCCCTGCATTCACAATATTTAGAAAGCATTTTTTACGAAATAAATATTTGTCTGCGTAATCATGGTTGGCTTTTAATTTTTCTTCACAATAAGGAAGAAAATCTAAAAGCAGAAAATAATGATCCGGTTTATGCCAACTAGCACCATATAATATGGAGTGATAGAGTTCTAAAAACATACCAGTGTTATCATCCTTTAGGGTACCATCCACTAAGGTATCGACCACCCTCATTATCCGAGGATGTTTGTCATAAAGTTCTTTTGCATCATACGAATTGGTGATTTCTCCCAGTTCCTCCACTCTAGCCCCAAAGATATAATTATTATCCTCCCCCGCTTGTTGAACAATTTCAATATTGGCGCCATCATAGGTTCCAAGCGTTACCGCACCATTTAACATAAACTTCATATTACCGGTACCGGAAGCTTCCATTCCAGCTGTTGATATCTGTTCTGAGATATCTGCCGCCGGAGTCAACTTTTCAGCATAGGATACGTTATAATTTTGCACAAAGATTACTTGTAATAGCTCCTTAACCTCCATATCTTCTTCAATTAATTTCGCTATTTCATTTATAAACTTAATGATACCCTTTGCCCTATAATAACCTGGAGCTGATTTGGCACCAAAGATAAAGACAGTAGGATGAAACTCTTTAATCCTACCCTCTTTTAACCCAAAGTAGATATCTAAAATTGAAAATGCATTTAATAATTGGCGCTTATATTCGTGGAGCCTCTTTACCTGGATATCAAATATAAATTCAGTATTAATTCGTATACCTTCCTGTTTATAGATATATTGTGCCAACTGTTTCTTTTTGATTTGTTTAATAGCATCAAATTGCTTGATTACCTCTTTATCCTCCGCATATCTTCCAAGCTCCTTTAGCTGATTTAATTCAGTGATCCAACCATTACCTAATCTATTGGTTATAAATTCAGAAAGTTCAATATTACTAACGGCCAACCATCTTCGTTGTGAAATTCCATTCGTTTTATTATTAAAACGCTCTGGATAAATATGATACCATTCTTTTAATACATCCTTCCTTAATATTTCAGAATGAATTGCCGCTACCCCGTTGGTTGAATGACTTACATAGATAGCAATACGCGCCATATGAATTATATCATTATCAATAATAAGATAGTTTTTATGTTGACTATAAGTATCTAAACCCAACCTACCTAAATCCTCCAATAATGCTTTTTGTATTAAAAGTACATATTTATATACTTTAGGAATCACCGATTTAAACAATGCTATATTCCATTTTTCCAATGCCTCTGACATAACCGTATGATTGGTGTAGGCAAAGGTTTCTCTCGCAATTTGAATAGCTTTGCTTAATTCCATCTTCTCTTTTTCTATAAAGATTCGAATTAATTCTGGGATGGCAAGTACAGGATGGGTATCATTTAATTGAATTGCATACTGTGATGAGAAAAGGCTGAAGTCATTACCATATTTCTTCTTGTATTTACGTACCAAATCGCCTATCGTAGCAGCTGAAAAGAAATATTCTTGCCTTAATCGTAATTTCTTGCCTTCTTCACTATTATCATTTGGATATAATAAGCTGCAGATACTATCTGCTTCATTCTTATTTTTATAAACCCTTGCATACTTTTGTTCATTAAATAGCTCAAAATCAAAGTTTTTTAGCGGCTCTGCTTGCCATAGACGTAAGGTATTGACCTTTTTATTCCCATAGCCAATTACCGGATAATCATAAGGAACCGCATAGACGGACCTACCATTATAATCAACTCTTATCTTCTCCACTTCCTTACGAATACCCCAAGGATCACCAAACCTTTGCCAATCATCCGGAATTTCTCTTTGAAATCCCTTTTCAAAGTATTGTTTAAACAACCCATACTTATATCGAATTCCATAACCATTCAAGTTGATTCCAATCGTGGCTCCTGAATCCAGGTAACAAGCAGCCAATCGTCCAAGTCCACCATTGCCAAGCGCAGCATCCTCAATTTCTTCTAGGACACGGATATCCAAATCATATTCTTTCATCATTTCATTATACTGATTTAATAATCCCATATTATATAAATTGCTATAGATAAACCTTCCCACCAAAAATTCTATTGATAAGTAACAAACCTGCTTTCCCTGTAAGTTAATACCCCAATTTCTGCCCAGATATTTCATAGTTGCCTTTGAAATCGCATGATATAGCTCCACTGTGCTTGCCTCTTTTATTGTCTTTTGATAGTCAAATTCCAAAATAATTGATACATCACTTTTTAAACAATGATCCATAATGCCTCCTGTTCCAATAAGAACAATTATTACCATCCTATTAGTACATTAATTTCCCTTTGTTTGATAACCTACTATAAACATCTGCAAATAACCTCAGTTTGGTAACCTACTATATATCTCTGCATATTCTTTTAAAACTTTTTTATTAAATTGATTATATTGGCTTTTCTTCATTCTCCAATTCCAATTACCTCCGATTGTTGATGGAGAATTCATCCTTGCTGTATTATCTAGCTTGAGCAAATCCTGAATCGGAATTATAACAACATCTGCAACACTGGAATATAATGCCCTAATGATTGCATAAGAAAGATCCTTTCTCTTGTTAACATGAAAATATTTGTATGCAAATTCTAGTTCTTCTTCTGTTTTATTATTAAAAAATCCAACCAAAGTTTCATTATCGTGCGTTCCCGTGTAAGCAATGATATTGGTATCCTTATAATTATGCGGTAAATATTCATGGCTTGAAGGTCCTTCCAATCCAAAACCAAGAACCTTCATACAGGGATACCCGTTTTTATTAATTAAATCTCTTACTTTCTCAGTTACAACCCCCAAATCCTCTGCAATAATCTTGGCACTCCCAATTGCTTCCTCAATAACATCTGTCAGCTTACTACCAGGACCAATCTGCCAACTGCCTTCCATGGCCACTTCACTATCAGTTGGAATAGAGTAATAATTAACAATTCCAATAAAGTGATCAATACGAATTACATCGTATAGCTCTCCAGATAATTGCATTCGTTTTCTCCACCAGCTGTAATTATCCCGTTCCATGACCTCCCAAAGGTATAACGGATTGCCCCAGCGTTGACCGGTTTCTGAAAAAGCATCCGGTGGAACCCCGGCCACCCGAAGCGGATTTTTTCTATGGTCAAGGTCAAAGAATTCTCCATGAGCCCAAACATCTACACTATCTCCAGACACATATAAGGGGATATCTCCAATGATTTGAATGTCCGATTGATTGGCATACGCCTTCAAATCATCCCATTGCTCCCGGAATTTAAATTGACAAAACTCCCAAAAACGTATCTCTTCCTCGAAAAGTATCGTATATCGCTCAACCGCTTCTCGTTCACGGTTTTTAATATCCTGCTCCCACAACAACCATTCCTTATCATCAAAATGATTCTTCACCGCCATAAATAAAGCATAATCCTTTAACCAATCTTTATTATTTTTACAAAACAATTTATACTGTTTGGTTGTTGTATGCTTACTTCTTGCAAATGCTTTTCTCAAAACCATAAAACGAAGTTGATATAACTTAGCGTAATCAACGCAATCTTCTTTCTCTTGCCAGTTTAACCCAGCTATCTCCTCCGACATTAACAATTTTTCTTTGACTAAAAGCTCCAAATCAATAAAATAAGGATTACCAGCAAATGCAGAGAAGGATTGATACGGACTATCCCCATAACTAGTTGTTCCTACCGGTAACACCTGCCAGTAACTACATCCAATTTGTTTTAGAAAATCAACAAAGCGAAATCCCTCTTTTCCCAATGTACCAATTCCATATTGTGAAGGAATCGCACTAATCGGCATTAAAATTCCTGCTCCTCTGTTTAATACATGCCTCTTATTTAAAGTCATATATTATTCCTTTCCAATTATTAAATAATTATATGATGCTCAATTGCAATCTGTTATTTCTATTTCTGCTATTTCTGCTTTTAGTTGAATTATTACATATATATGCCACACATTTATTATCAAGCTATTATTATTAAATTAATTGTGTTTAATATTCTATTGATACAATTCTAATGATATCTTTCGGTTATGTATTTTGAGTAGCCCTTCTTGGGATTTAGCATTTACAACACAAAACATAACAAAAACAGGTTGCTGACAGATATCCCATTACCGGGATATCTGTCAGCAACCGTTCCTAGAAAGATATATAAATATACAACTCATTAATCAAATCTTACTTAATCAACAATCTTACCCTATGGTTCACTTACTAATCACCCTTTTACTTTCACTTCCCAAACCATGATAAAGATCAACATATTCCTTAATATAAAGAGAAAAGGATAATAATAAGAACCCTCCACAGGTTAATATCAAAATATTGGTGACGGATGGTTCCAAGGTTGGTACCGATATCAGCACAAGCATAACCGCATAAAAAATGGATGTTGAAACCTTGCCAAACCACTTTGCTCCATTCAATTTCGTTCCCTTTTTCAACATCACGATTCCGGCAATCAGTAAAAACACTTGCATAAGGACAAAAAGAATCATAAGTAGAAACATCCATCTAATTTTAAGAACCATTACAAATATCAATGCTGCTTGAGTTAATTTATCGGCCAGCGGGTCAATCAATTTACCAAAATCAGTAATCATCTGAAATTTGCGGGCAATGAATCCATCTAAAAAATCGGTCATACCGGAGATGAATACAACCATACCTGCTCTTAAATAATCTCGTTGCGAACCTGCTTTTATATATAAAATTACAAATAAAGGTATTAACAGAAATCGAATATAGCATAAAATATTCGGTATTTTGATTAAATCTTTCTTAGAGAACTTATTCAACAGCTTCATCTCAATCCCCCTATATTTGCTTCTTATAGATTAGTCCTATGTATATCTTATGCAATTTTATATAACAAACTAATTAGATATATAAGTAATATCCAATTAATACCACACTTATAACAAGTGTATCATAAAAATTTTAGATTTGGTAGCCAAATTTAAAAAATTAACTGATAGCTTATACGTACTCGATTGTAAAATCAAATTTTTCCCAAATACAATGTGATTTTTCAGTTCCTCATAGCTTAAAAGTTGTACCCTTGGCTCTTATTACAACAATAAAAATCACTTTATCCTAAAACGCCATGAAACAAATATCCTACAATATTATGTTTGCGTTCAAGATAAAGTGATTTTATAAATACTATTTCATTACTATATTAACTATCTTACCAGGTACGTAGATCTCCTTTACTATCGTTCCAGTAAGTTTATCTGCTACTGCTTCTTTCGATACAGCGATAATATCATCCTTTGAAGAATCTGCTCCAACCAAAACAGTGGTCTTGGTCTTTCCATTGATCTGAACAGCAATTTCAATCTCACTATCTTTCATCTTCTCTTCATCATGGATAGGCCATGTATTCTTGAATACTGAATCGGAATGACCAAGCTGCTCCCATAATTCTTCGCTAACATGAGGAATGAATGGAGCAAGTAAGATGACTGCTGTCTCCAGCGTTTCTCTATCAATACTACCGGTCTTTTTCACCATTTCAATCATCTTATTGTTGTATTCCATGAATCCGCTGACTACGGTATTTAAGCTAAAAGTCTCCAAACGTGTTGTAATATCATAAATCATACGATTTCGGAGCTTTACCATCTCCGTAGTTGGTGCTACTTGGCTATCCTTATTATCAATAACCAAATTATAAAAACGGTTGATAAAGCGATATACACCTTCAATCCCTCTGTCATCCCATTCAGAATCAAGCTCCGGTGGTCCAATAAATAACTCATACATTCTTAAGGAATCGCAACCGTAATCATTCACCAATGCATCTGGTGAAACAACATTGCCCATGGATTTACTCATCTTCGCACCATTCTTGCCTACCATACCCTGATTAAAGAGCTTGGTGAACGGTTCATCAAAATCTACAACACCAATATCATTTAAAAACTTGGTATAGAATCTGGAATAGAGTAAATGGAGTACTGCATGTTCAACACCACCGATATACATATCAACAGGAAGCATGTCATGCGCTCTTTCCTTGGATACCAATTCCTTATCATTCTTATTATCTACATAACGCAAGAAATACCATGAAGAGCCTGCCCATTGAGGCATGGTGTTGGTTTCTCTCTTCGCCGGTGCACCACAAGCCGGACAAGTGGTATTAACCCATTCATGAATATCCGCAAGAGGAGATTCACCAGTTCCGGTAGGCTGATATTTCTCTACCTCCGGTAATAATAACGGAAGTTGATCTTCCGGAACAGGAACTGCTCCACAATGATCACAATGAACAATCGGAATTGGTTCTCCCCAATAACGCTGTCTGGAGAATACCCAGTCACGAAGCTTGTAATTCACTGTTTTTTTACCGATTTTCATTTCATCAAGCAAATCCGGAACTTCCTTCTTCGCTTTCGAAGAATCCATACCTGTCCAATCGCCGGAGTTAATCATAATACCAGGCTCAGTATATGCTTGTGTCAGCTCAGGGTTTTCTTTTCCGTCAGGAGAGATAACCTGAATAATTGGAATACCAAATTTGGTAGCAAAATCAAAGTCACGATCATCATGAGCCGGAACGCACATGATTGCACCAGTGCCATAATCAGCAAGTACATAATCAGATAACCAAATCGGAACTAATTCCTTATTAATTGGATTGATAGCATAGCTCCCGGTGAAAACGCCGGTCTTTTCTTTGTCCTGCATACGATCAACAGAGGATTTCATGGAAGCTTTGTAGATATAATCCTCTACTGCTGCTCTACTCTCATCCGTAGCAAGTTCTTTTGCCATTGCATGCTCTGGAGCAAGTACCATAAAGGTTGCTCCGTATAAAGTATCCGGTCTTGTCGTATATACACGAATTGATTTATCTGTACCGTCAACGGTGAAGTCAACCTCAGCACCATAACTCTTGCCAATCCAATCAGCTTGCATCTTCTTAACCTTTTCAGGCCAATCCAATTTATTTAAATCCTCTAGCAAACGATCCGCATAAGCTGTGATCTTTAACATCCATTGTTTTAAATTTTTCTTTGTAACGGAAGAATGACAACGTTCGCATTTACCATCCACTACTTCTTCATTTGCAAGACCTGTCTTACAGGAAGGACACCAGTTAATTGGCATTTGTTTCTCATATGCAAGACCTGCCTTAAACATCTTAACAAAGATCCATTGTGTCCATTTATAGAAGTTAGGATCCGTTGTATTAACCTCCATATCCCAATCATAAATTGCTGCTATTTCATTAATCTGCTTTTTGATGTTTGATACATTCTCTGCGGTTGATTTGCTTGGGTGAACACCCATCTTAATCGCATAATTTTCTGCTGGAAGACCGAACGCATCCCAACCCATCGGATGTACGATATAATAACCCTTAAGAATCTTATATCTGCTCCATACGTCACTGATTACATACCCTCTCCAATGTCCTACATGTAATCCGCTTCCTGATGGATACGGGAACATATCTAGACAATAATACTTCGGCTTTGTACCATCGTTGGGATTAACCGGATTCACTTCCCAGTTCTTACTCCATTTTTTCTCGACTTCCTTATGATTATAAGGTGCTGCCATTGTTATTCCTCCAATCAATAATATAACTTCATTTAAAATACTTGTATAGGAACCGATGAAACGCATTCCATTTATTTCATCGGTTTGTGCATGTACGCTATATTAGTTCGCTTACACGCAAAAAAACCTCCCGCCTCAATAAGAGACGAAAGGAAAACTTCCGTGGTACCACTCTGTTTCGAAAACATCTATCCAAAGCCTTTACTTTCGTAAAACCATCTCTTTGGCGAAGTTACGCACTTAATTTCGATAACGGGAATTCCGCTCCAACTTACAATTACGGTTCAGTCAGAGAGCTCTAAGGCGAGTTGGGAGTGTATTGCTGCTGCCTTGCACCATACGGCAACTCTCTGTAAGCACTTTACTCTTAATACTCCTTATCATAGCTGGTTCAATATGATTTATATTAATACTATATAAATATAATCACGACTTGTTGATTTGTCAAGGTTTTTGTAAGAAAACACTTGCTTGTGCGCAGTTGTCTCCACTCATGTTTCCCAAAACAGAAGAATATATTTAAAAGAATCGTTTTTAAGTTAGGAGAATCTATGAGTTTTATTACGGATCTCATCAATGAATATGGTTTGATTGCCATGTTTCTGATCATTATGCTTGAATATGCATGTTTCCCCGTATCTAGTGAAATTGTACTTCCCTTCTCCGGTGCTGTTGCCTCAATTAATCATACTAACTTTTTTGTCATCCTCCTTTTAAGTATCATTGCCGGATTGATTGGCACCGGACTATGTTATACGGTAGGATGGTTCGGGGGTGGTGCTATTATTAACGCAATTACGCGCAAATTTCCAAAATCTAAAAAAGGGATTGACTTAGCCTATGAAAAATTCAATACGCATGGTGCAGCTACTGTGTGTATCGGCAGAGTAATTCCCCTAATCAGAACCTATATCGCACTGATTGCTGGGGCCTCCAAGTTAAATCCAGTTACTTATTTCTCAGCCTCTGCCCTTGGAATCACCGTATGGAACACTTTATTAATCGGTCTTGGTTATATCCTTCGAGAAAATTATAAGAATGTAGGCGAATATTATAACCGTTATAAACATAATTTAATCCCTGTTGTAATCGTATTTGCAGGTATTATAATTATTAATATTGTATTAAGTAAAAGAAAAAAGAAGAAAGCGAAAGCTTCGAATTATTAACAAGATGTTTTCCCTTTTCGCTTTTCAATTGCCTCTCAAAACCTGCAATGGAAATCATCATTATGAGACTCATCCCACAAACCATTCATAATCCTTAGCCAGTCTCATATAATTAAAAGAAGATTTTGAGTCAGGAGTGAGTACCTCTATGCAATGGCACAGTATTTCCTCAGAAGAAACCCTAAACAATTTAGGGGTCTCTCTGGATCAAGGTTTATCTACAAAAGAGGCAAAGGAAAGGCAGCTAGTCTATGGAAAAAACATTCTAACCGCAAAAAAAGGAAAAAGCATTGTGGTTAAATTTTTTGAACAGTTTGCCGATTTTATGATAATTATTTTAATTTTTGCGGCAATCCTGTCTTTTATAGTATCGTATTTTGAAGGCAATCCGGATTTTGTTGATCCCATTATCATATTTGTTATCATCGTTGTGAATGCTTCTCTTGGAGTTTTACAAGAAGCCAGAGCTGAGAAAGCGTTAGAGGCTCTTCAGAAAATGTCCGCTCCCACAGCTCATGTATTGCGTGATGGCAAAATATCAATTATTGATTCTGTGGAATTAGTACCTGGCGATATTATATTATTGGAAACCGGAGGTTTTGTTCCAGCAGATGCCAGATTAATCACAGCGATAAATTTGAAAGCAGAAGAAGCTTCTCTTACCGGCGAATCCCATCCGGTAGAAAAGATTGCTGATATCCGCCTTCATCCTGATACAATAATCAGTGATCGAAGCAATCTGGTTCTAGCTACCAGCACAATTACATATGGAAGAGGAATCGCTGCTGTAACCGATACTGGAATGGATACCCAAGTAGGCCATATTGCACGATTAATTATGGAAGATGAAACACCAATGACACCCTTGCAAAAGCGCCTTGCAAAAACAGGCAAAGTGCTTGGAATTGCAGCTCTATCCATCTGTCTTTTTATTTTTATCATAGGTTTACTTAAACAATTGCCTGTATTTGATATGTTCATGACCTCAGTTAGTCTTGCTGTTGCCGCGATTCCGGAAGGTCTCCCCGCAATCGTAACCATTATGTTATCACTAGGGGTTCAACGCATGGCTAAGAAGAATGCAGTTATTCGTAAACTTCCGGCCGTTGAAACACTTGGCAGTGCCACAGTAATCTGCTCCGACAAAACCGGGACCCTAACACAGAATGTTATGACGGTAACTCAAATCAGTTCGATCAATGGAAAACAGAATATGTCAGGAGATTTTGCTACATTTTTATTATCCCATGCTGCATTATGTAATGATGTCATTCTTCAAATCGATAAGCACTCAATAACTACTACCGGTGAACCCACTGAAAAGGCATTAGTAGTGGCAGCCTACCAATCTGGCTGTAATAAACTTGAATTAGATAAATCTTATCAAAGAGTAAATGAAATTCCTTTTGACTCAGCGAGAAAATTAATGACAACTGTACATAAAGCTCCTGATAATTCTTACCGCAGTATCACAAAAGGTGCTTTTGATTTCTTAGTCCCCCATTGTACTCATTATTATAATAACGGCGTTCTTAGCCCTATCACCTCTAAGGATAGAAGACAGATCAATCTTCTTAATAATGAAATGACAGAAAAAGCATTACGAGTTATTGCGGTAGCCTATAAAAATATCTCAAAGCAAGCAGTAAATTCAAATCTCTTAGAACTTGAAAATGATTTAATATTTATTGGATTAATCGGAATGATTGATCCACCAAGAGAAGAGGTAAAGGATGCTGTAGCTCTTTGTCGCCAAGCAGGAATTAAGCCCGTTATGATAACTGGTGACCACGTATTAACTGCCAAAGCAATTGCGCGCGAACTTGGTATGCTAGTTGGTCGGGAGGAAGCGATTACCGGAGACGCATTAAATCGGATGAATAATGAAGAGCTTGCAGACCATATCATGCGCTTTAGTGTATTCGCCCGTGTTTCACCCGAACATAAAGTACGCATTGTTAAAGCCTTTCAAAGTAAAGGTAATGTGGTTGCAATGACCGGTGATGGAGTAAATGATGCCCCTGCACTTAACGCAGCTGATATTGGTTGTGCTATGGGTATTACAGGAACCGATGTTGCCAAAAATGCAGCTGATATGATTTTAACTGATGATAATTTTGCAACCATTGTTTCAGCAGTAAAAGAAGGTCGTGGCATTTATGATAACATCAAAAAGGCAGTACATTTCCTATTATCAAGTAATATTGGTGAGATATTAACGATATTTGTAGCGATTCTCCTTGGTATGCCTACGCCGTTAGTTGCAGTCCAACTTCTATGGGTTAACCTAGTAACCGATTCTTTGCCCGCCATATCGTTGGGAGTAGAACCGGCTGATAAAGATATTATGAAGAAAAAACCGGTATCGCCAAAGAAAGGAATGTTTGCGGACGGTTTGGCAATAAAAATTGTATTAGAAGGGATGATGATTGGTTCCCTTGCGCTCCTTGCATTTGTCATTGGTTACCATCATTTTGATATTCCTGCTTTTATTCAATCTATTCAATCTACCAACGCTACCACTGGTGATATGGTTCCTTGGGTAGGAAGAACAATGGCCTTCGCCGTACTTAGTTTATCTCAGCTTTTTCACTCCTTTAATATGAGAAGTGAACATTCTTTATCTGAGATTGGTCTATTTACTAATATGCAACTGGTCATTTCCTTTCTTATATGTGCAACACTTCAGATTTCTGTAATAACTATCGCTCCTTTAGCAAAAGTATTTCAGGTAGTTCCATTATCCGCTCAACAATGGGCAATTACTTTACTCCTAGCATTTGTTCCAATTATTGCAGTCGAATTACAAAAAAACATTAATAGTAAGATAAAAAAGTTGTAACAGCTTACAAAGCATAAAAGACTAAAAAATTTTACTTGCTTTATTCATTTGACTGGTATTATTTGTTTTACTAGCTTTTCTTGCTCAAAATCGCTTCCTTTATCGCAAATTTTATTATATGTAATTAAATACCCCCTTCATAACCCAAGTACTCTTTAATCTTTGATTTTATATTAAAATGAGGTAATATACATTATCCTCTTTAACATAACATCATAGATTACAGGGTGCTTTGTTTATATTATCTCCATTACTTGATAAAGGTGTCATATAATCTTTCAACAAAGGTCATTGGCAATTTGCCAATGTCACAGTATAAACATATGACACATTAATCAATACTTTATAATTATTTTTTATCATTTTTCTTTACATCCTTAGGCTTGTACTTGAAATCTGATCCAAATCGTTATATAGTATTGGTAATACAGTTAATGTGAGGTGTTGGTATGTTTAATGGTAACAAAAAGGACAATAATAAAGTTACACCTTATGATGATTCTATGTGGAACCGACATTCTATGTACGATTCGATACCCTATACTTGGGATACAGATTTGAACGCTGAGAATAATTTCACATTAGTTTCAGGTAATGTTATCAAACCATATCAATTTCAAATGAAAGAACCTTACGAAGTAAGGCACGAAGGATAAATATATATAAATTATGAGGTGAATCAAGTGAAAATAGTACAATTAACATATAAATCAGCAAATTGTTATCTAGTACCTGGCAAAGAAGGATGGGTAATGATAGATACCGGTTGGCCGGATACATTCTCTCAACTTTTACAACTTCTTTATCAAAACAATATCCCAGTTAACGAGGTGGATTATTTAATTATTACTCATTTCCATCCTGGACATGCTGGACTTACCCAGAACCTGAAGGATTTAGGAACCAATTTAATTTTACATGAATCACAGCTTCCATATTTTAATCGGCTTAATACTTTTTACAAGAAAAATCCAAGGGCTAACTTTAAGGATATTACAAATAACAATAATATAGCATTAACCAATTCCAGTAGTCGATCCTTCTTCGAGAGTATTGGAATTAATGGCGAATTATTATCCACACCAGGACATAGCGATGACAGTGTCACTCTTGTTCTTGATGAGGAGTGCGCATTTATCGGAGATTTACCAACGGTATTCAAACCAGAGGAATACAATACAGTAATTGCAGACAGCTGGCGTATGATACAGCAGAAAAATGTAAAAACCGTATATCCGGGTCATGGAGCACCTTTTGAAATTGAAGAATAACTGATATTAATTGAAGAATAACTGATTTATATGAAGATCAACTGATTTAATTTAAAGAATAACTGATTTAAATTTTAAGAGCTGTTTCAAACATAATGATTTATTTCCATTAAATTATTATGTTTGAAACAGTTCTTTATTAATTTAGGCGGTGTTAGATAATAATATTGGTATTTGGGTGTGAATTTCATAATGAATTTCTAAATCACATCAGTCTAGAACTTTTTAGAAAGGTAGTACGTTATAGCTTTTACGTCTTTATAGTTTCCGGAATTATTTATTTCCTTATTTAGTTTTACATTGACATCAAACAATCCACCTGCCTGTTGCAAAATAACTTCAGCTTTGACTTTAGAACTATCATTGTTACTTGCAGCAATAATTATAATATCTTTTAGCCCATCCTTATTTACATCTTGAAAAGAAACAGTTCGAATTACTTTAATATCAGTATCCATATCTACGCCATAATCAAAATCGTAAAGCATATCTCCTTCTTCATTTGTCAAATAAAATTTCAGATAGTTTTCTATTTCTCCCGATACAAAATTTACATTTCCCCACGAGTTAAGATTCTCTGCAAACGATTGATTTTTATTAAGAATTAATCCTTGTAAATCCATTTCATCTTTTAATGTATATGGCTCGTACTTATAACTTTTACTTAGTATGGGACTGAACACTTCAATTTCTCTTTCTGACTTGAATGTTAATTGATAAGTTCCTCTAGCGTTGGATGAAATAGCATCATAATCACAAATGGCAATACCATTTTTTATTGTTCCTGTCAAATCTGCGTAATCTGCCCCCATTGCATAGTCACTTGGTGGCCAACAATATGCGTGAAGCCCATTAATTGTACACTTTCCTACTAACTTTCCTTTTGTAATACTAGAAATATAAAAACTCATATTCTGATCTTCACTCTTCATCTGACTATGATCTATCCATATTTTGTGTATGTACTGGCTATAGTTTGTTGCACTACCTTCTGATTGAGAACTGCTTGGTTTAGTAGCAGTAACACTCTCAGTAGGAGTCGGTTGACTCGGACTAGTAGTAAGATTCTCCGTACTTGTATCTTTGGTTTGGCTTGTCTGAGAAGGATGATTTTTATCGGCAACAAAATCACTAGGAACTGAACAGCCAGTCAAACAAATGCTAATCGTCATAATAAATAACATTAATATCTTAATCAAAAGATTTTTCTTCATTAAAAGACCTCCTATAAATTTATTAATTCTTGTTTTATAATTATCGCCATTATGTGAAATTCAGTTTATTGTATAAAATGTTTCACTTCAATAGTTCGCCATAGTAAATAATTGTGATTTAATTGTTTTTATTTCACTTAATAAATATATCGGGTCTATCTCTGATTTGGTTAGTTGTCATAAGTCATCAATAAGTAAATTAATGAATGTGTGCGTATATAGATGCAGATGCGCAGACCGGCATCATGTGGAAGCATTATACCGCATGTGGGTAAGGCAAGTCATCTGTATCTATATACGCACACATTCATTTTCACATCAAAACTGACTTATGACACTCTAACCATATTTAATATTTCTTCTATTTATTACACATTAAAGGCATCTCTTCCAAGGTAGACTGCTCGGTCGCCTAATTCCTGTTCTATTCGAAGTAGCTGGTTGTACTTGGCTACTCGATCCGTTCTGGAAGGCGCTCCTGTTTTAATCTGTCCAGCATTCGTTGCAACAGCAATATCGGCAAGTGTAACGTCTTCCGTTTCCCCTGAACGATGAGATACAACTGCCGTCCAACGATTGTTTTTTGCCATCTCTATCGCGTCCAAGGTCTCTGTTAATGAGCCGATTTGATTAAATTTGATAAGAACGGAATTACTTATATTCTGCTTAATCCCTTCCTTAATACGACTGGTATTGGTTACGAAAAGGTCATCGCCCACCAATTGCACCTTACTACCGATGCGATCCGTTAATAGTTTCCATCCCTTCCAATCCTCTTCTGACAAACCGTCCTCCAAGGATATTACCGGATATTTATTACATACCTCTTCCCAGAAGTCCACCATCTCTTCTACCGTTTTATATTCATTGGCCTTCCAAAACAGATAGTCTCCTTCCCTTCCTGCCTTCTTCGCTTCATCATACATTTCAGTTGCTGCAGCATCAATAGCAATACAGAAATCCTGTCCGGGTTTATAGCCTGCAACCTCAATTGCTTTAACAATATAATCCAATGCCTGTGTATCGCTGGTAAACTTAGGTGCAAAACCACCCTCATCTCCGACTGCGGTAACATATCCATCTGTTTTCAAAAGCTTTTTCAAGGTATGGAATACGGTCGCACTATGCTCCAAGGCCTCCGAAAAGGAAGTTGCACCTACTGGCATAATCATAAATTCTTGAATATTCAAACTGGAATCCGCATGCTTACCACCATTAATAATATTCATCATCGGAACCGGTAAAACCTTGGCATTTACTCCACCAAGATAACGATATAAGGGTAATTTAAGTGAAGCTGCTGCTGCCTTAGCAGTAGCTAAGGATACACTAAGAATGGCATTGGCTCCCAGTTTTCCTTTATTCTCTGTACCATCTAGCGCTATCATAGCAGCATCAATCTTTGTCTGCTCACTCGCGCACATACCTTTAATGTGATCTGCAATTAATTTAACATTTTCAACTGCCTTTTTTACACCAGTACCCAAATAACGTTTGTTATCTCCATCACGAAGTTCCACCGCTTCAAACGCACCGGTTGATGCTCCAGAGGGTACTGCTGCTCTGCCAATGCTACCATCTGCTAGAGTCACCTCTGCTTCTACGGTTGGATTACCTCTGGAGTCTAGTATTTCTCTACCAATTACTTTTTCAATGATCATGTTTTTCATAATTACCTCCGTTCAGCTGATAGGTTTTAAAATTGATTTTAGACAATCACCTTTTTTATTATCTGCTTTATTATGGAAAATATTCGGTACATTTAAATTATAATGCATTTCTGTTTGAAAAACTACCTTTTATTGGATTGTTATACGCTAAGAAAATTGATATACTAATTAAGAATAAGCTCAATTTACAAAACGGAGGTTTTTATGAGTAAAACATTTGAAAAATTACAACCTTATTTAGAAAAATCCATGGCGTTGCAAACCGCAAGAAACCTGTTTGATTGGGACGAACAAACCACAGCACCTTTTGAAGCGGCTGATTATACCTCCAAGGTGATTGGAATTCTGTCCGATGAATATATGAAAAGTTTGATCAATGAGGATGTGGAAAAACTATTAAAAAAACTTCAAGAGAAAAAGGAGCAAGAGGAACTTTCAGTATCCGAAAAGGCAATTATTCGAGAGCTCGCTATCACTTATGAACAATTAGAAAGCATACCTTCTGCAGAATACCGCGCTTTTAACGAGTTAACATCCATTTCTAGTCGAAAATGGGCAAAAGCAAAAAAAGATAATAGATATCAAGATTTTGCACCTTATTTGAAGAAAGTAATTGACTACAAAAAGAAATTTGCTGGTTATCGTGCCAAGGGTGATAAAAAACCTTATGAAATTCTTCTTGGCGATTTTGATGAATGCTTCATGATAAAAGATTTGGATATTTTCTTTGATCAAGTGAAAAGAGATATTATTCCTCTACTAAAAGAGGTATCAAAAAAGGTAGAAACTATTGATAAGAGCTATAATTATCTGAATTATGACATTGAAAAGCAGCGAGAATTCTGTAGATATGTGAGTGGATATGTTGGATTTGATTTTAATCGAGGCGTAATTTCAGAAAGTGCGCATCCTTTTACTCTACAGCTGCATAATCATGATGTACGTATCACAACCAATTATATAGAAGACAACCTTGAAAGTTCCATATTTTCCATTATTCATGAAAGTGGACATGCGATATACGAGATGAATATTGATGATGACATTACGCAAACACTGGTTGGTGGGGGTGCTTCCATGGTGATGCACGAATCCCAGTCTCGGTTTTATGAGAATATCATTGGTCGCAGTAAAGAATTCTGGGAGCCTATTTATGATAAATTAGTCGACGCGTTCTCAGACAATTTATATAATGTAAGTTTGAACCAATTTATCCGTGGCATTAACAAAGCCGCTCCAAACTTAATTAGAACGGAAGCGGATGAACTGACTTATTGTATTCATATTCTTATCCGTTATGAAATCGAAAAGATGATTTTTGAAGAGGAAATTGATATTGATGATCTTCCAAAACTTTGGAACCAAAAATATCAGGAATATATGGGCATCTCCCCTTCGAGCGATACCGAAGGAATCTTGCAGGATACTCATTGGTCCTGGGGTGAATTTGGATATTTCCCCTCCTATGCAATCGGTACTGCAGTAGCCTCTCAGATATTCGCTTACATGGAGGATAAAATGCCGATTAGTGAATATCTAAAAACAGGCAATTTAACCTCCATACGCGAATTTTTAAGAGATAATATCCACAAATATGGTGCAATAAAGAATACAAATCAGATTCTAATGGAAGTGTGCGGAGAGCCTTTTTCTGCTGAGTATTATGTCAAGTATCTTAAGGATAAATATACAATGCTATATGATATTAAATTCAAGTAGAATTTAGAATCTACCGGCAATTAATGCCTCTCACCAATTTTGTTCTTATTAATTATATGTACAACTATTAATTATTTTGCATAAATATTAATTTTATATTGCAACTTTGTATAAAACGAGGTAATATTATAGCAATCTAACCGTAGGAAACACCATACCAGTTTCTCGGTTTGCGATAGCAATGTCCACACAGTAAACTATCTTATAACCGTGGATATTGCTATCGTAATAAATTTGATGCCAAGTGGCAGAATGGAGGCTCTAATGAAGCTTTGGGGAGGACGTTTTACAAAGGAAACAAATCAATTGGTACATAATTTCAATGCATCAATCTCCTTTGATCAAAAGTTTTTTAAACAAGACATTGAAGGCAGTATCGCTCATGTGAGAATGCTTGCAAAGCAAGCTATAATCTCAGAAGAGGAAAAGGAAAGCATTATCAATGGCTTAACCGGGATTTTAGTTGATATCATAGACGGTCATTTGGAGATAGATAATGAACATGAAGATATTCATAGCTTTGTTGAAGCTCACTTAATCGAGCGTATTGGTAACACTGGGAAGAAGTTGCATACCGGCAGAAGTCGTAATGACCAGGTTGCTTTAGATATGAAGCTTTATACAAGAGATGAAATCAAGGAACTCGACGAATTAGTGAAGACCTTATTAATAAGTATCAATGATATTATGAAAGCAAATACAGCAACCTTTATGCCTGGTTTTACTCATCTTCAGAAGGCACAGCCGGTATCACTGGCTCACCACTTTGGCGCTTACTTTGAGATGTTTAAGAGGGATCGATCAAGATTATTCGACATAAGTAAACGCTTGAACTTGTCTCCAATTGGTTCCGGTGCTTTAGCCGGTACAACTTACCCTCTAGACCGTGACTATACTGCAAGTTTGCTTGGCTTTGATGGTCCAACCTTAAATAGTATGGATAGTGTTTCTGATCGTGATTACTTAATTGAATTACTCAGCGCCCTTTCTACAATAATGATGCATATGAGTCGGTTTAGTGAAGAAATCATTATTTGGAATAGCAATGAATATCGTTTTGTTGAACTGGATGATGCATATTCTACCGGTTCAAGCATCATGCCACAGAAGAAGAATCCTGATATCGCTGAACTAGTACGTGGTAAAACAGGACGTGTGTATGGTTCATTGATGTCCCTACTTACTGTAATGAAAGGACTTCCACTTGCCTATAATAAGGATATGCAAGAAGATAAAGAACTCACCTTCGATGCCATTGATACGGTCAAGGGTTGTCTTGCACTATTTAACGGAATGATAGCAACGATGAAGTTTAATAAAGAGAATATGGAAAGCAGTGCAAAGAACGGCTTCACCAACGCGACCGATGCTGCAGACTATCTTGTATATAAGGGTGTACCCTTCCGGGATGCTCATGGTATTATCGGTCAATTAGTCCTATATTGTATTGATAAGAATTGTTCCCTTGATGATCTTACCCTTGACGAGTTCAAGCAGATCAGTCCGGTATTTGAGCAAGATATCTATGAAGCTATTACCCTTACCACTTGCGTAAATAAGCGTAACACCATTGGTGCGCCAGGATTACAAGCAATGGCACAGGTCTTGAAGCTCAATGAGGAGTATCTTAACTCTTAAGTATTAAAATATAGAATAAAGAACAAAATAATAAAAAACAACATAAAAGGCTGTTTCATAGCTTTAATCTAGACATAAATGCTGTATCGTCTGAAGATAGATTATTTGCTTCGAAATAGCCTTTTGCTTTGTAACATCTTTTGTTTTATAACAGCTTTTGTTTTATAACAGCCTTTGTTTTATAATTGCCTTTGTTTTATAATTGCCTTTCACTTTGTATTAACTTTACTCTTAGTAACTGCCTTACTCTTTCGCTTTGAAACAGCAGCTTTACTGTTTTGCATTACTTAATCTGGCTAATTATTATGGCTATATTAGCAATTACTAGGATAGCAGTTGTAACGAAAAACTTTACTTTCCTCTCACCCAATTTTGTTTTGCTTAACAATGACATTATAACAATGATTAGAAAGCTTATAACCAAATAAATGGGCGATGAAACATAGTTGGATTTCTCACCGTTGAAACTCATATGTGTTGCTATCTTGCCCGGCAACAGAGCATACCCAACAACATTGATTAATCCAGTAGATGCTATAAACAAAGCGATCAGCATATTCTGATAATACTGTTTAATAAAATTCATAACGATTCCTCTTTTCTTTCAATATGTATTAAATATATCATCTCTTATTCCACTATTCGAAATTATAACTCTCTTTAACTTACTATTCAATACCTTATCCTGCATCCTATTTTGCATTATTTCTTACACCGTTTTTTGCACTATATCATACACCTTTTTAGCACCATCTCATACATCCTCTCAAGCATATAAAAATATTATTTTAACATTGACATAATTTTAACAATGTATTATACTGTGGCTTGTTAAGTTATTAACAATCTTGTTTATTTTCACATAATAAGGACTATATCCCATGGGGAGGAGCAATTTTATGAATATTTATATTTGTGTTGGCAGTTCCTGCCATCTTAAAGGTTCCTATGACATTATACAATTAATGAAGGAGGCCATAGAAAAATATGACCTTGAGGATAAAATTCAGTTGTCCGCAGCCTTCTGTCTCGGACGATGTACAGATGGTGTATCAGTAAAAATTAATGAAGAGGTAGTCTGTGGCGTGTCAAAAGACAGTTTTTCGGAATTCTTTAAGAATCATATCCTGTCCGAATTTGCTGGTATTGATGAAAGGCATGGTTAATAGATGAACAATTACATACAATTAAAAAAATCAAACTGTAAGAACTGTTATAAATGTATTCGACACTGTCCCGTCAAATCCATACGTTTTGCAGATCAACAGGCACACATTGTGAAGGAACAATGTATCCTTTGTGGTGAATGCTTCGTAGCATGTCCTCAGAATGCAAAACAAATCAGAAATGATGTTGGTATGGCCAAAGAAATGCTTGCTTCCGGTAAACCTGTTTATGTAAGTTTGGCACCCTCTTTCATCGCTAATTATGAAGGCAGTGATTTTAATACAATGGAAGCCGCTTTAAAAAAACTTGGATTTACTCATGTTGAAGAAACAGCGATCGGAGCTACTGTCGTAAAAAAACAATATGAATCAATGATTCAATCCGGCGATACTAAGATACTTATTTCCTCTTGTTGTCATACAGTTAACACTTTAATTCAAAAATACTATCCAGAAGTACTGCCCTATCTTGCTAAGGTAATGTCACCAATGCAAACACATTGTTCCATGATTAAAAAAAACAATCCTGATGCTTACACCGTATTCATTGGGCCTTGCATTTCGAAGAAAGAAGAAGGGGATCAATACCCCGGTATTGTTGATTGTGCCCTAACTTTTGAAGAATTAACGGATTGGTTAGCAGAAGAAAAGATTACTATTTCACCTGCACCCCTTAAGGAAAAACAAAAAATAGGCCGAGCCAGATTATTCCCTATCCCTGGTGGAATTCTTCGTTCCATGCAATATATCAATAAAGATTATGATTATATCGCTATTGATGGAATTGACAATTGCATTCTTGCGATTAAGAATATCATCAACGGTAACCTCACAAACTGCTTTATAGAAATGTCCGCCTGCTCCGGTAGCTGCACCAGCGGTCCAGCCATGGATAAAAAACACTGCATGCTCATTTCTGACTACATCAGTGTTAATCGCTATGCAGGTGAAGAGGATTTTGTCATCCCCTCATCGCCATTACACTTATTAGAAAAGCAATTTGCCTATTATAATTCAAGCCGAAAGATGCCCGGAAGCATAGCCATCAATGAGATACTACATAAGATGGGGAAAGCCTCTGCATTACAAGAACTCAATTGTGGAAGCTGTGGCTATAATACCTGTCGTGATAAAGCGATAGCTGTATACCAAGGGAAAGCTGATTTAACCATGTGCTTACCCTATTTAAAGGAACGGGCAGAATCTTTTTCCGATAATATTCTATATAATACACCGAACGGTGTTATGGTATTAAACGAAGATTTGGAGGTTCAACAGATTAACCGCGCTGCTAAGCATTTGTTAAACATACGCTATGAAAAAGATATATTAAACCAACCAGTTATTCGTATCTTAAATCCTACCATTTACCTTCAGGTTATGACCGACGGAAAGAATGTTCATGATAAACTCACTTACTTAGAGGATTACGGAAAATACATTGAGGAAACGATCCTATATGATAAAACCTATAACATAATTATTAGTATTATGAAGGATGTCACTGTGGAGGAAAAATCTCGTTTAAAGAAAGAAACTCTTAATAAACGGACAGTGGAAATTACCGACAAGGTTATTGAAAAGCAGATGCGGGTAGTTCAAGAAATCGCATCCTTACTAGGTGAAACTACTGCAGAAACTAAAATAGCTTTGACTAATTTAAAGGAGAGCTTGAATAATGAATAGTCTTTGTACCGATGTAGGCTATCTCAGTATTAATAAACATGGAGAACAACTATGTGGTGACCATGTTGAAATCGCAGAAGGAAATGATAACTCAATTGTAATGGTGTTGGCAGATGGGTTAGGCAGTGGAGTAAAAGCTAATATCTTATCCACACTCACCTCTAAAATCATATCCACTATGATGGCAAACCATATGACGATTGAAGATTGTGTTTCCACAGTAGCATCTACACTTCCTGTATGCGAAAAGAGAGGTATTGCCTATTCAACCTTTACAATTATACATGTTATTAATAACAAAACAGCTGAGGTCATTCAATATGATAACCCACAAGTAATACTTCTTCGTAACGGAGCAAATTGTGAATACAATATGACGCAGATTCAGCTTGGAGATAAGAAGATTTATCAATCCAATATCGAATTACTACCCGGTGATATGCTGATTTCCATGAGTGACGGTGCCATCTATGCAGGTGTTGGGAAAACTTTTAATTTTGGCTGGCAACGTCAGAATATTATTGAGTTTCTTGAGGTTATGTATGAAGATAGCTATTCGCCAAAGATGGTATCAACTATTTTGTTGGAGCAATGTGCTCAATTATATGGCCAAGCACCTGGCGATGATACGACCATTGCAGCTGTCAAAATCCGTAGACGGGAATGTATTAATTTATTGATAGGCCCGCCCTCTGACCCTCAGGATTTGGAAGAAATGCTGTCCCTGTTCTTCCAACAAGATGGCAAACATATCATATGTGGTGGTACCACTTCCTCTCTTGCTGCTAATTACTTGGGTAAGGATATCAATACCGGCTTTGATTATCACGACAGTGAGATTCCTCCAATTGCAAAGATTCAAGGTGTTGACTTAGTAACTGAAGGTGTTATTACCATTAACCGCGTCCTCTATTATGCCAAAAACTATCTTGAAGATAATGCATGCTATTCCCAATGGGGTTACCGGGAAGATGCCGCCTCTCTCATTGCCAAGCTGTTATTTGAGGAGGCTACAGATATCAATTTTTACGTTGGAAAGGCGATCAATCCCGCTCATCAAAACCCCATCCTCCCCATTAATTTTAGTATTAAAATGCGTCTGATCGATGAATTATCAGAATGCTTGCGCAGAATAGGAAAACGCATTCAAGTGAGCTATTTCTAGAAACTTGTATAGATAATTATTAATACAGATTCAAGTGTGCTAGAGTTAGCTCCTTATATAGATGATTATGAATACTATATGCGAGAGTTATCTACTTACATAGATGATTCTAAATCAGATTCAAGTATACTAGAGCTAGTTACTTCCTTAAATGTTTATAAATTATATACAAATAGATTAGAGTGACTAGGAGACAATCATATCCTATATTTTAGCTGTGACTCTCCGGAAAGGTATTGTTATGGGAAAATTCGATACAAAGGTTCAATATTTAAAATATAAAGTGTTACGAGAAGTTTCTAAATCTGCTTTTTATAATGATTTGCATCATGCCTTATATAATATTCCATTAAACATTGTAGATGGGGAGACGGCTACCATGCGCTGTTGTATCTATAAAGAACGTGCAATCGTTGGAGAACGAATTAATCTGGCAATGGGCGGCAATGCGCAAAATCCAAATGTTATAGAAGTACTCGACATCGCCTGCGATGAATGTCCGGTCGGTGGCTATGAGGTATCGGACGCCTGCAGAGGGTGCATTGCTCATCGTTGTGAAGAGGTGTGTAAAATGGGTGCGATCTCCTTCGATCATCACCAAAAAGCAATTATCGACCACGAGAAATGTGTAGAATGTGGAAAATGCGCATCCGTTTGCCCCTTCAGCGCAATTACAAATCATAAGCGACCTTGCCAAAATGCCTGTAAGGTAAAAGCAATTAGTATGGATGAAAACAAAAAGGCACTGATTGACAATAACAAATGCATCTCCTGTGGAGCTTGCGTTTATCAATGTCCCTTTGGAGCTATTATGGACAAGTCCTATATTGTAAATGTTGTTGAAATGATTAAGGCAAGTAAAAGCAACACCAAATACAAGTTATATGCAGTCATTGCTCCCTCAATCGGAAGTCAATTCAAATATGTAAAGCTTGGGCAAGTTATTACCGCTATTAAAAGACTTGGTTTTCATAGTGTAATTGAAGCTGCCTTGGGCGCTGATATGGTTGCTAACTCGGAAGCAGACGAACTTTTAGAGAAAGGGTTTTTGACAAGCTCCTGCTGCCCTGCTTTTGTTGACTATATCAAGAAACAATTTCCTTCTATGGCACAGCACATCTCACACAATCTATCACCAATGGCAACAATAGCAAAATACATAAAAAAAACTGACCCAAATTCAAAGATAGTGTTTATCGGTCCATGTACGGCAAAAAAGATGGAAATGAGTAATCCAGACGTTGCTCCTTATGTTGACAGTGTAATAACTTTTGAAGAATTGCAAGCGCTTATTGATAGTATGGATATTAATATGGATACCCTACCTGAGGATATATTAGATAATGCCTCCTATTTCGGAAGAATCTTTGCCAGAAGTGGTGGCTTGTCTGAGGCTGTAAAAGAAGTTCTTATCGAAAAAGAACATGATGATTTTATGTTTAACCCAATTGCCTGTGACGGAATTGAGGCCTGTCGAACCGCATTATTAAAGGCCTCTAAGAAGGCTCTCCCACATAATTTTATTGAGGGTATGGCTTGCTCCGGTGGATGCATCGGCGGAGCCGGCTGTCTCACTCATGGCGATCGTAACAAAAGAGAGATTGATCAATATGGAAGAGAAGCGTTGGAGAAAACCATTATAGATGCCATAGCACCATATCAATTATAATAAAATAAAAAAACTAAAAAGAAGCCCTGTAATTACTCTCATAAGATTAACTCCTTATGAGGTATTACAGCGGCTCCCTTTTATATATTCATTAATATACTTTATGATTTAACCATGCAAAATGTGGATACTTAAGAATTGCTTTTCCAATAATCTTACTTCTCTTTACAAATTTATTATTCCAATATCTTGCATCCTCTGATACCTCTCTGTGGTCACCCATCATAAAATAGGAATCCTTTGGAACAACATATGGGCCAAAATCCGAATCTAAGGTAGAAGTAACATAGCTCTCTTCAAGCTTCGTTCCATCAATATAGACATAACCATCTTTGCCTTCAATTGTTTCTCCCGGTAACCCAATGATACGTTTAATATAATCCACTTTTTCATCATCCGGAAATGGGAACACAACGATATCTCCTCTTTGGGGGCTAGAAAAAAGATATGACAATCTGGAGGTAATTACACGATCTCCAGTCATTATTGTCTTTTCCATGGAGCCTGTAGGAACCTCAACTTTGAGAATGATTACTTTATTAATAAATGTTGCAAGTGCAATGGCACAAACTAAAACCAGTCCCCAACTTATAATCTCTTTCACGATTTTATTCTTCATAAATCCTCCAGTTCACTAATCTCTGTTGGTAATTCAAATACTAATATATGAACATAAAGTCCATTATAAACCCAGTACTATCATTTGTAAACAAGAAGTATAACGGCTCCTTTACACTTTTGTTATAATATACAAAGAAGACATTACCATCCAAAGTCCTGGAAAATATCTCATTACCTGCCATACTCCCGAACCATTTAATTTAAATTCTGGTATCAAACGCAGTTTAGCATTCATACTTCTTACATCATCAAACCACACCACATGCTGAACTCCTTCCGCAGTCGTATAATTGTAGAAGGGGGATTGCGCTTCTTCATCGAATTGAATCGGCACTCCATTATTCGCTGCACGTTCAAGAGCCTCCTGATTGCCAAGCGATTGCGCTGAAGTTGTTCCTTGTACAAAAGGAAGCGGCCAATCGTATGCATAATTGGGTGTTCCCATTAATATTTTGTCCGGATCGATTACGGTTACCCCGTATTGCAATACTTTTCTCATATTGTTAATCGGTGATGTTGCCATCGGGGGACCATATGTATATCCCCATTCATATGTCATCAAAAGAACTTCATCCGCTACTGCACCAATGGCTGCATAATCATGAGCTTCATAAAGCAAGCCCTTCATCTCTCCCGAAGTCTTTGGAGCCAGTGCTACTAGGGTGATCAGACCTACCTTATCCAGTGCACTATTCACCGCTGTTACAAAGTTAATAAAATTTTGCTTATCTTCCGGTAGAATAAACTCAAAGTCGATATCGATTCCTGCATATCCCTTTGCCTGAAGAGTTGTAACCAGATTAGTAACTAAGTTTGTTTGAGCTTGGGGGTTTGTAAACATTGTGTGCGCACTTTCACTGCTGAAATTACCCTGTGCATCCATCGGCGCCAATACCATAATCGGTGCGACGCCAAATTCCTTCGCTAAGGCAATCAGTTCCTCGTCTTCAATTGGAATTAATTCACCGGTTGCAGTAAAACCATAAGTAAAAAGAGAAAGATATGTTAAAAACGGCAATGTTTTTCTCAATACCGATCGATCAATAAATGGATATGCATAACCATTTGTCACAACGGTATCAATTTTAGCTTCGTTTGCATAAGTAATCACCAATACCTCACCCGGAACCAATCCTTTGGCTGCTACTTGCGGATTGTTTTGAAAAATTTGAGTAATGGTTGTATTGTATATTTGTGCAATTCCAGTTAACGTATTTCCTTGGACAACGGTATGAACTACATCCGGTACGCGAATACCAATACTTTGGCCAACAAGTAAATTATCCGGATTAGGAAGTTCATTTTCAATAATAATCCTCTCTGCGGACACTCCATATTGATTAGCAATTGAAGTCATCGTATCCCCTGCTTTCACCACATGTATCTGCATAACTCTCCATTCCGCCATGACATTATAACCTCTGCCACAGCAAATCAAAACTTCATAATAATATATGCTTTGCCTACCCAATGGTGAAATATTATAAAGCTGAATCGGCATTTGAAGTAGTTTGAGTTTTAAACTGTGTTGTATAACAGAGAGGTTTTACGATACGAAATCAAAAATGGAACGATGTATGCTCCATAAACTCTGGTTGTAAGATATGCACTATCCTTGTATTTCTAAGTTGAATTGACTGCTTGTCTTAGAAACACAAGGAAGAGACCTCTTCAATAAAAGTATAATGGAACAACATCCTTCCACATCAAAAAATATAATTACTATTTTAATAGCAAGCTCAACTAAGACATTGGCTTAAGTGAGAACTTTTCTGCACTGAAACTCAATGTTATTATAATATTGAAGAATTTGTTTTAACAAAGCTCAATTTTACTTCACATCTGTTTTCACAAATGCAAAGACACCCAAAGCCGTCGGTACCGCAAAGTATGCAATCGCAACGATGAATGTTCGAAGATATGCAGCTGGCTCTAAATTCGCAACATATAATGACATATTACTCATCAAGGTAAAATCCATAAACTTAATTTTATTATTCGATATAACTTGAAAAATATTAAGTATTATCGGTATGAAAATAATCATACCAACAATATTAATTGCAATGACCCCTCCAAGATTACGGACTAACATTCCAACAGCTACCAATAAAGCGGTTAATGCTGCATACAATAATAACTCTATTCCGATTGTCCTAGCATATTTGGCTATGGAATTCGATGAAAAGTCACCAATTTTTCCTGTAATAATGGAAGCACCAATCGTTCCTGTAAGGAACGTTACTAATATAATCATATATGTCGCTGCTATCATTGTAATCAGCTTAGAAAAATATATTTGTATTCTGGAAAAACCTTTTGAAACCACATTCTTCATGGTACCATGGGAAAATTCTGAGGTTATAAAAATCCCAATAATAATAGAAAGTATGATCTGACTATCCATATCTGGGAACGCATTTAACCCAAATTCAATACCGCTCTTAACTATGGATATCTCAGCGCCGTTAACAGAAGCCATATTACTTAATAAATATATTAATATTAAACCCAAATCAAAAAGAGCAACTGCAATAAATCCACAAATATAAAAGGATTTACTCCTAAATAACCTGTAAAAATCAGTTTTTAATAAATTTGACATGATAATCCTCCATCTTATATGATTCTAACTCATTTTCTTATCGGTAGCTTCCATCAGCTGCATAAAATATGCCTCTAAATCCTGACCAACAACGGAACTTGAGTTCACAAGGATTCCGTTCTTTGCAAGTTCCATATTAATAATACCTGCTTTATCCATATCCTGAAGAATGTGAATTGTATTATCATCAATCACTTGAATTGCGGTAGGCTCAATGATATTAGCAATTAATTTGACTGCCTCCGTAACATTATCAACTTTGATTTCTAACGCACCTTTACATCTTTGTTCCAATTCCTCATTCGTAAATTCTGTAACCATAACGCCATTATTGATAACGCCATAGCGGTTTGCTATTTTAGAAAGTTCACCGAGAATATGACTCGAAATAAGAATTGTAATATTTCTTTCCTGATTCAGTTTTAACACAAGCTCTCTTATTTCCTTAATACCGGTTGGATCAAGACCATTAATCGGTTCATCCAACATTAAAAATTCAGGATCTCCCAACAAAGAAATTCCAATCGCCAATCTTTGCTTCATGCCCAAAGAAAAGTTCTTCGCCTTTTTCTTGCCTGTAAATTGAAGTCCTACCAAGGTTAACATATCATTAACTGTAGTTGTTGGATCAAGTCCTAACAACAGACTATAATATTGAAAATTCTGTCTTGCAGTCATATGTGGAAAAACGGCCGGATTTTCAATCATTGTTCCTGTTTTACTTCTTTGTGAAGCCAAATCATCTTCCTCAAAAAGCTTGATGGTACCCTTGGTCGGACTAGCCAAACCTGCTACCAGACGAATTAAGGTTGTTTTACCTGCGCCATTTCTTCCAATAAAACCATAAATATCGCCTTTACGCACATTGAGATTTATACCATTGACTGCCGCTTTTCTGCCAAAAAACTTGGTCAAGCCATTGGTTTGCAGTACATACTCCATTTATATATCCTCCTATTTTGTATTCTCTTGTTAATCAAAGAACTAACTACGCCATATTTTACCATATAAATAGTAAAATAACATTAAAAATAAATTAAAATATAATATATTTGCTAAAGTATCGACATAAAAATAGAAGCTACTCCATAAAATCTATCTATTGTTACCAGAAGGATATTAAAATCCCTTCTATCGATAGATGTGCTGAAGTAGCCCCTACTCATTTCAAAAATATCTTTATTTGGTATCTACCTTAAGTTCACGAACCTCGGCCTGAATATTATTTTGAATAAGAAGTGTATTCAAAAGACTAGTAAGTTCCTCCTTATACTCATTTAGAAATATGGAAGTAACTTCATCCCTTTGCTCTTTCGGAATTGCTCTCACTGCCGCTCCTACCACCTGTCTTGGAAGTTTCTTCATACTCATAAGAATTCTTGGTAATTTTGAAGTTTGATCCTCTTTCTCTGATAATTGCTGTAAAATAATAGGTAATAAATTCTCTGAAGTCTTTTCATAATCAACTTCATCTATCACAAACTCAATTCGTAGCATCTTCCTACTACTCCTTTCAATTGTTCCTGCTTTTAATTCTTTTACCCTTGCAGATATTTGGTTTTTATCCAATCGATTATTAATGTATTCCATTAACATATCATCAAAATGCGGAAGAATTCTTACCGCCAGTTCTGTCTTCTTTGGTAATGCTGATACAATAAATCTAGAAAATCGATTCGGCTTACCTTCCTTACTAATCAATTTAGAAACCAATCCATAAAACTTATTATCCTTTTCTGACAACCAAGCCACAAGATAAGGCATGATTAATTCAACTAATGTGTCATAATTAATATCCTTCACTTGAGCTCCTACTATTAACATAAGTGAAGTCCTCCTTCGCTTTGACCTATTGCCAATATCAAATATTAGTTTCTAACTATAACTTATGTTTTCATTTAATTCTTTATGTAATTCATTTCTTGCTAATTGCAAAAAGGAAAGAATTGCTTCCACTACTTTACTACATATATCTACAATAAATCGAATATCCTGATATACATTCTTCCTTGCTTTCAGATATTCGCTATGTATTTTCCATATCAAATGGATAATTTCATCAAAAGTCCAATTGGTCTGACATTGCATACGTTCTCTTTGATTATCCTCAAGCGTTACATACTCTTTTAACGAATGCTTTAATTCCTTTTCATAAAATACGTGACCTTTCATACTACCATCAAAAATGTCATTATGCGGGTAGGTACAGTAGTCTGAAAGATAATGGGTGACAACTCCCAAGTGTCTTGCGTAATAGTTGTTAATTCCTTTTTCAAAATCATAGTCTATGGTAATTTTCTTAATCTCTTGGATTAACTTAATTATAGTATCATCGAAGGTGTGTCTTGTTGTGATAAAAGAAGGTGAGATATCAGGTAAGATACTGCCTATGTAAAATGATTTTTTATGATTGTTTAAATCTTGCATTTGCATACTGTTCATCAAATACTTTGCAAGTGAAATATGAGATTTTTTTCTCAATTTAAGTCCTCCTCAGGGAATAAAAATAACTTTAGGTAAATAGTGTGAAAATAAAATTCAATGTTCACACATCAAAATTTGCTCCTACGTAATCTTAGGCTCAAACTAATTTAAAGGGCAGTATTGTTATGTTAGTGTGAAAGTGCAAAAGAATTTCACACATTATAGTTTGTTCCTATTTGATTAGTTTCTAATTGTCATAAATGTTATGTGATGTATCTTACACCATTTCACTTTATTCCACAAGTGATTTAATGTTCACCGATTTATCATATTTTTCCATATTTCTCTTTATAATGACAACTGTAATATTGTAATATATATAAACATTTTATAAACCAGCTCAAAAACAATGCGTATTTCTTGACATTGCGCTTGTATTAAGGTAATATTGTGAATTGTAAAATATACCTTTTTGTATATAAGTTTACATAGAATAAATATAAATTAGGAGATGATTGATTGGATCCCAGTGACTTGTGGCAACCAATACTATTGTTTATTTTATTGATTTTGTCCTCCTTTTTTACAGCTTCGGAAGCTTCCTTGAATGCAGTAAATAAGTTAAGGATAAGAGCACTTACAGATGACAATATTAGGGGTGCGAAGACTGTCGGAAAATTAATTGAAGAAAGACAAAAGATGTTAAGCGCAATCTCAGTCTGCAAAAATGTAGCCAAACTGTCTGCTGCTGCTTTTGCTGCAATTATTGCAAATCACTATTGGGGAAGCCGTTGGATTTGGTTAGCTGTTACCATATTGATTATATTATTTCTGATATTTGGATCTATTGTGCCCAGAACAATATCTGGCATTTACACCGAAAAGCTTGCACTCTTATTTGCAGGACCCATATATTTCATTACAAAGATTTTATCCCCTATTGTATTCGTATTTAATAAGATATGTAATGGTATCTTAAGATTAATGGGGGTTGATACCAAAACCAAAGTTTCAGCAATCACAGAAAATGAACTTCGAACCATTTTAGAATTTAGCCATGAAGAAGGTGTCATCGAGAGCGAAGAACGCAGAATGATTACCAATGTGGTTGATTTTGGTGACTCTTTAGCGAAGGATGTTATGGTACCCAGAACGGATATGGCTTTAGCCGATGTTGAAACTTCTTATGATGAACTAGTTCAGATCTTTTATGAAGAAAAATATACTCGCGTCCCGATCTATTCCGATACAGTTGACAACATAATAGGCATTGTTAATTTAAAGGATGTATTTTTCTATAATGGGGAAAAAGATGATTTTAATATAATTGACATAGTAAGAGAGCCTTACTTTACTTATGAATATAAGAAAACCTCTGAGTTGTTAATTGAGATGCGAAGAAATTCCATCTCAATTGCCATCGTTCTTGATGAGTATGGCGCAACGGTTGGTCTGATTACGATTGAGGATCTTCTTGAGGAGATTGTCGGGGAAATCCGTGACGAATACGACGATGATGAGGAAGACAGCATTAAAGCCATTTCTGAAAATGAATATATTGTAGATGGTTATACCAAACTTTTTGAAATAAATGAAATTCTCGGACTTCATCTAGAATCCGATGATTACGATTCCATAGCCGGTCATATCATCTTTTTATTGGATCATCTACCGAACGAAGGTGAAACCGTGGAGGATAATAATGTTATATTCACTGTTGCTTCCGTGGATAAAAATCGTGTAGATAAGGTTCATATCTTGTTAAAACCAGATTCTAACGACAAGGATGAATAATATCATAAAGTAGAATGATAATTTGATATAAAAATAATAACTTGATGTAAAAATAATAACTTGATGTAAAAATAATAACTTGAAGCTCTAAGCTTTATATAAGATGACGTAATTCTATCATCCTTGTAGCTTAGAGCTTACTTTTTATACATGACATGATAAACATTGATAAGCTGCGTTGTATTAGCGCACAAGTTTGTCGATTCATATCTTCACTCTTTTATAATGCGAACAAATTTTTTCTTCCCGATTTTTAAAACAAACTCGTCTTGGTCTAGTATAAGGTCCAGTTCGTTAACCTTATCTTGATTTATTTGCACTCCTCCCTGCTTTACCATTCTACGAAATTCACTGGAAGTAGGTACAATTTTATTATCAACTAAAATCGGAATAATACTTGATAAAGTTTTACAAGAATTCGTCACCCGAATAACATCCATTTGCTCAGGAAGTTTACGTTTTTGAAATACTGTATTGTAGTATTCGATTGCGTTTTGGACTTCATGATTAGAATGATATAATGCTGTTATAATTTTGGCCAATTCGTATTTGCAATCTTTTGGATTATCCCCCCTATCAAGTTTCCCCTTGATTTCATCAATACGATCCGGATGCTCATCCGTCACGAGTTCAAAGTATCTGAGAATCAAAGAATCCGGAATTTCCATCACTTTCTTAAACATTACCTCTGCCGGTTCGTAAATTCCAATATAATTATTTAAGCTCTTACTCATCTTCTCCACTCCGTCAAGTCCTTCTAGTAACGGCATAAACAAGGATATCTGACGTTCTTGATTTTTCACACCTTGCAGTGTACGACCCATAAGTATATTAAAGGTCTGATCTGTTCCACCGAGTTCTATATCTGCTTTTATTTCTACGGAATCATAGCCCTGCATTAATGGATAAAAAAACTCATGAAGTCCTATCGGTTCATTTTTACGAAAGCGATTATGAAAATCGTCTCTCTCCAATAATCTTGCCACAGTCGTGGAAGCAGCTAGTTGTAGGACATCCTCAAAACGAAGCTTTGATAGCCATTCACTATTAAAGCGTACCGTTGTTTTCATAGGATCAATGATTTTAAATATCTGATCTGTATAGGTTTTTGCATTTAGTATTACTTGTTCTTTTGATAAAGGGATCCGCGTTTTGGATTTACCGGTAGGGTCACCGATTTTACCAGTAAAATCTCCTATTATAATTACTGCATGGTGTCCTAAGTCTTGAATTTGCTTGATTTTTCGTAGTACCACAGTGTGACCCAAATGAATATCTGGAGCTGTCGGATCTAGCCCTAGTTTCACAATTAGTGGGCGCCCCTCCTGCTGTGATCTGAATAATTTTTCTTTTAGCTCCACTCTTGAGATCACCTCCGCTGATCCCTTGGTAATGATGCGTACTTGCTCATCAATCAATAATTGTTCCATACTATTCCATCCTTCCGTTTTACTATATTATTTTAAACCTAATAAAATTATTTCTGTTTAGCTCGGCACCTCAGAATAAAAAAAATCCCGCTCCTCTATTCGCATAGAGGGCGGGATATATCTCGCGGTACCACCTCATATTTATCAGTCATTCTCATGACCAACCTCTTTGAGTACGTTTATTAACTTTGCTAACTTCCTTAATTACGAAAGGAATGTTCAAAATCTCTTAGTTATACTCTAGCACGATAACGGGTGCAGGGAACCGTCAACAGCCTACTTGAAAATTACCGTTCGGTGTGAAGCTCAAAGATGTATTCAGAGTTCACTTTTTTGCACCTCTCATCAACCGGTAGCTTTCTGTAAAAAAGTTAGAATTCTTACTCGTTCTTATCATTGCCTTTTAATTATTTAGAACAAAGTATAAATATCATAACTCTATTTGTCAAGATGAAAAACAATAAAAACTGATTATATTATGAAAAACCATAAGAGATAATTGCATCTGAAAAACTATAAAAAATAATTGCACCTGAAAAACTATAAAAAACAACTGCCTCTGAAAAACTATAAAAGAAGAATGCTATTGAAAATCAAAACAGATGATATCACTATCTACTCTTTAATATCCTTCAAAGCAATTGATAACATCAGCTTAATTCGATTTAATTGATTAACATTAGAGATACCAGGGTCATAATCTATTGGCATTATATTTGCCTTTGGATAACGCTCTTTCAAGGGTTTGAACATTCCTTTGCCGGTTATGTGGTTGGGCAGACAAGCCAGAGGCTGCACACAAATAATATTACTTGTTCCCTGTTCCATAAATTCAATCATCTCTGCAGTTACTAGCCACCCTTCGCCGGTCTGATTACCCAAGGATAAGACTGAAGAAGCCATCTTCGCCAGTTCCTGGATCGAAGTCGGGGAGGTAAAGCGTTTACTTTTCTCCAATTCCTCCTTCATTAAATTTCGAAAGCGTATCATATAATTCATTGCAATATCACTTAACTTCTTGTCTAGTTTCTTCCCGGCAAGATATCGAGCTCGGAAGCCCGAATTAAAAGTAGAATATAAGAAATAATCCATAAGATCAGGTACAACTGCCTCAGCTCCTCCCTTTTCTAATATACTTACAATGTCATTGTTAGCCGTGGGATGATATTTTACTAATATTTCGCCTACCACGCCTACCTTAGGTTTTTTAATATCCAGAAGTTCCAAATGGTCAAACTCAGTTACAATTTCACTCATATATCTTTTAAAGGTTTTACGATTTCCTGTTCGGATATTCTCCTTAGCTAGTTCATTCCATTTTTCATATAGTAGTTCTGCTGATCCCGGAAAACGTTCATAAGGCCTTGTCCGAAACAACACCCTCATAAATAAATCTCCGTAGATTAATGCCATAAGGCATCGGTTGATCATCCCCATTGACAGCTTAAAGCCTGGTTGTTTGTCCAAACCGATGGTATTTAGCGAAATAACAGGGACATTAGCAAATCCTGCCTGCTTAAGTCCTAATTTTAAAAATGCGATATAATTGGTTGCTCTACATCCTCCACCACTTTGGGTGATTATTACTGATGTCTGCTCCACATCATATATGCCTGATTTTAATGCATGAACAATCTGTCCAATCATGATAATGGCAGGATAACAGGCATCGTTGTTTACATATTTTAATCCCTCATCAATTGCAGTTTTGTCATCTGCAGGCAGTACAACCATCTGATAACCACATGCCTTTGCTGCTTCTTCCACCAATTCAAAATGCATAGGAGCCATCTGAGGAGCCAGTATAGTATGAATTTTTTTCATTTTCTTTGTAAAAATAGGTGGTGAAAGTGTTATCTCTTCCGACATCTCCATATCCATATTATTAGAACGCTTCTCCATCGCAGCCTTCAAGGACCGAATTCTTATTTTTGCTGCTCCGAGATTATTGCCTTCGTCAATCTTAATCATCGTATATATCTTATTACCTTCGGACAAAAGCTCTGCTATCTGATCTGAAGTAACCGCATCCAACCCACAACCAAAGGAATTTAGCTGTACCAAATCAAGCGAGGGTTCGTGGGCTACTAAACTTGCTGCCCGATATAGTCTGGAATTGTATACCCATTGATCAACAACTCTCAACTTACTACGTAACTGTGCCAAGTGAGATATACTATCCTCAGTTAATACTGCCATCCCAAAGGAATTAATCATATCGGCGATCCCATGATTAATCTCCGGATCCACATGATAGGGCTTTCCACATAGGACAATTCCATGTTTTCCTTCCTTATGAAGAAATTTTAGAACCTCTTCTCCCTTCCTATGAATATCATTTTTATATCGCTCTCTCTCCCTACATGCCACGGCTACTGCCAACTTTATTTCATCCTCAGCAATCTCATATTCTTTAAATTCTTCTATCAGTCTTTTTACTAACACCTTATCATTCTCCAAGGACAGGAAAGGAGCTATGATTTTAACTTCATTCTTTTTAATCTCATCAAGATTATTACGAATTACTTCTGGGTAAGAAATCACAATAGGGCAGTTATAATAATTATTCACATCACGATATTCCTTCTTTTCATACACAATCGCAGGGTAGAATATCGTTGTAATCCCCTGTTCAATCAGATCCATAATATGTCCATGACATAATTTTGCTGGATAGCATACCGATTCAGAGGGTATGGTCTCTAAGCCTTTTTCATATATTTTTTTGGAGGAAGGGGAAGAGAGTATAACTCGAAAGCCTAATTCATTAAAAAAAGTAAACCAGAAAGGATAATTTTCATACATATTTAACACTCTTGGTATGCCAATGGTACCTCTGATTGCTTCCTCTTCGCTTAATGGGGTATATCCAAAGGTTCTACGATATTTGTACACATAAAGATTTGGTAATTTATTCTTTATCATAGGTTCGATTCCTATTCCTTTTTCACAGCGGTTCCCTGCTATAAATTTTTCGCCGGTGGAAAAGGTATTGATTGTGAGTAAGCATTGATTACCACATTTGCCACATCGTGCAGTAGAAGCCTTCATTGAAAACTCTTCCACCATGTCCCTACTCAGAAGAGTTGTTTCCTCTCCATCTTTATAATGTTCCTTTGCAATCAATGCTGCCCCGTAAGCACCCATCAGCCCTGCTATATCAGGTCTTACTGCCTCTCTCTTTGTTATCCGCTCAAAGCAACGCAGCACAGCATTATTATAAAATGTTCCACCCTGGACAATTATCTTTGATCCAAGGTCTTTTTCATCCCTTAATTTAATTACTTTATACAATACGTTTTTAATAACAGAATAGGATAAACCGGCCGACAAATCAGAGAGGGTTGCCCCCTCCTTCTGAGCCTGTTTCACTCTAGAATTCATAAATACAGTGCACTTTGTACCAAGATCCACCGGAGCCTTTGCAAATAGTGCTTTCTCAGCAAACTCTCCTACTCCCATGTTTAAAGAAGTAGAAAACCCTTCTAAAAAGGAACCGCAACCAGAAGAGCAGGCTTCATTAAGTAGAATGCTGTCAATCACGCCATTTTTAATACGTAGACACTTCATATCCTGCCCGCCAATATCTAGAATGAAGTCTACCCCAGGGAGAAAATGCTCTGCTCCCTTATAATGTGCTATAGTCTCAATCTCACCAATATCAACATGTAAGGCCGCTTTAATTAAGGCTTCTCCGTATCCGGTTACCGTACATTTGCACAGCTTTGTACCTGTTGGTATTTGTTCATATATATCCTTTAATATCGTTATCAGCTTAGCGAGTGGATCCCCTTCATTATTGCCATAATGAGAATATAAAAGTTCTCCATTATTACCGATTAATGCGACCTTTGTGGTAGTGGAGCCTGCATCAATTCCTAAGTACAATTCACCTTGATAATTGGCCAAGTCACCTCGACTTACCCTTGCTTTTTCATGCCGTTTTATAAACTCAATGTATTCCTTATCATCCACAAACAATGGTTCTAGCAGCTTTACTTCATCATCACTCTGTCCTTTAATCTGTTCGAACCGTTTTACAAGCTCCTTCAATTCCATGGATATTTCATTATTAATACTTAGCGCTGCCCCGATTGCTGCATAGAGTTGTGAATTCTCGGGACAGACCGCGTCCTCCTGCTTTAAATTCAAGGTATCTCGAAAACGCTCACGTAACTCTGATAGAAAGTAAAGTGGACCACCTAAGAAAGTAACTCTTCCCCTGATTGGCTTTCCACAGGATAAACCTCCAATGGTTTGATTAACCACAGCTTGGAAGATGGAGGCTGCGATGTCCTCTTTCCTCGCCCCATCATTAATGAGTGGCTGAATATCTGTCTTTGCAAACACACCACACCTGGAGGCAATCGGATAAATCAACTTATGACCTTTAGCTAATTCATTTAAACCGCAAGCATCCGTATCCAACAGCACTGCCATCTGATCAACAAATGCACCGGTTCCACCTGCGCAGCTGCCATTCATTCTTTGCTCCATGCTACTTCCATAATACGTTATCTTAGCATCCTCTCCGCCAAGCTCAATTACAACATCTGTGTTAGGGATTAGAGTATCCACTGCTAAGGAACAGGCAATCACCTCTTGGACAAAGCTAATATTAAGCCACTCTGATAGGGAAAGACCACCTGATCCGGTAATGCACACCTTTACCAGCGACTGTCCCAATGCTTTATAGCTATCTTTCACTACTTGTAATACCGTGCTTCGTATATCCGATAAATGCCGCCTATATTCTTGATAAATCAGTTGATTCTTATCATCCAAAGCAACCAATTTAACGGTGGTAGACCCAATGTCAATTCCTAATCTGTATTTATTCATGATTTCAACCCCCATATTGCTTTAGTTAATAGTACATAGTTTGTATTATTAACCGTTATTGTTAAAATCATGCAGGAAATATTACTTAGTTAAAAGGTGAATCTTAATTTAACTAAAAAGAGAGACATCATTTACTTTATCTAAAACTCTAACTCTAGCCGAACTCTAACTGACCTTTAACTACCAAAAAAATAAGAATAGACGATTTATTGTCTACTCTGATATAATTAATATGTAAATATTTTCTTTAATTGAGAGGGGAAGCATATGAAGAAAAGCAGAAAAGTATTACTAGAGATACTAGGTGTATTTCTTGCAATGATAACCGTGGGTTTGGTTTGGTGGAATGTTTCTACGCCATTGGTCAATATCGCACCTGAGAAAGTATCAAAGATCGAATTTTTTTATCAAGGCAAAACTGTTGTAATTACCGATACGAATGATATTAAACATATTATTGACAATCTCAATTCCGTTTCATTTAAGAAAGATAAGATTTCACTATTTCATCTTGGATTTTCTTTCAAAACCACAATTTATAAATCCAATGGACATGTGTATAAGAAATTTATTATTGAGGCAGAGAACACGATTAGAAAGGATCCCTTTTACTATCAAAGTACTTCGGGAAGTATCGACTATAATTATATAAAAGGACTATTTAAGAATAAAACCAATTAATACATAGTAAAAAGCAACAGTGGTCACATCAATAATCAGTTCAATGATTATTACCCTGTTGCTTTTTCTGTTTTTTACCCTAACTCTTGAAAAATAGCGTGATTATTTTAATCCGTTATAAAGTGCTGTCAATAAAACTCTGTTTGGATCCTGGCTTAATTCCCACATCATCGCTCCGCCAAGTCCCTTAGAATTAATGTAGGAGGCTTTATACCCCATGGACTGAGCATCATCATAACTGATAAAGGTGGATCCGTTAAAGAGCCATGGAACCATGGACTGACTATGCCAATAACGTACATAACCTGTTGCATTTAGGTAGTTCCCCTCAATATTTGCGTAACTAATGGAGTTCGCTCCTGAATAGCTCTGATATAGCCCATTGTTCAAATTACCTACAGATTTATATATATATCCGTAGAAAGGAACGCCCATGATAATCTTATTCGCTGGGAAGGTAGTATTCGTCCAAGCTTTAATACTAGTGTCTACACTATCTTTGTATTGTGGTGATGTATCGGTATTATTATATAAGGGTGCATTAAAGTCGGTATAAGTATCCCAGTTTCCGTGAATATCATAAGTCATAACATTTGCATAATCCACATACTGATTTAACTTGCTTAACTCAACATTATTGGTATACCAACTACCTGCTGCTCCTGCAAAGGTAAGAAGATATTTCTTTCCATCTACGATACCTCTAGCATCCAACTTCTCTCTTAATTTCTGCATTAATAAAGTGAAGTTAGTTTTGTCTTCTGCTCTTCTAATATTCGTTGATAATCCACCGGATACAGGATATTCCCAGTCAATATCTACACCATCAAAGCCATATTTCACAATAAATGCCACACAGCTATCAGCAAATGCAGTTCTTGATGCATCTGTTAAAGCCACATCAGAAAATCTTCCGGACCATTCCCATCCACCCACAGAAATAAGTGTTTTAAGATTCGAGTTCGTCTGTTTTAATGCATTCAATTTAGTAATGTTGGATGGATCAACATCAGGATAACCTAAAGCTATCTTTAAATCACTACCTATATTAGCAAATGCATAATTAATATGTGTTAATTTAGTAGCATCCACACGATCCGGTGTAAACCCAGAGTATGCAGCCCATGCCGCATAATAACCAATCATTTTTTTACCAGACAGAGCTGGTGTTGGCGTTGGTGTTGCAGTGGGTACAGGTGTAACTGTTGGAGCTACTGTTACTGCAGGTGTTGGAGTGGCGATCGGTGTTACAGTCGGAGTTGGTGCTACAGTTGGAGTTACAGTTGGGGTTGCAGTGGGGGTTATTGAAGAAGTCGTAACAGTTAATATTGAACTGCTTGCAGAACGATTACCCGCGGAATCCTTCGCCTTAATATAAAACTTATACGTAACAGATGGCGATAAACCATTCGCTATATAAGCAGTTGTAGTACTTGTTCCCACCAATGAATTATCCTTATAAATCTCGTAGGATGCTACCTTCACATTATCTGTTGAAGCATTCCATGCTAAGGATATAGAATTACCTGTAATTGATGTTGCTCTTAAGTTAGTTGGCGCCGAAGGAGCTGAACGATCAACTTTTGCTGATACAATAAATCCATTCGAGCTCATTCCGTTTAAAACTAATATGATTGTCATTATAATTACTAAGAACTTTTTATTAATCCAGTCTTTTGAAAAATGTTTCATTTTGCCCTCCCTAAGTAGCATGCTGTTAATATGGCGTGTTCGACATTTTGTATATAACTGATACATATCATACATTAATGCTAGCATCTGTTGTGCATTTTGTCAATCTTCAGGGGGTAGGGAAACAGTGGTAAGAGTATCTTAAAGCTTATTTATCATTGGTTAAATCGCCATTACCACTAACAGGTATTGCTTCCCCAAGATAAGTTGGTTTTGGTTTTGCTATAAGGTAGAAGAAATCCTTGCATCGCGCCAGAATCTCTCTCGCTTCACGATAGGATTGTCCAGCATATTGTCTAGGGTCAGACGTTACACCATATACGTCAAGACCCAAACCATGACCATCATAAAGAGAACGATACATATGATATCGCTGCGTAATAACGACCATTTTTTTCACCTTAAAGATATCACGAGCTCGGTACATGCTTTCATAGGTGGAGAACCCCGCATGATCCATAAATATATTCTCAGAAGGGATACCCTGATCAATTGCATACTGTTTCATCACATTTACTTCATCATAATCAGCTCGTCCATGATCACCGCTCATTAACAAACGATCAGATACGCCCATTTTATAGAGTGCAATCCCCTGCTCTAATCGGTCATTCAACATTGGGCTTGGTGTATTATTTTCCCAAACTCCCGCACCCAGAATTAAAATGCAATCGATATCCTTCAACTTAGAGGCTTCCTCAACTGTTACAATTCTATTTTTGATTAATGTTGTAACATAGGCATTAATACTGAGCAGCACAATACATCCAAGTAACCCCATACACATTAAAATAAGTACCAATTTTAATAATAGTTTTTTTCTACGCTTCATCTCGATTCTCCTTTTTTAATGATAATATAACTAACAGATTAATTGCTAAATATTGATCCCTAGCTCTCTTAATTGGATAATCGCCTGTTCATAACTTTCCACATGTATGTTATGTAATCCAAATTGCCTTGCCGTCTCCAAATTCTCAAGCATATCATCCAAAAAAACTGCCTGAGCCGGGTTAATCTGATATTTATCAAGTAACATTTTATAGATTTGTGGCTCCGGCTTAACATGATTTACCTCGTAAGAAATTACTCCTCCATCCACATATTTCATAAAGGTAAAATGATCTTGGCAATAACGATAATGCCCACCATTAAAATTAGAAAGTAGATATACCTTATACCCATTTTCTTTCAACCTTTTTACAAATTGTTGGGAATAATCGAATTCCTGAACAATTGAATATACATCATTGAAAAATTGTCTTATTTCCTTCTCCATGCCAGTGTCGTATCGACAACAAATATCACTCATCTCCTTCGTTGTCATACTCCCCCTATCCCATTCCTTCCAAGCTTCACTGTACACGGTTGCCATACTAATTCGTTGAACCTGCTCCTCACTGTATCTACTTTCCAACAAATATTCCTTCCAACCGAAGCGTGCAAGTACGTTTCCTATGTCTAGTATGATTGTATTTATCATGTCTTTCTCCCATCATATCTTATGTTATCGGTTAATCCTCTGTATTAAATATCCAATTTCCTTGACTTTAACATTATGAGAATCGCATGTCAACCGTATGAGGATGTTTTTATTTATACTATGTAAAAGATCAATTCTAAAAGCAACCTAATAATTAGCTTGACATCATTAGGAAGGTTGACTAAAATAAATATATTTCATAGTATTCTTATATGAATTACATAATATATAAAACAACTAAAGGAGAACTTAATGGATCAATTACACATCAAATATCAGGAATTATTAACATACTTAAAAAGCCTTAACAGTGTTGCAGTTGCTTTTTCAGGAGGTGTCGATTCTACTTTTCTACTACATGCAGCGAGAGAAGCTCTCGGAACGAATTTAATTGCTGTTACTGCTCGTTCCTTAAGCTTTCCTGAAAGAGAGCTAAAGGAAGCAACGCTTTTTGCTGGTAATAATGCAATCGAGCATTATATCGTTGATTCGGAAGAGCTGGATATTGAAGGATTTTCGAACAATCCAAAAAACCGTTGTTATCTTTGTAAATCCGAACTATTTACAAAGATACGAGATTTGGCTGAAGCCAAATGTATTACTGCTATATTGGAGGCCTCTAATATTGATGATAATGGAGATTATCGCCCCGGTCTTATCGCAGTCAAGGAACTTGGAATACATAGCCCCTTAAGGCATATAGGGTTTACTAAACCGGAGATACGCGAGCTTTCAAAGGAATTCGATCTTCCAACCTGGAATAAACCATCCTTTGCCTGTCTCTCCTCTCGTTTTCCATATGGAGAGAGTATAACTCCTGAACGACTCATTATGATTGACAAAGCGGAACAATACCTACTGGAGCTTGGAATATGGCAAGTGAGAGTTCGCATTCATAATAATCTGGCGCGTATTGAAACTGACGAAAAAGGGTTCACTATCTTGTTAAATGCCGATACCCGTAATCAACTCTACGAGGAGTTTCGCAAAATTGGTTTCACCTATGTATCTTTAGATCTTCAGGGTTACCGTACCGGAAGTATGAATGAGACACTGAGTACAAAGGAAATGAATTATGGATTAAATTATTAGATTTATGAATTAAACTATTTAAAAAAGGGCTGTTTCTAATCATTAATCTTTGAAGGAAACAATGTTGTGTTCAAATAATAGAACCCAATATTATATCCTTCAAAGATTGTTGTTTAGAAACAGCCCTCAATATATAGAAATTAGTTGTTGATTAATTTTGCTTTGTTGGTCCAGCTCATCATCTTACGAAGTTCAGCTCCAACAACTTCTAAATCATGTTGTGCTTCAATTCTTCTAGTAGCATTGAAGTTTGGACATCCAACCTGATTCTCTAATAACCAATTACGTGCAAAGGTACCGTTCTGAATCTCAGTAAGAACCTTTTTCATTTCCTTTTTCGTCTCAGCAGTTATAATTCTGGAACCTGTTACATAATCACCATATTCAGCAGTGTTGGAGATAGAATATCTCATACCAGCAAAACCACTTTCATTGATCAAGTCAACGATTAATTTCATCTCATGAATACATTCAAAGTAAGCACTTTCAGGCTCGTAACCAGCTTCAACCAAAGTCTCAAAACCTGCCTTCATAAGAGCTGTAACACCACCACAAAGAACTGCCTGCTCACCGAATAAATCAGTTTCAGTTTCTTCTCTAAAGGTTGTCTCAAGAACACCTGCTCTAGCGCCACCGATTGCTAATGCATAAGCAAGACCTAAATCATGAGCCTTACCTGTAGCATTCTGATGAACAGCGATTAAGCAAGGAACGCCACGGCCTTCTTGATACTGGCTTCTTACTGTATGTCCAGGTCCCTTAGGTGCGATCATTAATACATCTACATCAGCAGGAGGAATAATCTGACCAAAGTGAATACTGAAACCATGTGCGAACATTAATGCGTTACCAGGCTTTAAGTTAGGACCAATCTCTTCTTTGTAAAGCTTAGCCTGTTTCTCATCATTGATAAGAATCATGATGATATCAGCTTTCTTAGCTGCTTCAGCAGCAGTATATACTTCAAATCCTGCAGCTTCCGCCTTTGCCCAGGACTTACTTCCTTCATAAAGACCAATAATAACGTTTGCTCCTGATTCCTTTGCATTCAATGCATGTGCATGTCCCTGGCTTCCATAACCAATTACAGCGATTGTTTTTCCTTCTAATAATGAAAGGTTACAATCTTGTTGATAAAAAATCTTTGCCATTTTTATATCCTCCTTGTATTTTGCGGGACAATTTGTCCCAGCATGTTAAATTTACTCAGGGGTTCCCCCCCTTTGTTATTTTTATAAGGATTACTCCCTTTTTTTAAATATCTCTTACCAATTTTGTGAATCACTCATCAATATAGTCTGATATATCCCCTGCGCCCCTAGCCAGTCCAGTAATACCAGTACGAACTAACTCTTTAATCGTATACTGTCCTAATAGCTTTATAAATGCATCAATTTTTTCCTGATTACCGGTAAGTTCAATCATGAGCGATTCCAATGCTACATCTACAATCTTAGCACGGAAGATATCTGCAATCGATATAATAACCTGACGATCCTTCTCCGTTGCATTCACTTTTATCAGAATTAATTCTCTTGTAACAGATTCCCCTGCAACCAATTCCTTAATCTCGAAAACATCCTCCAGTTTGAGTAACTGCTTTTTGATTTGTTCCAATATCTGATCATCTCCATGAGCCAGAATAGTCATTCTTGATATCTCCGGATCTTGGGTCTCACCCACAGTCAAACTATCGATGTTATATCCTCTTCTACTGAACAATCCTGCCACACGGCTTAGTACACCAGCTGTATTGTCTACGAGAATTGATAAAACCATTCTCTTCATAGCAAGCTCCTCTCTGTATGTAATACTATTTTTACTAGTTAAAAAGAAAAGCCCATCACCACAGGACACTCTGCAATGGGGCTTCTGTTGCTGTATAAAAAGTAATATTATTAAGTTTTAAGTTATTGTATCAGCAACATTCTAATTTGTCAAGTATTGAAACAAGCCTATTCACAGAATTTTTTTATTGGTTTAAATCGTTAAAGCGTTGCATAAAAATACATAATATTAAATGATTATAAGTAATCCGACATTGCGGATTAACCCTGTTTTAAGGTAGTGTTTCTTTAGGATTATCTGCCTTTTTTGTAAAAAACCTGCTTCTTGTAACTCAGCAAAGGTCTGAATAATCATTCTTTTTTCCACAGACAATTGTTCGCCATACAAATTCACGAACTCCTCAGCCTGTTTTTCAAGTGACAAGATTGCAACCTTTTGGTGATGTAAGGATTGCAATCTATTCTTAGTATAAGAAACAAAATCCGCACCACCGACAATATTGCCACTATGTTGACGATACAGTAACGTACTTTCATTCACAAATCCTATTTTACCAAATGAAGATGCAATTAATGCTACCCACCAATCATGATATTTGGCACTCTGAGGTAATCGGTTGCTTTGAAGAATCTTGCGAAGTGCAGCATTCACCATAACAGTACACCCAATCAACTTGTTCTCCATTAACAGATGAGGCAAATCCGTATTACAAGGATTCAAATGATTTGATTCAAAGAAGGATGGATGCATTTCCTGAAGCTCATGATCAACAATTGTGGCATCTGTAAATACAGCAAATGGCTTATCCTTACCATATTGGGCTTCCATATTGCGCATTCTTTTTAATGTAAGCCCGATCTTATTGCCTTGCCATACATCATCCTGGTCACAAAACATCACATAATCCATCGTAGTTTTGGAAAGTGCCTCTAGAAAATTACGAACAAGTCCAAGATTTTTCTCATTCTGGAACAAATGAACTTTTGAAGGATTTTGTAGTTCATAGGACTTTATAATCGATATCGTACTGTCACTAGAACCATCATCATAAATAAACAGCTCAAAATCCTGATAGTTTGAAGATAGAATGGAATCAATCTGCTCCACCACATATTTTTCACCATTATAGGTTGCCATTACGATTGCTACTGTACTCATGCTATAAAATCTCCAATACATCTTAGTTTTACATATTTATATATACTTTTACTCTGATAGGTTTATTATTTTAAGATACCATGATTCTGAAAGGTTTACTCGCTTTTGCATACTTCTCCCCTAATCGGTTTACTTATTTCCAATATCCCTTATTCATACTAAAACGAAGGATCCAATATTTTGGCAATATATCATAGCGTTTCCCCAGCTGATATCCTAAGAATTTAAACCCACTGCTTAATATTAAGTCTGGGATTAGGAGGTATTTTTTCTTATCAATTAAATACTTCATAGCCTTCTTAACCATCTTAATTCCCTCAGACTCTGATTTTAATCCATAAAACACTTCCAAAAACTGATTATGTGATACACCCAAATCAAAATTACGGGTAAACTGCTGAATATAGGAATAGTTGTGAGCGTGAACGACCTTGGCTGTGGCCACATAGGCAATACGATAGTCCGCGCGTATCATCGCTGCTGCCATAATCATATCCTCATTAAAAATCGTTTTGTCAACAAAACCACCCATTTTATTATAAATAGTATTGCGATAGGTAGCACAGACATCGGAACAGAAAAATGTCTTAATACCCAAAGTGTCCAAATCTTCCAGTGATTTTATTGAGCTTGTCTTCGGATAATTAAAACTTCGAATATAACGCTCGAGGAATTCAGTCTTCTCATCTGCAAGCTGTCTGGCATAAGTTGCAGAAACCAAAGAATCCTCATAGGGTGCCAACAAATTCTCTATCAAATTCTCATCTGCGGGCACAGCATCCTGAGTCATAAACATGAGGATATCAGCTTTTGATAGGGATGCTCCGTATTTTCTAGTGCCACCATGATCAAAGGAATCTTTCTCAATCGGTATCACCGTAATGTCACTATTCTCAATCTCCGGTAATGGTTGTTCCTGTCCCGCAAATTCTTCTGTATGCAGAATAAAAACTCGGTTGGGCTTAACAGTCTGACTATACAGCATCGTCAAAAGCTTATTCAGCTTTTCGTCCGAGCGGTAAGTCGGAATGAACACGTCCACCGAGTAATTATCGATTAATTTTTTTGTTGTATTCGTTTCTTCCATGATTTGTACTTCATTTCCTTCCATCATAATTTACTATTTGTAATAAGTATACCACAATTTGGAGAAATGAAAACCAGTAAGATTATTAATAAAGTATAAAGTATTTGTTAGTTTTTGTATATTGTAGCTAATTGGTAGCCTTGTTTGGATATTGTTTCGCCACCTGCCCCGCCTTATAATTCGAGTAATTAAAATCTCGAACATGAATATCTTTATTTACCTCATCAATTCTATGATAGTAATTTTTAACCAATGGATTATAACTTCCTTCTAAATCATAACCGCTATTATCAGAATTTATATCCTCATTTTCCCATCTCTTTTCATCACCGATCACCGTCAACACAATCGGAGCTGCATCTAAGGATAATTCTGACGTCAGATAGGATAAATCCTCAATTGTTAAAGATTTTTCATGATCAATCAGATAGGAAGCAATCCAAACATCTGGTTTCCCAAGAGAGAATGCAATATAACACACTGCTACTACTGCTACACTGTACGAGAATAGCTGAAACTTCTTATGAAACTCTGAAATAATCACTCCTGCTAAGATAAACACCTCTATGATTAAGATCAGTAACACAAATAATCTTAAAAAGCTCAGATGGTATACACTAATATATAATATCATTCGATATGCAGCAGAACCAATCATAATATAGGTGCAAACTGTCATAAACACAACCAAGATACTTAGGAATTTACTCTCTTTAAATAAAGTTCGGCTTATAATCATCAGCGCAATATTGATTCCAGTCACCCACATTAATTCAAAGAACCCTCTTCTTGCATATTCAGCAAAGGTATAAGCCTCCGGCAATGTAAACAGACCTCCGGTGAACAAATAAACCACCTGCAGGATACAAAAGTATGCATACACCAAGCATAAAATCGTCATAACCGTAGCAGCAATCGAAGCGTCTAATTTAACAATTGCCTTTTTATCCTGTATACCGACCTTACTCACACTGGCACAAAGAATGCAATAACTTGCTAACATGCCAAACACAACCATACATCCAATCCAAAAGATATCTGCTGAAAAAACAGCCTTAAAAACATTATTAGCTAAACTACCAAATAATAAGTCAGCGCTGGATAATAGAGCCGTTGTTATATATAATATCGGTAGTGAGATTACGATGCCAATTACAATATTGCGAAATAAATCATTTTTCAGCACTCTGGTTTTTTTGAAGAAATTAAGACTGTCTGCAAAGGGCATCCATATAGAAGCAATACTACCAAATACCATTCCTATCATTTTCCCAAAATGTCGGGCGAACTCCCATTTTTCAACATCATAAAATTGGTGTAGCAAGGATATGTCTAGCAATATTAAGATAGCAATTATATTAAAGAATAACAGTACATCATTGGAAGTTAACGCAGAGGAAATTCCCAACATAATTACAGCTGCAAAGTAAAACTTAGTTCCTGTCTTGATTTTGGTAGTCAATTTTGACATGACAATGATCAAAAGAGCAATAATCAGCGCTGAATACAATAATACATTCCAGCCAACCCATGCTTTATAAAATAATAATGCAAATCCTCCCCCAAAGGTTAAGCTTATACCACCGTATAATCCGAAATTTTGTCGCACTTGTAGAAGCAGTGGAGATTCCTGTTTTTGATATACAGCCTCCACTACGGCCTGTTTCTCTTCCTGAGTTGGAAGAGGGTTATTCAATTGTTCCATAAAATTTAACCTCCTAATTTTTTAAAATCCTTCATAAATATCTAAATATTTTAATTTATTTTTACTTTTTTAAAGCTATCATGTCTCAATTCATTTTTAATCTATTATTAGTTCATTCACCTAGTTGCTGAAGTGTTTCTGTATCATTATATAGGATAGATGTTGAAATTATTTATGTTGTATTTTGTTTATCATTGTTGTAAATACATTTAATACAAGCAACAAAATCGGAAAGATGAAGAAAATATATGCTCCCATTATTCCTCTGTTATAATACTCTCCTCCTGGAAATAGATAGGCTAACCAAATCACATCGCAAACCTCAAGGACAAATATAACTCCAATTAAATATATTAATATCAACTTTCTACTCCTGTTTACCCGAAACACAAAGAACAAACCCAGAAATAACATTATAGAAATTATTACTCCATAGTTAACAATAACTTCTTGATATAATTTCGATATAGTAAAGATGACATTCCACCTCCCATTTAATTATAAAATCGAATGTTAAATGTTTTGCAAGTTAAATTCTTTCCTGATAGAAATCCTAACCCCAATAAAATTTCTTTTCTCCCTATTCATCCTTATCTTCTTTACCCTGCTTCTCTTCCTTCACATACTCCAGAATATCACCCGGTTGGCAGTTCAAGACTTCACAGATTGCGTCTAGCGTAGTAAATCGCATCGCTTTCGCTTTATTATTCTTTAAGATAGACAGATTTGCCATGGTAAGATCCACCTGCTCTGAAAGCTCGGTTAATCCCATCTTTCTCTGTGCCATCACAACATCTAAATTAACTACAATCATATACTTCCTCCATTATGCCGATGTGCGGTTCTTTATCACCTACTGTATTAAATCAGATGGTCAAATCATTTTCCTCTTTATAAGAGACTGCTCTATCAAAGACAAGCGATAACACAATTGAGAATAGACCAGCTATTAGAAATACACCCACAAGTAAAAGTTCTGCGGGAGTAATGATAAAAACCAAGCGAAATATCATACAAATCGAAATAACGAAAGAACAAATCCCCATTCGTTGAAGTGACACCACATTCTCAACTAAAAACGGATTTTCTAGCATTACCGTCTTAAAAATCTTTCTAAGTTCCCATAAAAGCAGCAGTGCAAACACACCCGAAACCATAAAGATAATGCAAAATGGCAAATAAAATTCCTCAAAAATAGTATAATAGCGGCCTATCACCTTAAATATGAAAGGAACCGTTAAGCATATCAAGATGCCAAAATAAAACATAAAATCTAATAAGAGTTTTGTAATGCGTACTAATGGATTTCTACTCATAAGTAAAACTTCCTCCTGTTATAAATATTTAATTTTATTAATTTTTTCAAAATAGAGTTACTTGAATAAATATTAACCTTTATTTATTCTTCCTTTATAAATCCAGTCTGACTAATCCTGCTTTATAAGCTAGATCCTGTGGGTTCTGTAGGTGGCTATAGGTTAATTTCTATTTGATTATAATATATCACTTGTAAAAACGAATGTCAATAATAATTTATCGTTTTACAATAAATTATTATTGACATTAAATATGTTACTTATTAATTTGTTCGTTGAATGGTAAATTGAAACGTGAGTTTCCCGTTTGTAAGCTCAGAGTCCCACTTAGTAAACGAGATTCCATTTTTGTAAACAACTTTCCCATTTCGCAAATGAAAATCCCACTTTGTAAACAACTTTCCCCTGTAGGTATTAATTTTTTAAAACATTTGATATAATGGCGTTACAGATTCATAAATTAGAGCATAAAAATAAGAGGTCGATTAACGGTCGAAAACTTTTGTAATCGGAAAATCCACCCCTGTTAGGCACTTTTCTCATGTACTGTGCTGATGGCATTTGCTCTTATTTATATAATCACTTTTTAAGAAGTTTCGGCTTCAGTATGATGTCTTCGGCTGGCACCGGAGTACAACAAAGTTGCTGTAGTATCGATTCTTCATGGTAAAAGCTGAACGCTTCGTATGGGGTACGGTTGTTCAGCTTTTTTCTTTTGTAAGAATTTATATGGTTCATCATACAAAAGATGTCATTCTGGGTCAGATTATCAAATGTAGTACCTTTTGGCAGTATGCGGCGTATCATTTCATGATTAACCTCAATGGCACCCTTCTGATAAGGGCAACTCGGATCGCAATAAAACAGATTGGTTCTTCTTGTTACCGCTCTCCCGAACTCTATTACCTTTGGATTTGAAAACTCACTTCCGTTATCAGTAAGAATTACCGGAAAGAGTCGTTTGAATTTTTTATCACCAAGTATCGTATAAAGACCTTCAATGATATCAATAACTGATTGCGAAGTATTGGCTTCCCTGATAAAGGCAAGCATTAGGCTGGTTTCCACGAAATGAATGGTTAACAAAACCTTACCACCTTTTTCACCAATAACTGTATCCAGCTGAACTACAGGCATATCAGGATACTTTTCCATAAATGCTTTGAAATCCTCATATGTACGCCCGATTCGGCATCCTTTATCTACTTTAAATTCGGGCTTTTTGTAATGAAGTCGCCTTTTTACCTTTGTTGGGAGATCAATGTTTCTGACATCAAACAGACTCGCATCAATGTAATTGTAAATTGTCTTTTCACAGCACATGAGTTCATTCACGTAGTGAATATACACTTGATGTACAGACTGACCATTTTTTATCAATGGTGTGATAAGCTTGTTAATCCGTTGCAATTCCCTTTCATCCGTCAGTATACCGCTTCTAGCCTCGGATAACTTCTCTGAACAAGCCATATGAGCATCAGCTGCATCATATACAACTTTCTTTAATGTACATTTATAGAACTGGCTACAGCCATTACATACATAGGGTGGTTTAAAGCGTACCCTACAGATTTCCTCTGCAAAATCTTGACATTTATCATTACAGGTTGGACACAGTTTGCAGTATGCAGTGGCACGGCGATGACAATCCTTACCACAAATATCTGCTTTTTTACAGAATGCTCTATGTTTGCAGGCATTGTAACACCATCCGGGAGAACCGCTTTTTTTATCATAAGAATGTTTTTTAATCTCCTTGGCAATAGTAGTTCGATCTTTTCCAATCGACTTTCCAATCTGGCCAAAAGATAAATTTTCTTTTAATCCAGATGATATGTGAAGTCGTTCTTCATAGGTTAAAAATTTTGACATGGTAGTTCCTCCTTATTTGCCACCAGCTAATTAATTGTAGTCAAATATACGATAAGGAGTCAAATAAAAAAGACTAATCTATTATGATTAACATTTCAGTATCTGAGTTTGTAAGGCGAGATTCTTGCTTTGTTTATACAATGAATTTATAAATTATCACAATGTAAATCAAGGTTTAGGTATGGAATTTCGATTTACAATTGAGGTT
>Ga0302286_10000084_pt1 | contig 78345 bp, 51 predicted proteins | sample III_Fen_E2_3_FD_198765 | JGI IMG/M metagenome (GOLD analysis project Ga0302286, IMG submission 198765) | Peat permafrost microbial communities from Stordalen Mire near Abisko, Sweden - III_Fen_E2_3 | ecosystem: Environmental > Terrestrial > Soil > Wetlands > Permafrost | place: Sweden: Abisko...
AGCCCCCTGCAAGGGCAAGTACTTTTGAGCAGCCGAATTTATTTCGAGCAGCTCAAAAGATACCTTGCTATGTTTTTGAGAACATAAAAATCCGCCTTCGGACGGATTACTGGTTAGCCCCTATTCACTGCGAGTGAAACATCTTCTATGCGCTTTGTCGCTTGGGGACAAAAGTAAAGTCTTTATACATTGATTTATAAGTGGTGAAAGTGCCACAAGCTGCCATCTAAACGCCACTAGCTACCACCTTCCAGAAAAACGATACAAACGATAATTTTTCCTTGTTTATTTGCCAGAGATTTGAATGCAGGAATGGAAAAACAGATAAATGATTGAATGCACAATGGCATAAATGAATGCTCATTTATGTGTGTAAAAGAGTGTATGAATAGTCAGATAACCGAATGTTTCTATTCACGTATGTCCACCGGATTAAATAAACTTAAGAATGAAAAGACGAATGTCCGGGTTACTGTACAGAAGCACGAAAAAACCTATGTGTAAAAATTTAAATAAGCGTATGTGTGTATGACCGTCATTACGCATGAACACCCAACAATATGTATAACCAACTAAAATTTCAACTGTATGAATGAACCTATTTATGTAGCCTTCTCCACACAAAAGGGAGGAGCCGGAAAAACAACTCTTACGGTACTTGTAGCAAGTTACCTGCATTACGTCAAGGGCTATAACGTCGCCGTGGTAGATTGCGACTTTCCACAATACAGCATCCACGATATGCGTCAGCGTGACATGGATGCTGTATTAAAAGACGACTATTACAAAGTATTAGCCTATGAACAGTTTAGCCGTTTGCAAAAGAAAGCGTATCCAATTGTGTGTAGCCGATCAGAAAATGCACCTGAGGCAGCAGATGAACTTGTCAAAACGGGTAGTCCGCTTGACTTCATCTTCTTTGACCTGCCCGGAACCATCAACAACAAGAGCATTGTTAAGACTCTTGCTACCATGGATTATATCTTCACACCGATTGCAGCCGACCGGGTTGTAATGGAGAGTTCTGTAAAATTTGCTTCAGTGATCAATGAGCATCTGATAAGTACAGGAAAGAGCAACATCAAAGGATTGTACTTACTGTGGAACATGGTGGACGGACGTGAAAAAACAGAACTCTATGAGATATATGAAAAAGTGTGTGCCGAGTTAGCATTGCCTGTAATGAAAACATTCCTGCCGGACAGCAAGCGTTTCCGCAAAGAAACAGCGACCGAACGTAAAGCAGTATTCCGCTCCACACTCTTCCCTGCTGACAAAACACTGATACGAGGCAGTAACCTCGACCAGTTGGCAGATGAAATACTAACCATTATCACTAAATGACAACTATGGCTAAGAAATTAAATATTGACAGCATTGATGAAAATTTCATCATCAATTCTTTCCGGCAGGATGACAAAAGCATACCACATGAAGCCAGAAGTACGGAAGCTCAAACCGAAGAGCCACCAATCAATGAGCCTCAAGCGGCAGTTACAACATCTTCCTTCAGTACCTATCCAGTAAAGGAAGAATCTGTCCCTCGCAAAAAAGCGAACAAACCTGATTACGAAAGTCTGTTTGTTCATGAAGCTACCGTCACTGCCCGACAGGGAAAGCAGGTCTATATACGCAAAGATTATCATGACCGTATACTGAAAATTATTCAGGTGATTGGTAAAAATGAGGTGTCCATTGCCAGCTACTTAGACAATGTGTTGACCCTGCATTTCGAAACGTATCAGGGTGAGATAACTGAATCTTATAACGAACATCTCAAATCTGTATTCTAATCTATGGAAACCCTATTAATATGCTTGCTACTTGTGTATAATGCCTATCTGGTCTTTTACCTGCTGCGCGAAAAGAAACAAGAAAACAATCAGCGTGGAAACGATACATCACCTCCGATAAAGCCGGCTAAAGAAGTGGAAGATATTGTCGGCAAAAGCCTTTTCAAAATGGAGATGAAAACGCCACTAGCTCCCAAACAGACGCCACAAGCTGCCACTTCGGCTGAAGGTGAAGAAATTACGGATATCGATATTACTTTCGCCGACGAAACGGATCAGCCAACACCGGCACGATTACCGGATGATAAGTTGGACGAAGCATTTACCCATATTCAGATTTCAGATGTCCCATTAGCGTATGAAGAGAATGAAACTGAGGATGAAGTTCCAACAACAGGCTTTGCCACCGGAGTCAGTTTTGAAGAAATCGGCGAGGCAATGATAGTAGCCAACAGTCCTGGAGCAACGGAGGATGAAAACCATCGAGCCGGACAGGTATTTACCGAGCTGGAGGGCAATGAGCTTTTTAATCAACTGATAAAAAGTTCCTCCATTCGGTCTAACAAGATAACGGAGCTAATGGACTACTTTCTTAGTCATTCAATCTCAAGGGACGGGGATATAGCCGGGGAGGTAGTCCAGCTCCAATATACAACCGAAATACCGACCGACATCAGCGGGTTTGATATTCGAGATTTTGTCTAATAATAAAAAAGCAAAAACAATGAAGAAAATTGATTATGGCTAGCCTTTACATCAGCCACTAAAATCCACACTAAAATTCTCAGTATTTATCCGTCGGGCGGACGATCCAACCGCTCGGCACAATTCAAGAACTATTTATGACTAAGAAATCTTTTCTTTTATCGGCAGCCCTTCTTCTGGCTGCATCAGCCGTCGTTGCCCAGGGCAATGGTACGGCAGGAATCACGGAAGCAACAAGCATGGTCTCTTCCTACTTTGATCCGGCAACCAAACTCATCTATGCCATCGGAGCCGTTGTTGGCCTTATTGGTGGTGTAAAAGTCTATGGTAAATTTTCCAGTGGAGACCCCGACACCTCCAAGACAGCGGCAAGTTGGTTTGGTGCCTGTATCTTCTTAATCGTAGCGGCAACTATCCTGCGGTCCTTCTTCCTCTAAATTATGGCAGAATATTCAATCAACAAAGGGATTGGAGGTTCAGTCGAGTTCAAAGGGCTCAAAGCACAATACCTATTCATCTTCGTGGGTGGGTTACTTGCCATCTTTGTACTCTTTGTAATCATGTACTTGATAGGGATTGCCCAGTGGATATGTATTGGCTTTGGGGTTATCGCTGCATCAGTATTGGTGTGGCAGACCTTTGCCCTAAACGCTAAATACGGCGAACACGGGTTGATGAAATTAGCAGCTTCCAAAAGCCATCCCAAGTACATTATCAATCGACGCAAACTCTCCCGACTATTCACCACTAAAAAGAAAGAAGAATGAGAAATACATTAAAAGCTACCACGCTTGAAAGTAAATTTCCGCTGCTTGCTGTCGAACATGACTGCATTATATCCAAAGATGCTGACATCACCTTAGCCTTTCGGGTGGAACTGCCGGAATTATATACGGTGACCTCAGCAGAATATGAAGCTATACATGCTGCCTGGTGCAAAGCCATAAAGGTGTTACCTGACTTTTCGATTGTGCACAAACAAGATTGGTTTGTCAAAGAACATTATCAAGCAGAACTTCAGAAGGAAGATATGAGTTTTTTAAGCCGTTCTTTTGAACGTCATTTCAATGAGCGTCCTTATCTAAATCATTCTTGTTTTCTGTTTCTGACAAAAACGACTAAAGAACGTAGCCGCAAGCAAAGTAATTTCAACACACTTTGCAGGGGCTTTATCATTCCCAAAGAAATCAGGGACAAGGAAACAGCGGCAAAGTTTGTTGAAGCCTGCGAACAGTTTGAACGCATTATGAACGATAGCGGATTTATTCGCCTTCATCGACTTTCATCCGATGAAATTACCGGAACGGATACCACTGCCGGACTCATTGAGAAATACTTCTCGCTCTCACAGGAAAACACCACCTGCTTACAGGATATATCGCTCTCAGCAGAGGAGATGCGTATCGGTGACAATTTATTGTGTCTGCACACGCTCTCCGATGTAAAGGATTTGCCGGGTCATGTGGCAACAGATACCCGTTACGAACGACTTTCAACTGACAGGAGCGATTGCCGCCTGTCCTTTGCAAGTCCTGTCGGGTTGCTCCTCCCCTGCAATCACCTATACAACCAGTATTTATTTATTGATAATAGTGAAGAGAATTTGCAGCGTTTTGAAAAATCTGCCCGCAATATGCAGTCACTCTCCCAATATAGCCGGAGCAATTCGATCAATAAGGAGTGGATAGACGAGTACTTAAATGAGGCACACTCTTACGGTCTTACTTCTATTCGGGCACATTTCAACGTCATGGCATGGAGTGATGACCGGGAAGAATTGAAACACATCAAAAATGATGTGGGTAGCCAACTGGCCTCTATGGAATGTACACCCCGCCATAACACGGTGGATTGTCCTGCACTTTTCTGGTCTGCCATTCCGGGGAATGCAGCGGATTTTCCTGCGGAAGAATCGTTTTACACCTTCATCGAACAAGCACTCTGTTTCTTTACGGAGGAAACAAATTATCGGAGTTCACCCAGTCCGTTCGGAATCAAAATGGTAGACCGTATCAGCGGAAAACCCTTGCATCTGGATATTTCCGATCTACCGATGAAAAAGGGAATCATTACCAACCGAAACAAGTTTGTGTTGGGACCAAGTGGTAGTGGAAAATCATTCTTCATGAACCATATGGTCAGGCAGTATTATGAGCAAGGTTCACATGTACTACTTGTAGATACAGGGAATTCTTATCAGGGATTGTGTGAGATGATCCATCAGAAGACAAAAGGCGAAGATGGTATTTATTATACCTATACCGAAGAGCATCCGATTTCTTTCAATCCGTTTTATACCGATGATTATCTGTTCGATGTAGAAAAGAAAGACAGTATCAAAACTTTGCTGTTGACTCTTTGGAAGAGTGAGGACGAGAAAATCTCCAAAACGGAATCCGGTGAGTTGGGAAGTGCGGTAACAGCTTATATCGAAAAGATAAAAGCCGACAGAAGTATTACTCCATGTTTCAACACCTTCTATGATTTTATGCGGGACATCTATCGGGTCGGGTTAGACACGAGGGATATTAAAGTCAACAAAGAAGACTTTAATATCGATAACCTGCTTACCACGCTCAGGCAGTATTACAAGGGTGGGCGGTTTGATTTTCTGCTCAATTCAAGTAAGAATATCGACCTGTTATCCAAACGGTTTATTGTCTTTGAAATTGATGCTATCAAGGAAAATAAAGAACTCTTTCCGGTAGTGACCATCATTATCATGGAAGCTTTTATCAATAAGATGCGCCGGCTGAAAGGTGTGCGGAAACAATTGGTGGTAGAGGAAGCGTGGAAAGCCATTGCATCCGCCAATATGGCTGAATACCTGAAATACATGTACAAGACTGTCCGCAAGTATTTCGGAGAAGCCATTGTGGTAACGCAGGAAGTGGACGACATCATCAGTTCACCCGTGGTAAAGGAAAGTATCATCAACAACAGTGATTGTAAGATTCTTCTCGACCAACGCAAGTACATGAACAAGTTTGACCAGATACAGGCATTGCTCGGGCTGACGGAGAAGGAGAAATCACAGATACTGTCTATCAACATGGCTAATCATCCCTCGAGACTCTACAAAGAGGTCTGGATTGGTTTGGGAGGCACTCAATCTGCCGTCTATGCAACCGAAGTTAGTGCCGAGGAGTATCTCGCGTACACCACCGAAGAAACCGAAAAGCTCGAGGTTTTGAACCTTGCCGAAAAGCTCGGTGGAGATATAGAAGCGGCTATCAAACAGCTTGTCGGAAGCAGGAAGGACAAATCATAATAAACACACATCTAAAACGAATGCATATGAATCTATGTAAAAACCGATTGCCCTTATTGAGTATCTATTTCGTAGGCGTGGCAGTTGTACTGCTGCAAGCCTGCAGCAGTACAAAAGAAACCAATCGTGATAAACTATGCGGCAATTGGATAAGCGTGAATGGCGAACCCGATGTAGTGATATTCCACGAAGGAAATGTCTACAAGGTCACGGTATTCAGGCGTGCGGGCATCACCCGAACACTCCGACCGGAAACTTTCCTGCTAAAGGAAGAAAACGGTAATTTATTTATCAACACAGGATTCCGTATCGACATCGCTTATAACGAGGCGACGGACGTACTGACCTTCTCACCGCATGGGGACTATACCCGAGTCGGTGTAAAACAATAATCAACCACTAAAATCCACAAGAATATGAAAACAAGAATTTTGATCATTTTTAGTTTGTGTCTGCTTTTCACAGCAAAGGCAAGCGCACAATGGGTCGTGACCGATCCCACGAATCTCGCACAAGGAATTATCAACACCACGAAGCAAATTGTAGAGACTTCGACAACGGCAAAAAATATGTTGTCGAACTTTCAGCAAACGGTGAAAATCTATGATCAGGGAAAGAAGTATTACGACGCATTGAAGTCCGTAAACAACCTTATCAAAGATGCCCGTAAGGTACAACTAACCATCCTGATGGTTGGAGAAATATCAGATGTCTATGTGAATAGCTTCCAAAAAATGATGCGGGATGATAACTACACGGTCGAGGAATTAGGAGCCATTGCTTTTGGCTACACAAAGCTACTGGAAGAGAGTAATGATGTTCTGAAAGAGATGAAGGACGTAGTAAACATCACCACGCTTTCGATGACCGATAAGGAACGCATGGACGTGATAGACAAATGCTACAATTCTGTAAAACGCTACCGCAACTTGGTCACCTATTATACCAACAAGAATATTTCGGTTAGTTACCTGCGCGCGAAAAAGAAAAATGATACGTCAAGGATATTGGCTCTTTATGGAAGTAATAACGATAGATATTGGTAATTATGATGCTACTAACCATTGATTTTGATAACCTGCACACCATCCTCCGCTCACTATATACGGAGATGATGCCGCTTTGCTCCAACATGTCAGGGGTGGCAAAAGGCGTGGCAGGATTAGGAGCCCTGTTTTATGTGTCGGTACGGGTATGGCAATCGCTCGCCCGTGCCGAAGTGATTGATGTGTACCCGATGTTGCGTCCGTTTGCGATAGGCTTTTGTATCATGTTTTTTCCAACAATTGTGCTCGGCACCATAAACGGAGTATTAAGTCCCATTGTACAGGGAACGAACCAACTGCTCGAAAGTCAGACTTTCGATATGAACAAATATCGGAAACAGAAAGACAAATTGGAGTATGAATCCATGATGCGAAACCCGGAAACGGCTTATCTGGTCAGTAACGAGGAGTTCGACAAACAATTGGACGAACTCGGCTGGTCACCGGAGGATATGGTGACTATGGCGGGAATGTATATCGAACGGGGAATGTACAGCATGAAAAAGTCTATCCGCGATTTTTTCCGTGAAGTACTGGAATTATTATTTGCAGCTGCCGCCCTGGTGATTGACACCATACGTACCTTCTTTCTTATCGTATTGGCGATACTTGGACCGATTGCCTTTGCTATTTCTGTTTGGGATGGATTTCAAAGTACGCTCACGCAATGGATCTGCCGCTATGTGCAGGTTTATCTATGGCTGCCCGTATCGGATTTATTCAGTTCTATACTGGCTAAAATACAGGTGCTGATGCTGCAAAACGATATTTCCGAGCTACAAAACAACCCAAATTACTCCATCGATGCCAGTAATAGTGTATATATTATATTCATGATCATTGGCATTATCGGTTATTTCACCATACCTACCGTTTCCGGTTGGATTATTCAAGCAGGTGGAATGGGCAGTTATGGACGCAATATCGGACAGACAGCCAATCGGGCAGGTGGTGTTGCCGGAAGTGTAGCCGGTGCTATGACCGGTAATGTAGCCGGTCGTCTACTGAAAAAGTAAAAAGGGCAAAACAAAACAAGTATGAAATATAAAAATATGAGATTCAAAAATATGGAATTTAAAAGTTTAAAGAACATCGAAACAAGTTTCAGGCAGATACGCCTGTTTGGAATTGTCTTCGTTTTGCTATGTGCCACCATTGTGGGATACTCAGTTTGGAGTTCCTACAACTTCGCACAGAAACAGCGTGAAAAGATATACGTGTTGGACGGTGGTAAGTCATTGATGCTAGCCCTTTCGCAAGACCTTTCTCAGAACCGTCCTGCTGAAGCGAGGGAGCATGTCCGCCGCTTTCACGAGCTGTTTTTCACACTGTCTCCCGATAAAAGTGCCATTGACAACAATATAAAACGAGCTTTGCTATTGGCTGATAAAAGCGCATACAACTACTACACCGACTTTGCGGAGAAAGGATATTATAACCGCATTATTGCGGGGAATATCAATCAGGTCATACAGGTAGACAGTGTAGTCTGCAATTTTGATCGCTACCCTTATCTGGTCAATACCTATGCCCGGCAAATGATTATCCGGGAAAGCAACGTAACAGAGCGAAGTCTTGTTACTACCTGTCATCTACTGAATGCTACCCGTAGTGACAGCAATCCCAATGGATTCACGATCGAAGGATTCACCATTCTTGAAAACAAGGATTTAAAAACACAGGAGAGAGAAAGATGAAAAAGTTAATAGCATGTGTTGAAAATTGGGTAAACAGACTGGATGAACGACTGCACAGTAAACTGGATGGGTTATCACCCAAAATGAGACTCGTCGTGGTCTTTGGTCTTCTCACTGTATTTGCAATATGCACCTTCTACATGGTTGGAACGGCACTTTACCGAATTGGTAAAAATGACGGTCAGCAAATAGAAATTGAACATATCAAACAGTTAGACTTGCATCATAAGCAAGATAGTATCAACTCTTATAAATAAGTATAATTATGGAAGAAAACAAGTTAGAAAAGGCTGCCACCCCACCGAGAAAGCCTGAAAAAACCTTGACGGAAGAGCAGCGTCAAAAGCGCAAGAAAATGCTGGTGTATCCGCTCATGTTCCTGCTTTTTGTCGGTTCAATGTGGTTGATCTTCGCTCCCTCCACCAAAGACAAAAAAAAGGAAGAGCAGGGTCAGAAATTCAATACGGATATGCCACTTCCAACTGATGCGGGTATTATCGGCGATAAACAAAAAGCTTACGAACATGCTAAAATGGAGGATAAGCAGAAAGAACGTAACAATACAATGCAAGACCTCGCTTCTTTATTTGGTAACGGAAAAGGAACTGTAGAAAAAAATGCTGGTTTGACAAATGCAGAAACGGGAGAACAACCGGCACATGCTTCTATTGGTGGTGGAAGTTACCGCCCACGTCAGACCATACTGTCCTCCACGACCGCTTATCAGACTATGAACCGGACATTGGGAAATTTCTATGAGTCGCCGAAAGAGGATTCCAAAAAGGAAGAACTTCAACAGCGTATTGACGAATTGGAGAAACGCCTAGCTTCACAGGAAACTCCTAAATCGACCATGAATGATCAGGTCGCTCTGCTCGAAAAGTCCTATGAACTGGCAGCAAAATATATGCCTTCAGGACAAGCTGGGCAGCCGATGCAGACAAACTCTTCTGGAGAAAAGTTACATCCAGAGAAAAAACGCAATGGAAATACGTCAAACGGGAAAACAGGAATAACTCCTGTCACACAGGTCACGACAAAACTTGTATCGGCTCTTGCACAACCGATGAGTGATACAGCATTTGTTACAGCTTATTCCCAATCGCGCAATACCGGTTTTTATACGCTAGTTGGTAACAGTATCTCACAGGAGAAGAATACAATTGCAGCGTGCATACATGGAGACCAGACTTTGACTGATGGGCAAACCGTCCGCCTGCGGATATTGGAACCGATGAATGTAAGGGGAATGGTCGTACCACGTAACTCCATTATTACCGGTGCAACAAAGATACAGGGCGAAAGGCTGAACATTACCATCACTTCACTGGAATACGGCGGAACAATTACCCCTGTCGAGTTGTCGGTATTCGACAATGACGGGCAGGAAGGTGTTTTCATCCCCAATTCAATGGAATCCAGTGCCATCAAAGAAGTTGCTGCCAATATGGGTTCGTCGCTGGGAAGCAGCATCAATATCTCAACCAATGCGGGAGCACAACTTGCGTCCGATTTGGGTAAAGGAGCTATACAAGGTACTTCACAGTATATTGCCAAGAAAATGCGTACCGTCAAGGTGCACCTGAAAGCCGGATATAAAGTCATGCTATATCAACCGGAAAATTAAATTCTATTATTAATAACGGGTCTAAAAGCCCAACCACTAAAATCCACAAGTAAAATGAAAAAGTTCTTTTTAACAATGGCTCTTATGATGAGCCTGTTTGCAGTACATGCACAAGAAACAACGGGTGACCTTTACCAAGGTCTGACAAAAAAACTAACGTTCGACCGTATGATTCCACCTCACGGGCTGGAAGTTACTTACGACAAGACGGTGCACATCATCTTCCCTTCGGCAGTGCGTTATGTCGATTTAGGATCTCCCAACCTGATTGCAGGAAAGGCGGACGGAGCTGAGAATGTAATCCGGGTGAAGGCAACGGTAAAGAATTTCCGTCAGGAAACCAATCTCTCGGTGATTACCGAAGATGGCTCGTTCTACACCTTCAATGTAAAATATGCCAATGAACCATTACTTTTGAACGTCGAAATGACCGACTTTATCCATGATGGCGAGGAGGTAAATCGTCCGAATAATGCAATGGAAATCTATCTGAAAGAGCTGGGAAGTGAAAGCCCTATGCTGGTGCGTATGATTATGAAATCCATCTACAAAAATGAGAAGCGAGAAGTGAAACATATCGGTTGCAAGCGTTTCGGTATTCAGTATCTGCTGAAAGGGATTTATACCCACAACGGGCTGCTGTACTTCCACACACAGATTAGGAACTCCTCCAATGTTCCGTTTGACGTGGATTTTATCACGTTCAAAATCGTAGATAAGAAAGTCGCCAAACGTACTGCCATACAGGAACAAGTCATTTTTCCACTTCGTGCCTATAACTATGCTATCCGTGTAGCTGGAAAGAAAGATGAGTCTACGGTATTTGCGATGGACAAATTCACCATTCCTGATGACAAGCAATTAGTAGTAGAGCTGAATGAGAAAAACGGTGGTCGCCACCAGTCGTTCATCATTGAGAATGAAGATCTGGTGCGTGCTAAAGTTATCAACGAATTAAGAGTGAAGTAGCATGAAAAAGTTTTTGTTCTTTTTAGTAGCGTCGCTTGCCCTCATCGGGCAGGCGAATGCTCAACGATGCCTTCCAAGAATGCGGGGTGTCCAACTGACGACAGGTATGGCGGACGGTTTTTATAATCGTGCCAACCAAAACGAAACGGGATACTATTTCGGGGCGGCTCTCTCCACCTATACGATAGGTGGTAATAAATGGGTATTTGGTGGAGAGTATCTTCAAAAATACAATCCGTATAAAGATACCCGTATTCCAACGACGCAATTCACTGCTGAAGGAGGCTATTACTTCAATGTCCTTTCCGATGCCAACAAGATATTCTTCCTTTATATTGGCGGCTCGGCTCTTGTCGGTTACGAGGCCGTAAATTGGGGCGAGAAAGTACTGTTTGACGGCTCACAGTTGACAAATAAAGACGCTTTTATCTATGGTGGTGCAATCTCATTGGAGTTGGAAAGCTATCTTTCCGATTGTATCGTCTTATTGCTTAATACTCGTGAAAGGTGTTTGTGGGGAGGTTCAACTGGACATTTCCAGACACAGGTTGGTGCAGGAATCAAGTTCATTCTTTAAAAAATAATGTGTATGAAAAAGATAGTATCTAGTATTCTAATGTATGGCTTTGTGATCGCCACCCTTTTTTGTTGCAGCTCTTGTGATAACAAGTTGGATATTCAGCAGGTGTTTCCGTTTAATGTAGAAACAATGCCTGTACAAACCCAAATAGTAAAAGGTGAAACTGCTGAAATCCGTTGTGAACTCAAACGTGAAGGACTGTATGATGGAGCAACTTATACCATTCGGTTTTTTCAGCCTGCCGGTAAAGGTTCTCTACAAATGGATGATGGCACCGTGTTTAAACCTAACGACCGTTATCCGCTGAATAAGGGAGTATTCAGGCTTTATTATACCTCCGCGTCAACGGATCAACAAACGATAGATGTTTATGTGGAGGATAATTGGGGACAGGTAAAGCAACTGACTTTTACCTTTAATAATGAAACTGAATAAAAGAAGAATAGCATATTCAAGTGAAAATCCGATGATTGTCAGTCATCGGATTTTCTTTTTGTCCCTCAATGAGAGTAGTCTTTTATAGCTTTTTTATTGCCTGATTTTTTTTATTTTATGCGGATTCAAGAGGTGAGGGAGTCGAAGTTTCAATTTTTATCTGCCTCTCGTTTATCCGACATTTTTTTATGCGTCTTTCGGTCGGGTCGGTCGTTTTCGTTTCAGGAGCTTATCTTGTGTAGGGGTTAGGGTGGACAAGGTTTTTGCGATAAATACTCTCTGAACGTAGTGAAGTAGGAAGATTTATTGCTAAACCGCTTGCGGCTTGACCTTTTCCGACCGTAAAGACCCCGTAAACACCTTCGCTCCTGAAAAATGAAATACCGACTTGACCGAATGAAAACAATCTATTCTGGAAGTAAACACATTATGAGGCGGATTCTCTCTTGACAAAATTTTCATTTAGAGGCATACTATGTTCCTGCCTAACAATTTTGTCAAGAATAAATAATATCCGTATATAAATCCGCCAACCGTTTGCGAAGATGTAATACTGCATAATGTTTTCGTGACAACAAAGTGTTTACTCCAACTCCGGTCGCTTTGGCAATATCCTTTACCGGAATATCATCTAATTCTGTAAGCTCAAATATCTCACGTTGTTCTGGAGGTAATTCTGAAAGTGCATTTTCCAGTTCAATCCAAACTAACGAACGTAAATATTCTGTTTCCGGCGAAGGCACAGTTTCTTCGCCAGAAAACAAAATTTCGGAAAAATCATTCAACACTCCGCTATCGCTTTCATCATTGCGAAAAAAAGGTAATTCATCTTCCTTTTTTTTTATACCTGCATTGATAATTGTATTACGTGCTACTTTGTATAACCATGCCGATACGTGTTCAATCGGACTCATATCGTTGTTCACAGTTTTCAGCAATTGATAAAAAACATCTTGCAAAATATCTTCTGCATCTTTTTTACTCTCCACCCGCTTATAGATGAAAGATTTCAACTGACGATGATGTTCTTCAATCAACTCTTTGAGATTCTCAGTTTTTGGGTCAGTAGCCACGTTATGAATCTTTTTCAGATTTTTCTGTACCAAAAGAATCATGTCTTTGCCAATGTCCGTGTCCGTGATGCCTATCTCGGATAAACTCCTTACGCTCTTCTGGCGTCATTTTCATCCATTTCTCGCGAACAGGGTTATGATGAGAATGCCCACTAAATCCTAACAGTGATCTACTGCTGATACTCCCAAAAAGCAGGCGTGCAAGAACAAATAACCCTAAAGCTTGCTCAAAATTAATGACTTTTATACCAAATATAGAGGGAACAAGCAGATTCCACAAAAGCATAACAATTACGCTAAGACCAATGATTATCACCAATACTAAAGATATACGTTTAATTATAAGAGTTCTCATATCTGTTTTATTTTAAAGTTTTATTTCTTTGTAAGAGTACTAAAATGTTTCTAAGAGCTTTGCAGCCTATTCTTTTATTTGCCATATTCAATAGTATCGTTTGCTCTTGAGGAGGAATGCCCAACTGAATGAACAGACTGAACATCTCACAACAAGCACAATAATCCTGTCTAATTTGAGGATTATCAAAATGATTCATGCTCTTTTGATTTTTTTTCAACTCGCTGAACAAATCCAAGAGCATTAAACCGACAAACACTGATACAATCACCACAACCGGTACATTTATCCGGAGATATAACCTCAATGTGCATTCCATTCTCATCTTTGATCATATCCAATACATGATGATTGCATTTTTTTAGGCAACTTCTACATCTTGTGCAATTTTTCTCAATCACATGTACAAGCCTGTTTCTACCTTTTTTCTTTCGATGCAATTTGCCGCCAATCAACACCAACAGCAAAATTACCAAACTAATATAAACTATAGTCATTTACTTCTTATTAAAATATTTAATTATTTCCTTTTAATTCATTTGAGATCGATCTCTACTTAAGAAGACAAACGAAAGAGAAAAATATTTTATGGAAAAGAGAAAAAATTTAAATTCATGTATTTTCAACCCGATATGCTAGGATTCTTTGTTCAATTGTGATTACGATTTTGTGTGATTGTAGATTATGATTCCACCCCAAAAGTCCTTGTTGCATTTTCTTGTATCAAATGAACTTCAAATTAACGAAAGTGCTTCCGCTTTATCAAAACATGCAGTTTCCCAACTCATTAAACCTTATAAAATATTTCTCTGTCTCTAAAAAATAGTATGTATATGCTATACAATATTTCTGTTTTTTTTAATATAAATATGGCTAATTTTGAAGAAGGCAAGTTTCTCTCAATTTATTTTTACTTTTGAGAATTTTTTATTGGGGTAAACTCGCCGCAGGAAAGAAAGGCAACCACAGGAAATACGTTGGAACAATGGCAGAGGTAGAGACGAAAGAACAGAACATGTGGAGTGAGAAAAGGAGCTACTTATGCTGCGGGGGTGCTGAGGTGGATGCACGAAATGAAGGCATAATGGAGTGCAGGGGTTCAAAGTGAGGAACGAAAGTAGTTCCCGAAGCGCAATGAAGTCGGAATGAATGCACCGACCGCAAGTACCAGGAATAAAATTTGATTGCCTTTTAGTAACTGCAACAACTACTGGTGGTGAGGTATTAGTGTTTTTTAAGCATTAAACACTCTCTTTTCCTCTTCACGCGAAGCGTAAAACCATCTTGCATTTTTTCTTCATATTCATATAGATAATAGATTGGACGGTGGTAATTCACATTATATTGCATAAAGTGCTGAACATTCACAAATAATGAAAAGCGATAAACGCCCCTCGCGAAAAAGGAGGGCACTGAAAAAGTGTCCTTGAATCAAATGATCCAATAAAAATTGAACTAGTAGGTGAAGATTTGTACTTCATTTGCTAGTTTTTTTCTACAAAGTAAAAAGTCAGAAACTTTGCATCAAAAGTGCTTTGTAGCGTTTTAAATTGGGTATTTTCTTGGGAGGGGGCTGTTTGGGGTTAACGTCTCCTTTTAGTTGATTAACTTGAGGATTCTTTTCAGATTTACAGTGAAGATAGCCATTGCACCCTGCATTTGCATGCTGGCAATTCCGTATGAACTGGCTCTTCCGTATCCATGTACATTTTTTAATTCGCTATTTTTTGCTTCAATCTTATACCTGTGTTTTGCTTTTTCTTTGAAGTAATCAGTTTGTTGAAATTCCATTTGCTCCTGATGCTCATCACATTTAATAGGCACATGATAGGTTCTTGTTTTTGCCCCAGGTTTATAACATCCGTTATTTAATGCACATATTTTACACTTTTCGACATCGAAGTAATAGGTGTATGTTTGGTTCTTACGGTCGTCTTTCTTTCCCTGTCGGGCTTTTCTGGTAGCCATGTGACCAGAGGGACAGACAAACATTCCTGCATCCTTGTTATAATCAAACATATCTTCCTTTTTTCGGTAACCTTGCGTAATAGAAGGGTTCAACTTTGCAACGACTTTTATTTCCTGCTCACCGGCCAGCTTAAGATTCTTCTTACCGGAGTAGGCTGTGTCACCAATGATTGTATCGACTTCGATTCCATTCTCTTGACTGGCCTCAAGCAATGCCGGCAGCTCAGGTCCATCACCCTTTTCTCCGGATGTCACTACGGCTGCAGTAATAATGCGTTCCTCTGTCATAGCAATATGAGTTTTGAAGCCAAAGAAGGAACTATCGGGTGTCTTATGACCAGTTCTAGCATCAGAGTCTTTTGAGAGAGTATAATGATCATGAATATCTTCAATGGTTTCCTTCAACAGGTTCAACTTCTCTTTTACCTTGGGAAATGATCGTAGTACTTCATCTGATTCTATGTCCTTTTCAAGTTTCCCGCAATAGGATAACTCATGTTCCAGATCATTGTCTTCATTCTTTTTAGGCATTCGCACTTTCCAGTTCTCATCCACAGAATAGATAACCTTACGAAGTTGCTTGGCTCGTTCTTTCAACACTTCTAGGGGAGACAATGGATTCGATCTTGAAAACGAATGTGTAGCGTCAACAATAATGGACTTCGAACGTATAATACCCTTTTCTATAGCAATGGAAACGGTCTTGCCTATAAGAAGATTCAACAAATCTGTATCCTTCAATCGCAACTTTCTGAATTTGGTTAGGGAACTCGGATTGATTATGTCTTCTTCTGGTGTCATTTCCAAAAAATACTTGAAAGACATATCAAAACGGGAACGTTCTACCACATCCACATCGGATACGTCATAAATCGTTTTCAATAACAGGTATTTGAACATACGAATCGGACTTTCTGCATTACGACCGTTGTTTGAGCAGTATTTGTTGACCAACTCATTATATATGAATGAAAAATCGATTAATTCGTTAATTTTCCGCAGAAGATTGTCTTGGGGTACTATAAGGTCATATAAATCTGAGTAAGTACTCAGCAGGAGCTTTTGCTGTTGTGGTAACATGTAAGGGCTTTGTTTTGAAACCTAAAGATACAAAAAAAACAGCAAAAAAACAGGTGATTTACCTGTTTTTTTACTGTTTCCTTTATTTCAGACTCAAAGCTGAACTACTTTTTCAGTGCCCTCCGAAAAAGGGGCTGGGGTTTTCATTTTTTGTATTCCGCTGTCCCCTATTAGTCAAAAGCGGTTCGGTAGAAACCACTTTGATAAACTTACCTATTTTTGCCAAACGGCTTTTGCGGGGCATTAAAGTCAATTCGTCACATTGCTTATTTTTATTTTTAAAACTATTCATCGCTTGCGGTTTTGGGAAATAAAAATAAGATATGTGTTCCGCTCTACCTATTTGAGAAATGGTTTTGATAAGCTATTCGGTTATCAATATCATTTATAGTCGATATTGGTGGAACACCTTTAAATGCAAGCTTTGCTTGTTATATTCTTACCTTGCAGCCTATTTGGCGAAATAGAACACTTGCTCCTCTACCTTAGGTATTTAAAGGGGATAACTCGTCGTGGAAAATAAAAACATACCGCTGGAAATGCGTTGGGAAATGGCTTGGGTAGTGACTGACTGTATGAATGGAGCCTGCGGAATGGAAAGGAAGGAAACTACCGAAGCTGTGCGGTGCTGAGGTGCATACATGAAATGAAAGTGGAATGAAATGTAAGGGTTCGAAGTGAGGAACGAACGTAGTTCCTGGAATGGAATGGGCTTGAATGGAATGTATATACCGCAAGCACATGGATAAACCAACCCGGAATGTTTTGTTTTCTGCAACAACTAATGGGTGGTGGGGAAAATGAGGAAATGCATTAAGTGCAGAACAACTTACAAGCTGCTGGAAGGAGCTTGACAACTTACCCCATATTTTGAAAACCTGTTATGATTTTCGTTGATTCCCGAAATTCACCTTCAATGAAAATTATAAGTGGTTTTCGGGGCTTTACTCTCAAGTTGGCGGTACGCCTTAATGACGCACCATTTAGGTGTAATTACTTTCCGCTCTGTCTTTAGGCGTTTAATGGGGCAAACTCGACACAGTTAGAGAAAATAACCCATTGGAAATGTGTGGATAAAAAGGTATGGGTGGATTAGGCGTGTAATGAAACAGGCATTGGGGACTGAAATGGAGCTGTAATGGCTGCCTGTGTGGATTTAGTTGTGTGAGGATTACAGCCGGGAAGCGTAATGGAATGACTGCGTGGATTGTCGAATGGAAAGACTAATCCACCTATGCTGTGCGGTGTTGAGGTGGGTGAAATGAACGCAATGAAGTGAAAGGTGGATGCGTAGTGAGGCACAAACAGCGTTCCCCGAAACGTAATAAGTGAAGCGAATGAACCTACCGCAAGCACATGGAAATAAAACTCGTTCTATTTTTTTATACTGCAACAACTAATGGGTGGTGGGGAAATCTTGAGGTCTTCGGGCAAAGTAGCGGTGCAAAGCGTTGATTTTGTGCTGAAGCCGACAAAAAGACCGTGCAAACCATGAGGTATGAGGATTTTGGCGGCTGGGGATTTTGCCCTGCGGAGCTGCCACTAATAAACTTACAGGCGAAGCCTGACCTTTGTTTCTGATAACTTTGTATTGGCACACTTTACAAAAGTGCGCAAGCAAGCGGATCAACAGCGAAGGTTTTAATAGTTTTCTTCTAAGAATAGATTTTCTGCATTCCCAAATCTACTATATAATAGATGCCAAAAACGAGAAGGCTGAAAATCCTTTATCCATGGTCCTCTTTTAGTTGGTATAGTATGTTTTTTTGAACAGATAAGAAAACATTCTCTTTTTGCTCTACTTACACCAACATAACATAAACGGTGAGCTTCTTTCATTTGTCTTGAACCCTCTTCCACTTTGTATGTATATGGAAACCTTTCTTCTTCCATACCCAACATAATTACAGCTTCAAATTCAAGTCCTTTTGCGCTATGTCTGGTCGTAACTGTAATTTCATTTTCTGGCTCACCCAAGAAAGCAAATCTTTTTAAAGGAACATCTTTTAAATTTTTCATTAATGTTTCGTTCAAAAGTGCATTGAGATTATCATTCTCATCTGGGTAACGTTCTGAGTTTTTTAATAATTCTTTTAAATCTAATTCTAAAAGGACAAACTCTAACCATTCAAAGACTGTCGATTTCGATTTAGATTCAATTAGTACCCCATGAAAAAACACTCGTTGGCGGAAGATCTCCCAAAATGCTCGTTTATCATTATGAACTTTTAGCTGCAATTGCCAATATCTAAATAGTTCATCAAAAGATTGAAGATTGCTATTTAAACACCACTGTGCACACTCTTGTAACCAAAAAACAATATCGCTATTAGTAAAATCCCACTTGACAATATAAAATGGAATGTCATTGTCTTTAAGAGTTGTAGCCATCTGAACGACATCATTTGATGAAGCCACTAGAATTCCAATTTCACTATAAGAAATTCCTTTAGCTTTTAACTTAGGTATTATTTTATTTGCGACAACGTCATATTGGGGTTGCATTTCAGCTTTACAAAGAATAAATGTAAATTCAGCTTCTTCATTAACTCTTTTTTTTGCTGAATATAGTGGTCTTGGAGGTTCTGACGTTAATATGTCAATTGACCCTTCAATAATACCTTGATTGCTTCTGTAATTCGAAGTGAGAGGTATTGACTTAAAATTATCTTTACTATTTAGCTCCTGTAAAAAATCAGGATAAGCACCATTAAACCCATAAATTGATTGATTCATATCACCAACAGCAAAAATTTTTATTTCAGTCTGTGCTTGAAGTTCTAAAACCATTTCATGTAAAGCCTTACCTAAATCCTGATATTCATCAATTAAAAACCAAGGAAACTTCGCTTCTAACGTTTTCCTAATGTAATTTTGTTCGCGAATCATTTGAGTGGCGATATTGATTATACTAATAAAATCAACACATCCAGACATTTCCAATTTACTCTCAAACAATTCTGCTGCTTGAATCTCAAACAAATCCACTTGAATTTCAACATCGCTAATCCCTACATAAGAAAGTGACCGCTGTCTATTAAGTGCCATTAATGACAAATTACTCGAATCGATATTTAGGTCATAAAGAACGCTATTATAAATCTGTTCAATTAAATCCAATGAAGCAATTTTCATTGGAATTGGGACTTTATATTGTCGAAAAATATGTGCAAAAGGCTGTAAAATATGAATTAAGCAGAACCCGTGCATAGTACCAATAAAATCATATTTGTTTGATTTATATCCATATTCTTTTAATCTCTTCTTAAGTTCCCTAACCGTTTCTCTACTATAACTAATACATGCTAAACCAGATGGAGCATGAATGTCCGATTGTAATAATTTAATTGCTTTTAAAGTTAATACACGTGTTTTGCCACTACCGGGACCTGCAATTACAACGGTATTAACCTCAGAATTATAGGCTTCCCATTGGCTTGCATCAGTTCGAATAAGATCTTGATCTATATAAAATCTTTTATTCATGAGTAGCGGTTACTTTTCTTATTATTTCTACAATTGCATTCTGCATGTAGGCAGGAACAAAATCTATTGTCAAATGAGAAGCAAAGCGTTGAGCAAATCTACCCTTGCTTATATTATCTTCAATTTTTGTCAATGCTGCCCAAAAATTGTCAGCATCTAACACATCGTCAAAGTTCTTTTGCTGTTTTAATCCACCGGGCCTTAATTCAGAATAAACGGTTTTGAATGTATTCTTTCCTAACTGGCCTCCATTAATCATTGAATCTATCTCAAATGTGTAAAAACCGACAAAACAACCCTTACTTTCGAGGATTTTATATTGTTGCTGCAAATTATCCTCTGGAATATCATCTTGAGAAGCAAGTCCTAAGTCTACAATCATTTGTGACATTAGATCTATTCCTTTAAAATGCTTTGGTTCTCCATCTTGCCACATTTGGTGGTAATTACGTGTGATTTTTTCTTTACCATCTACGTATTCTTTCTCCAACTGATAATAATCTCCATCTGTTATCAAACACCAAGGGATACTTAGTTTCTCAAGTAATTGTACATAAGGTTTAAAGTTGGTTGAATTTACATTACAAATAACAACTCCAATATCATCCAAATGTGTCCCCTGTAACTCAGCAGCTCTAGTAACAATATATTCTTCTGTTATTCCTTCAACAAGTAAAACCCCTTTCCCAAAATAGATTTCTCCTCTTTTTGCGTCAAGATAGCGTTCTAAATCAGTCTTATCCATTGGATCCATCGCAAGATTTGCAGTTGAAAATACTTTTGTCTCACCTTTATCATATCTACAATGAACAATTGTATCCAAAGGAGCAACGGCAGTAATATATGGAGAATGAGTAGTAAATATAACTGATGATTCACTTTTATGTAGAACTTCCCTATAAATTAATCTTTGTAGTACAGGATGCAAATGTGATTCTGGTTCTTCAACGGCTAAAATGGTAACAGACTGTAGTTGGTGATTATGTTGATCAAAAAAATTGTACAATTGGTTTTGAATATCAATTCCAATATTCTCTCTTTGGATATAATTTTTCCCATTTTCATTTACAGTATAATTACTTGAAACTAAGTCACCATTAGTCTTTGTAATAAGCTTATTATAAAGTTCATTTTTGAGGATTCGAGGAACAGTTTTATCTCTTAATAGCAACATCATTAGTGCCACATAAAGAATATTAGCAAGACCTAAACTTAATTCAGATACAGGACGTTCCTTTAATCCCATATATACCTGTATGGTATAAAGTAATCTTTCTGTGTCTACTTCATATGGCCGTAAGCTTAGGTTGTTGTCATGCTGTAATCCAGATAATGTTATGAACTTATTCTCAATTAATTTTTTTATATCCTTAATTTCATCTAATTTAAGAATATCTTCTGCAGCATCCTGCATTGCCTGAGATATTTCATCTAACTCATCTTGATCAATATCAGATTGCTTTACAAGTTTAAATAATGGAGACCGTTTATTCGCACTTAACTCTCTTTCTACATCACGTAATGCTCCAATTACTTTAATATTCAAATAATTCCGATCATCACTTCTGAAAAATTTGTCTTCATTAACTCCTTTGAAAATTTGATATTGATACCTCAGAATATCACCATTTTCATCCTTCAATGGAAAGTATTTGTATGTAAACCTAATTGTTGCAGGATTGATAGAAACTATTGCATCCTGAAATTGAGCAACCAATTGTCTATTATGTTCATAATTTTGTATCTCAAGAACAATTTTAATTTCTTCACCATTCTCCAACGGATTTTCTATGCTATCATGAAAATCACTTGCACCTAGTTCACGGTCAATATCAGAAAGACTTTGATCAAGTATTAGCTGTATAGCTCTCAAAAAATTTGTTTTCCCAACATTATTCTCACCAATGATTACTTGTTTATGGTTTAGATTTACATCTATTTCTTTAAAATTTCTAAAGTTGTTGATTTGGACTCTGGATATGTAAGGACTATTCATGCGCGTTTTATTATGATTTTATATTGTTTAATAGTTGATTAAGACTCATTAGAGATACTATTCGCATTTGTTTCTCTCTTTTTTAATATGGCAGCTAACCCCTAAATATATTCAATTGGGTATATTTTATCAATAGTAACTATGGATTATTGAGTATGATACAATCTAAAGGTGGTTAATTAAACCCAGTTCCAGTTTTTTTACACGCTGTTACATGTATGCTATCTATAGTAGCTAAAAGTTTGGCACATTTTACAAAAGTGCGCCAGCATGTGCGTTTTTTGTAAACAGACAAGGCAAAAGCCTTGCTTTTAGCTACGACGTAAGCTGGAGCCATACGCCGAACAAAAAGAGCCTACGCTCAACTAGGGTAATCAAATGAATTTATAAAGTTGTTTTTAATTTATCTCTACTACACTTACTCCGTTATTTCTTTTTAAAACTTGAATTTGAACCGGAATTCGTTCTTTTAAACTATCGACATGCGAAATAATACCTATCATTTTCCCTTGTGCTTTGAGTGTTTCAAGTGTAGAGATTACAGTTTCGAGTGTATTACTATCCAGAGTGCCAAAACCCTCATCGATAAATAACGAGCCAATGCTGACGTTATAACTTGCTAAATCTGATAAACCGAGTGCTAAAGCCAAGCTTATAAGAAATTTTTCGCCACCACTAGAAGTATCAACCAAACGCATTTCGTCAGCTTGATAATGATCTACTAACTTGAAATTCAATTCCTCTCCCGGCTTGTATTGCGGATTGAGTTGTAGTGAATAACGTCGATTGAGGTTATACAAATGTAGGTTCGCTAAATCGATTAGATTTTTAAGTGTAAGTCGTTGCACATAGGTGTTAAATGCATCCTGTGAGCCACCTAATACAGTCATTAAAGTATTCCATTTCTTGCAAACTTGTTCCTGTAATTTAATATCATCCACCACTTTGGCATTTCGTTCTTTAATTTGGGTGTCTTTTCGGAAACTTTCTGAAATTTCACCTAATCTTTTTTGCAATTTTTCCTTTTGCTCATTAACTTGAGTCTGTTTATCAAGCGTATTTTCTAAGGTTACATCAGGCTTCAATTCTTTTTCCAAGTTTTCCAATTCACCGGCAATATTTTTTTCTAGTGTTGAGATTGCTATTCTTCGATCTTCTATTGCTTTACGAATTTGTAAATACTGAGCTTTCACATCATCGTTGAGCAATGCTTCTGACAATTCTTCGCGATTGGCAAACCTACTTTGATTAATTTTATCATTCAAAACTGTCAATAAAGCGCTGAGTTTATCTCCATTTTCTAACTGTTCTTTATTTATACTTGTCTTTTCGGCTACGAGTGCAGTTTGAAGTTCTTTAAAACCAGTTAGTTGCTTGGTTGCCTCTTCCAACGATTTTCGGGCAAGCTCAATGGCTGTTTGCAACTCTAGCCGTTTATCGTCCGTACTGATTTCCAATGGTAAAATGGCTTTACGGTTATCGCTAAACACTAAAACCTCTTTGTTTATAGCGACAATTTGGTCGTCGATTAAGCTTACTTCTTTTGTTTTGGCAGTTATCTGATCATTGAAATTATTAATTTCAATATTGCATTGTTGAATTGAATTTCCAAACTCGGTTTGTTTTTTCTCATTCTCATTATAATCTATAACGTTACTTTCAAGCTGTTGAATAAAATGGAGCGTGTATTCTATTTCCGGCAATTTCAATTCGCAATCTTCAAACTGAACAACCAATACTCTTTCAATATTTTCATTAGAAACTTTCAATAAATTGCTTTCTTTTTCGTATTCTGAAATTGATTTCTCAATGCCTAAATTTGCTGTAAGGAGTTGCGTCAATTGAAGCTCATAAACTTTTATTTTTTCTTCAATTGTCTTGGACTCTTCTAGCTGTTTATTTTTGAGTTTTTGTTGTTCTTGAGAATAAGAAATTTTGGTAGAAATAGCAGTTTGTTCATTTTCTTTCGCTTTCAATGAAGTCTCAATAGCAGGTTTATCTTCAATTTTAAATTCAGAATTAAAACCTGCAAATTTCTGTTTAACTATTTCACAGTCCTTATCGTTTTTAATAATTTGAAGCAAAAGATTGTTGAAATCGGCGCCGTATTTTGTTTGCTCAAGTTCAACGGTTTTCTTATCTGCTTTTAATTGTTCTAATTTAGCTTTTCGTTCATCCAGCTTTTTTTTACTATCTGAGATTTCAATTTCAGCATATTTTTCCACTAGCGGATGCTCGGTAGAGCCGCATAAAGCGCAAGGTACACCTTGAATCAGTTTTTTTCGTTCAGTTTCCAGACTAACAATGTATTGATCTTTTTCATAGAGTTCCTCAGCATCTTCTGCCAACTGTTTAGACACAATAATCTCATCATCAAACTTGTGTATTTTCTCTGAAATCTCTTTCTGCTTTTGTATTAAACTAGTCTTTTGTTCAGTAAAATCCTTTTGATTAGCAACAAATTCAGTGTAGCTTGTCGAAAGTTGAATCAATTCCCGCAACTGTTCCTTTTTAGTGTTGAGAGAGTTGTTTTGAATTACTAAATTTTCAATATCACTTTTATCTAATAATTCCTGTACCAGTTTTATTTCAGAAGTTAGCAAATCCAATCTTTCTTTTTCGGCTTTATTGCTTTTGTCAATTTCCTCAAATGCGTTTTTATTTCCAGAGAAATCAGCTTTAGCTTTCACAATTCCTTTGTGCAGTGTCGTCATTCTTTCCCAATTACTTTTGCGCTGAGTAAGCTGAGTATTCCAATTGCTCATCTGTTTTGCAATAGTCGGAATAGTTTTGTTTTGTTCAAAATATATACGAAGTTGCTCAAGAATAGTTCCATGGGATTTCAATTCTTCCGCTTTTTTTTCGGCAGATTTAGTCAAAACCTTATTGGCTTCAATTATTTCGCTTTTTGCTTTCTCTTTTTCAGCAATATTTGTTTTATGGGAATTTATACTTGTATCAAACTCAATTACTTTTTCCAATTTTGGTTGCCAGTCTTTGGACATTTTGTCACTTTCATCTGTTTTTCTTTTACAGTTTGTTTCTACTGCAATTGCTTCATTTAGTTTTAGCTCAAGTCCAGCCAGCTCAAAATCAATGGCTTTTATGCGATTTAACTTTCTCTCAATCTCTTGTTCAAGTCGAACAACTTCTGTCAAAGTTGCTTTTATTGGCTCGGCAGCTTCGTGCTTTTCTAATTGTTGAAAAACGATTGTATTTTGCTCTATGTCTAGCTCCAGTTGAAGTTTATCGGTTTCTGTTTTTTGTTTTTGCTGTTTGAGTTTATTTATTTGTCCATACCATTTCAGCACTTCTTCAATCTTTTTTAAATCGGCTTCTAAAGTTGACTTACTTCCATTTAATTCTATTTCTTCAAGTTCCAATTGTTTGGCAACTTCCTCGCTGAGTAAATCATCGGTATTTATTTTGCTTTTAATTTGTTCCAATATTTTTTTCTCATCAAAAATTCGGTTTTTCAAAGTTTCACCAATCTTTCGGTAAATTTCGTCTCCTGCAATTTGTTGCAGCAACAATCCTTTTTCAGAATTTTTGGCAGATAGAAAAGCTGCAAACTCACCTTGCGCCAGCATGACTGAGCGCAGGAACTGATCATAATTTAATTGTGTAATTTCAGCAATTTTCTCATCACAAGTTGTTTTTGTTTCAGCAATAATTAATCCGGTACTCAAATTTTTTAGTCTTACTGTTTCTACCGGCTTGCCTAACAACTTTCCGTTATTACTTGCCAATCGCATGTCCCATTGTGCCTCATACCGTTGGTTTTGTGCATCGAAGGTCACTCTTGCCATGGCTGTAGGAGCTCCATAGCTGACTACATCTTCTAACCCTCCTTTACTGCTCGCCTTTTCAAATCGCGGAACTCGGCGGTAAAGTGCAATAGTAATAGCATCTAGCAAAGTGGTTTTTCCGGCTCCTGTTGGTCCCGTAATGGCATACAAACCTACATCTTCAAAACGGTGATGTTCAAAATCAATTACTATAGGTATCTCGCACTTTAGCGAGTTGATATTTTGCAATTCAATTTTTAATACTTTCATAATGGATTAAACATTTTCTGTTACCAATTGCAATATCTCATTAAAAGCATCCAACATCTCAGGACTTTCATCTAAATCAACATTCATTTCTTCGCACTTCAACTTAAAAACATCTAATGGTGTAAATGTTTTTATATGTTGAGCATTATCTACCAAGCTTTTGAGGTTGTCATATTTACGCTCATCTTTCACCGTAATTTTCAGCACTTCAGGTTGAATGTTTATTGCAAAGGCGTTTATTTCTTTAAATCCGGTTGTTGCTTCCTTCTCATTACTCAATATAACTTCTACCCAAGGAGTCAATGCATGATTTTCATTATTGAGAATCTTGAGTTTTGCAATACAACTTTCAACCGACCCTTCTATCTGTAAAATTTCCCGAAATATTGGAACTGTTATTTCCTTTATCTTCAGCGATTCACCTGTTTCTATTTCTACTACTTTTTTATCTTGTCCCACTTCACTAAAGCTCAACATATAGGGAGATCCTGAATAACGAATTTGACTTTTGCCACCAACCATTTGCGCTCGATGTAAATGACCGAGAGCCACATAATCAAAAACAGCCGGAAAATCCGTAGCACCAATATCGCCTAAATTGCCAACATAAATACTTTGTTCGCTTTCTGATGTTTTGCCACCAATTGCAAATAAGTGTCCCATGGCTATTACAGGTATATTAGAAGTTTTCATTGCCTCACAATAAGTGGCGACTTCTGCGAAATGATTAATTAGCGCAGTTTTATATCTATTATTTATTTCTTCTGCCGATTCGCAAGCAATGGCACGACGAATATCCTGATCGCGCAAATATGGAATAGCTGCTACAATAATGTTATCACCATTTGCTGAAAGTTTGAAAATTTCCTCTCCCAAATTATCTGTAGCTTTGCCAACTACCCGTATAGAGAATGCATTCAGTAATTCTTTTGGCGCATTCAATGTACTTGGTGCATCGTGGTTACCTCCAGTAATTATCACTTCCTTACAAGAAGTATTGTGCAGTCGTACCAAAAAATCATAATATAGTTTTTGCGCTTGTGCAGAAGGTACACCCACATCGAATATATCGCCCGAAATCAACAAAATATCAATATTATTTTTACTAATATATTCTAGCAACCAGTCAAGAAACAGTGACTGTTCGTCCTGTTGTAACTGTTCAAGCAATCGATGTCCTAAATGCCAATCGGAAGTATGAAGTATTTTCATTTAGTATAATTGATTAGATTTATTATGCTACTGCATTTTCATTCACTTTTTCAATCAGTTGAATGATTTTTACTTGTGTTTCGTCATCAAAGAGACCGGCAATGCCATTTGAATTTATATCCGTAAACGGAGGCTCGAAGAGCAATGCAGGATCAATACTACCATTCACCGTAAAGAAATTGATAATGGTATCGATAAAGCGAATTTGTTGCGAATTGAGTGTTTTGTTTATGAGCACTTCACCAAAAGCCAGTTTGGCAGCATTGGCATCCAGTCCCATGATGTTACGGATAAACTTACCCAGGGGTTGTTCGCCAAAGGCTTTTACAAATTCAGCTTTAGAACCCAGACTTCCTTGCTCGAAGAGCATTTTTTCCAGCTCTTCTAACTCGCTGTGGGTAATCTGTACATTGTTCCTGAGTTTATAAATCGTGATATGGGTACTGTGTTCTTTCAAGTATTGTTCCACTTTGCGTTTGTAAACAGCCAAGTCATTTACACCGTAAACAAGTGGAAATTCATGCAAAGTTGCGTCAATCTCATCTTCAAAATCGGTAAAGTAAATAGCTTTATTTTCGGCATCAAGGAATTTCAATAAATTACGTAGATCCACACGAACACGTTCGATAGCCGGAATACTGCCAGCTTGCCAGAAGAGTTTTTCCTGTACTTCGTGTATGGTATCCAAGTGTTGCGCCACAGCTGGAATAGAGGCTTTCTTGCTGAGCTTTTGAGCAGTAGTAACCACTTTTTGTATCAGACCAAGTTGTTTCTTTTCTCCTTTTAACACACTTAACTGCAAGTCCAGCATGAGGGCATCAAACCGTTTAGCCATTTCGTCGGATTCAGTTTCAATCACTATTGGAGCTATGTGGTCGAACAGTTCCTTTATATCCAAATCCGACAGTGCATTCCAACTGTTTGGGTCCCTGTATTTCTCCACCACTTCCCAGTGCTGGCGGACAATGAAGCTCTCACCATTTAGTTCCTGTGTTTGTATAGTTAGCTCAGCAATCAATGATTGGCCATAGACTTTAAGTTCTGATTCTTCCTGTGCCAATAGCACAAAAGCCAAGCGCAACCGTAGTTCAAATAGTCGCTGACTTATGGATTTTGAGTTGCCCAATTCTATTCCTTTGGGGTTGATATTGAAAAACTCAAAGTTCTCGCAAAAGTCGAATATCAAGAACTCTTCCTTATCTGTTCCCGGACCGAATAAGTCCACACAAAGACGTGTACCACGTCCTATCATTTGCCAAAACTTGGTACTGCTGCGCACCGGTTTAAAGAATACCAGGTTACACACTTCCGGAACATCAATACCCGTATCGAGCATATCTACCGATACCGCTATTTGTGGCATCTTGGCTTTATCTTTGAACTTATTCAGCAGGTCGTATTTGTATTCCTCCTGATAGTCGATTACTTTCAGAAACTCTCCTTTGTACTGAGGATATTGCAGATTGAAACGGACTTCAATAAATTTGGCATGTTGATGGGAGCGGGCAAATATCATAGTTTTCGCCAGTTTATCTCCCCCTTCAACCTTGATACCGTTTTGCATCAAATGACCAATCACTTTGTCCACCGTATCCGTATTGAAAAGCCAGTTGTTGAGTGCTGTTGAATCAATTTCGTCAGGATATTCACCTGTAACGGGGTCAGTAAACTGTTCTTCATAAGCCAGTTTTTCTTCATCGCTCAATTCTACATATTTTATTCCTTTCCGTTGAAATTTAAGCGGTACGGAAATGGCTTTGGGTGGAACTAAGAATTTATCTGTCACAGCCTGATCCAGCTCATAGGCATAAGTTGGATTGTGAGGTTCCATATCAAACAAGCCATACGTATCGCGGTCGGCTTCGGAACGTGGAGTAGCAGTGAGTCCGATACGTACACCGTCGAAATATCTAAAGATATGACGGTAGCGGTTATATACGCTCCGGTGTATCTCGTCGAAGATAATCAGGTCGAAATGCCCCACACCGTAGTAGCGGTTATTGTCATCTACTTCACCATCTATCATATTGATAATGGTTTGATAGGTCGAAAATACAATTCTGCTGCTCTCGTTTTCTTTTTCTTTGGTCAAATCTACAGCGGGAAGATTCGGTAAATAATCATTCAGGTTTACTTTAGCCTGATGAATCAGTGCATTGCGGTCGGCCAGAAACAAAATGCGTTTTGCCCAGTTGGCTTTACTAAGCAAATCGACAATTGAAGCCGCTACACGTGTTTTACCTGTTCCTGTAGCCATTACCAACAAAGCATTGCGATGATTGATTTCTAATGCTTCGGTAACTTTACGGATAGCCTCGTGTTGGTAATAACGGTCAGTAATGCTATCGTTGATGGTTTGTTTACTCAGGTCTTTCTTGAAAGTGCGGCGTTGAACCAGTAATTGTAATTCGTCTTTGGTATAAAACCCGAACACTGTGCGGGGTGGATAATTCAGATCATCCCACATCCAGGTATTAAACCCGTTGGAATAAAAGATTACAGGACGTTGTCCGTATTCTTTTTGTAACCCTTCGGCATATAATTTGGCCTGATGTTGTCCAACACGTGGGTCGCGGCGGGTACGTTTGGCTTCCACTATGGCTAGTGGATTCCCATCGTCGCCCCACAATACATAATCCACAAAACCATCGGTAAGCGTTCCGTCGGCTTTGGGCATGCAATTTTTAAGCGGGAACTCAAGTACATTCATGCTATTAGGGTCCCAACCCACCTCACGCAGCAAGGTATCTATGTAGATTTTGCGTGTCAGGTCTTCGTTTGGGTCTATCGGAGGCGGAATAAACGCAATGTTTTGTTCCTTGATAGCTTTGATGGCAGCCAGTTCTTCTTCCAGCTTTTGGAGTTTATCCTGTTGAGCATGAAACTCTTTTTCGAGTTTCTGTAGTTCTTCTTTACTCTTATCTTTTCCGGATTCTTTTTCTATCAGGTTGATATCAAAAGCAGGAATTTCCAACTTTTCTTCGCCGTAAACCTGTACCAACCAAACAACAAAGCCATACAACAGTTTCAAACTGTGTAAGGCTTCTAACGGTTTCATGGTGGCAGAGGTATGCACCGCAGCATTTCCTTGCTTGCGTATCAGGTTTATTTGATTAAACTGAACGGGAGCAACAATTTTTTGAAATCCCTGATCGTGAATCAGCGAGCTAAGCGTAGTATCATAAGGCAACACCAAATCCGGGTCGTGCTCGTACATCCACCGCACCCATTCTTCCAGATTTTTGCGGCACAACATGGCACAGTATAGCGGTGCGCCATATACATGCTTCTCTGCTTCACGTGGTGCTTCCGCCAACTGTTTCCATTGGGCAGGGATAAAATTGAAGTTGCTCATAGCCTTATTGTGATTTTATTTTCCTTTACTTATCAAAGAGAGTATCTTTTTTCCAGACTCACTGGTTTGATATGTCTGATTGGGATTTGTTATTTCATCGGGGAATTCCTTTTCTATCCATCCTATTTTAATCAAAGGGTCAAGATATTTTAATCGGTTTTTTGTTTGGTTGCTTAATTCCATTTTCTCAAATAGTTGTTCTCTTTTCAAGCTTGTAGAAAGTAGCTCAAGCATCTCCTTTACTCTATCGTGGATTTCTCTATTAATAATTTCTACAACTTGGTTACCAGCTCCGTTACCAGCTCCGTTACTAGCTCCGTTACTAAAAGCAATAATTTCTTCTATGTTTTTGAATAACAAAATACTAGCTCCGTTACTTTCTTGGTTACTAACTGCTGTATGCACAGGTAGAGTAACTAAAAAATAAGTAGCTTCAGCATCTGTTTCAAACACCGGTATCGGAGAACCATTATCTGCCATTGCTTTATAAATACTTGGCAAGCCCGTACCTCTTCCTTCTGTCAGTCGAAGTTCTTTCAGAAAATCACCGATACGGCGATTGCGATATTCGCGGGCAATAATTCTCTTTTGTGTTTTTAAAATGGAGGCATTTACCGGAGGAACCGGTCCAGGGAAACTCAACATTTCAATTTTGTCCGGCCAAACCTGAACTTCAATAGGTGAACCTAGTTCGTAGCTTTTGTGATATACCGCATTAGACAACGCTTCTTCCACAGCAGCATAGGGAAAATTATAAAAGCGATCTGCTTCCGCTTTATTGTCGTGCTTTATAACTTGCTCTCCAATAATTTGAGTTTTAATAAAAGACAGTGCATCTCTTAGTTGCAAGTGCAAAGGTCCTTTAAAATAATGTTCGGAAAAATTTGAGCCCGAACCATCCTTGTGCCACACCAGTTCTATTTGACAACGATTAAAAAACTTTTCCGGTTGCTTAGAGAAAAATAATAAGCCCACATTTACCGGTTTGACATTCTCGTTTAAACCTTTCGCAATTAGCATAGTTCGACATAAATCTTCGAAAGGCAGCGATTTACTCTCTTCAAACAAATCACTTTTTACTTCCTGCAAGTAAGCCTGAATAATTCCTAAATCCAATTCTTGAATGTCGGCTTGTTGATTTATTCTGTCATCAAAAGGAATACGGGCTGTAAGCTCCTGAAGCTGTCGTAAGGTTTCGCCTCTGGCAACGACACTGTTGGATCCAATACGAACATAGGGTTCTCTGGCGGCACCAGCTCCCAGACTAACAGGTGCAGTGTACATTCGGTTGTCACCTGCCGGAGACCATAGTACTAGAATTTGCTTTCCCTGTAACATATAGGGTTGCATTACCGGAAAATAATTGGGCTGAATTTTATGCCCCAGTTCCAATACTTTTTTCTGAATGGCATCTGTTTGTTCGGCTTCGAGGCCAGCAGGTGGCAATATTGGTTTACCCGCATTTTCAGCAATGCCAACAACAATATAACCTCCACCCCAATTGTGCAGATCATTGGCAAAAGCACAAACAGAATGTATGATATCTTCCGGATTCCAACCTTGCTTAAACTCCAACCGTTCCCATTCAACGGTATTACCGTGAACCAGCTCTTCAATATTGACAGGTAGTGCCATAATTTAATCCTTTTACTAAATTTTTATTCTAACTTTTACTTCTGTTTTTGTTAGTATCTTTACTCATAACAAAAAAGGCCATACGAAACTTTCTTATACATCCCATCTTTCAAATATCCTGAGTTCTCAATCAAAATACTGGTTTTGATATTATGGCTGTTTGAATTCTGTTTATTGGCAATTCTTTGAAATTGTGTATTTGTATGACTGTAAATCAGCAAGGTTTCCAAATCCTTTTCCTGAACTTTGTTTTTCGGGTTGACAAAATCAGTTAATTCGCCTGCACAAACATGTAAACTATACTTTTGATTCTCATCTTTGATTTTCAGTTGTTTTTCTGCATGATCTTTATCTTTCAATCGTTTTTTTATATTTCTACCTGAATAGCCAATATAAATCAACTCACATTTATCCCCAGCTTTGGATTTCCTAATGGCTACAAATTTATAAAAATATATCTTCTCATGATTATACTTCTCTGAATCAGAAAATTCTGCCCAATTGTCTTTCAACAGCACAGGATTCTGCCATTTTATTTTAGCGATAGTAAAATCTCTGTCAACATACAAAGGTTGATATTTCATGGCATATACATTTTTATTTTACCAACTCACCATTAAAAGCCTGTTGAAGAAGAGAATCGAATATATGATTTGATTTATTTACTAATTGATTTGTAAACTCAATACTCTGTTCAGACATTTTTATTGCATTCACAAAATCTTTCTGTTTCGCAATGTTTGGCAGAATTATTTCAAAATCAGTAATAATATTCTTATTAAGATTTGCCATTGTAGTACCTGCCGATACATTTTCAAGTGCTATTTTTGTTGTTTTTCTGCTCAATACGTAAACTAAAAACAAAGGGTCTAACAATTCTTTCTTTACGGTTAGAAACAATGATCCAGTACCACACAAGCACTTTCCTTGCTCTTCTGTAACAATTGCACACCTTCCCATTTCGCCTCTTCTACCTAAAATCACATCGTCTACTTTTAAATGATATTGAGGTAATTCTGAATACTTTTCTTCCGAGATCGAATAATTATGATTTGGTTTAATCTTTAAATCTCCGATGTGCATTGGGTTAATAAGCGGGATTCCGTTTTTTATATAGTCTGATTCATGCAATTGTGTCCCAAATGGTCCGATCTGTATATTCTCGAGACATTCCCCCAATTTTATTTTAGCATAGCCCTTCTCATTCTTCACCGGATCACCAAACATATCAATAAAAAGAGCCTGTGACAATTCGTCATATTTCCGGAGTAACTCCTGATCTTTACGGCGCAAGGCATCAGCTGCATCCAGTATTTCGGCAATGCATTTTTGAATGGGGAGTGGGGGGAGAGGGATTTCAAGGTCTTTTACATAACCTTGACTAATGTGTTTTTGGGCACCGCCATAGCTATCACAAAGAACTTTTTCTCTGATAGACTTTAAGTAATAGTAAAGATATTTTGAATAGTGTTTGTTGGACGGCAAAATTCCTGTTACAGATTGATTTGCGCAAGCCTCAATTGTCAAATAGCCAACAACACCAGTAGTAGCTCCAGTCAATGCTATAAGAACAGAATCTTGTGGCATTAATCTAGCTGCACTTTTTTCGAGTCCGAGTTTTGTAATAAAATTGTCTGATTTTACTACTATATCTTCATTTAATTCGCCAGAGTTTAGCCAAGGTATGTCGCCATTTTCCCAGTATTCTTTTACTGTCGTTGAGGGAGTTCCACCAGTTATAACCTCAGCAAAATCTTTTATTTTAAAGTTTTTCCAACTCATACCAACATCCCCTTTAATTGTTTCAACAATTCAGCACGTTGGTTATCCAGCGCTTCTATTTCGGCAATAATGGTAGCAGGAGCTGCATAAGTCTTTTCTTCGTAAACCACTTCCTTATATCGGTTAATACTTAGGTCGTATTTGTTGTCGCGTATTTCCTTCGCGGGTACGAGGAAACTTTTATTGGTACGTGCTCCGGTTTCTGAACCGCGCTTATGATAACCTGTTACAATATCCGCTATATCGTTTGCTTCTATCTGGTTGCGTTTGTCATCCAAACTAAAGCCGTCGGCTGTCATATCGTAAAACCACACTTTATCAGTGCCTCCGTCGTTGGTTTTAGTAAAAATCAGCACGGCGGTACTTACTCCGGCATAGGGCTTAAACACACCGCTTGGCATAGAAACCACCGCTTCCAACTTGTGGCGGTCGATCATCTCTTTGCGAATCTGTAGATGTGCTTTGCTGCTACCAAAAAGTACGCCATCGGGAACAATCACAGCTGCACGTCCACCCAGTTTGAGTCCTTTCAGAATCAAAGCCAGAAAGAGCAGTTCGGTTTTCTTGCTGTCCACCACGCTCAGAATTTTACCATCCACTGCTTCGCGGTCGAGACTGCCTTTAAAAGGCGGATTGGCCAGTACAATGCTGGCTTTTTCGGTAAAACCGGTATTGGCTTCACTCAGTGAGTCCACATCCATCAAAACCGGGTTTTCGATTCCGTGCAACATCAGGTTCATCCCACCAATGCGTATCATAGTAGGGTCGAACTCCATGCCCATAAACATCTTGTTCTGGAAGTGGTTTTTTACATCTTCCTTGTACAACTCGGTTTCGTAATGCTCACGGATATATTCGCCGGCACCAGTGAGGAATCCTGCCGTACCGCAGCTTGGGTCGCAAATTACATCTTCCAGTGTTGGCTGTATCATGTCCACCATCATGCGGATAATGTGGCGTGGTGTGCGAAACTGTCCGTTTTGTCCTGCAGTGGCTATCTTGCTCAACAGGTACTCGTACACATCGCCCTTGGTATCGCGGTCGTTCATGTCGATATTCGAGAGCATTTCCACCACCTGTGCCAACAGGCGCGGCGTAGGAATCATAAAGGTAGCGCCTTTCATAAACTTACTGAAGGCAGCGCTGCGGTTGCCCACATTACGCAGAAAATCGAACACGCCATCCTGTTTGGTAAACATCTTGTGCATTACTTCCGGATCCATATTTTTAAACCTGCTCCAGCGTAATTCGTATTCCGATTCGTTGTACAATGACTCTTCAATCGGTTTTTTCAGCAAATTGGCTTTCTGTTCTTTCTGCGTCTGCAGCTCATCCAATCGGCGAATAAACAGCAAATAGGTCATCTGCTCAATTACTGTCAGCGGATTCGACAATCCTCCTGTCCAAAACGCTTCCCACACTTTATCTATCTGCGATTTTAATTCTCCTGTGATCATATTTTTCTTATTGTTTATTTTCTTGGTATGTTTTTTTGAACCATAATAATATCTCTAAAATACCAAATTTGAGTGATTCTACCGCGTAATTGGAAATCATATAATCTACATATGTTCCTTTTTTTAGTGCATGAATATACATACCACAAGTATTATAAATCCATCTCTGTAAATTCTCAATTGAATCGTTCTGATATTCCTTTGAGATAGCTTTATATCCACTAGTAAATGATTTATTACCCGATAAGTGCTTATTAATATTGTTGAATGTATCATTAGAATTTGGAATAACTCCAATTGATTCCAGTTGAATAAAACATTCTTCCTGAATGCTACGAATATTTACAAGTAAGGCTTTAAGCTCTGCTTTATTTGAAGGCATAATAGATTTGAGTTGTTCCATTACTTGATTTTCTACTACTGCAGATAAATATCCATTAGCAAAAATTGAGAATATTTCTTCATTTTGATGACGTATTTGAGTTTCTATTCTTTTATCTGCATTTTCACATATATCCGAAAGTAGTCTATCAATATCTTCAGGTGCATGCTTACTGTAAAAGTGACCATAGGTATCAATAAATGTTTCATCTTGAGCCAAACTTGTTTTTCCAGACAGTATAAATCTTGGTAATAAAATCCCTTTCCCTTTAAGTTGGTTCAATTTATTCCAAACATCACTAAGTCCTTTAAGGTCTTCTGTTCCAGTTGTACCACCTCTTTTTTTGTAGAAGCGTGCATCTAATAAAACAGCATCATAATGAATTTGACCGGTTTCAAGTTTTTCGAGTTCTTCAATTCCTTCTTCTGCCGACTCAAAGCCTTTTAATGTAATTAAAAATTTATCTTCTGCTTTGTCTGCAATTTCCTGTAGTTCAGGAGAATCAAATTGATCATCCAACCATAAAACATTGTATTTACTCATTAATTTCTTCTTTTAAGTCTAAGACTGTGAATATAAATTGATAAACTGTATTATAACCATCAATAGGTTCCGTAATTAAAGTAAAGGTGCCATTAAAATATTGGGTAATTCTATTTATGTCATAACCTCCAATACCAGCTCCTGAATTATCACCAGCTTTCTGATATTTTTGTACAAACTTGGATTGGTCGAAGTTTTCAGGGAAAGAAGTACCATTATTTGCAATCAGTAAATGTAGATGATTCTCAATTACTGATATAAAAATATCAACCTTATTTTTTTCTAAATCAAAATCTGCAAATGCATGATTATTTGCATTGGATAATACATCATTCAATAGAATAGTAATTAAGTCTTTATTAGTCGATATCTCTATATCATTACATTCATCATTGTTATCATAAACATTAATTATGAACTTATCTGAAGAGTATGATTTACAATAATCTTTGATATATCGAACAATCTTATAGCTTTGCAATGGATAATTTTCTATAACTAATCCATTGTCTCCTTTTTGAAGTAATATTTGAATTAGTTTAAGTCCATTATTGACAACGTCAAATTTATCTTGTAATGTCGTTTTTCTTCTGTTACTTACTATATCGTTCAAAGAAATGGGTTTGCCTTCGTTTTTCTGCATATATTCATATATGTATTCGATAGCAGTAGCTATACCTGGTATAGGTTTACCTAAAGCATGCTTTAATGAAGCAAATTCTTCAAAAGTCTGTTGTTCGAATTTTGTTTTGAGAGATTTTAATTCATTTTCTTTTTCAAGAATGATTTTTTTACGGGTCTCATAGATAATTTCTTTCTGTCGGGCAAGAGTAGGAATTAGAATTTTTAGACTAAGAAAATTATCAAGTGACAACGACGCAATAGTACTTCCGGATGAAAATGCATTCAATTGTTCTTGAACATATTCAGAATATAGCTCATTAACTAAATATGGAATCTGTACTATATTCTCTTTTACAGCAAAAGCTTCAATATATAAATTGAGATAAATAGGATTATTTGTTGTATATGTAAAATATGTAGGCTTCAGATTTAATGACATTTTAGATATTAATAGTGCACTTTTGTTAACCTTAACAGCATATTTCTTTAAATCAATAATTTCCTTCTCAGAAAATGATTTCTCAAAATCGACAGGGTTATTTGATAAATCACTTATTTGAACAAACCGCCCTCTCAAGTCATTATGATTATTGTTTCTTTTAATTGTCGCCAAGACTTCTCTCAATTCTTTTAATTCAAATCCCTCAGGTATTTCCACATCTTTTAGAAAATACATATTCGGGTTTAAATTATAATCATTTTTCCGTATCTCTGATAGCGTACATGTTCTTGAAATGTCAGATTCTATTTCATTAAGAACATTCTCTAATAGGTTCTCTGTTGCTAGTATTTTACCATTGTTCTGTTGAATGTAAAAAGTTTCACCGTTTACAAATCTTACAGTCCCCCTCTTCTTTTTATCTTTGTTGATGATAAGAACTGAGGTAGAAATGCCAGTTGAATTAAAAATACCAGACGGGAGGGAAATGACAAATTCAAGTAGATCTTTTTCAATTAAATTCTTCCTAATTTCCAGACTACTTTTATTTCCATTACTCAACACACCCTTTGAAACCACTAATATCATTTTACCTGATTGAGAAAGAGAGTTAATCCCATTTGAAAGTAAAAAATCTTCGGCTGTTCGTGCATTATTAAACCAACTTTGCTTTGCTGTTGTTTCAATTCTCATCCCAAAGGGTGGAGTTGAAACAATCAAATCGAATCTTGGGGCTGGATTAGGGTTGGTTAGAAAAAAATCAAAAACGGGATAAGATTCCTTCCAATTTAGAATTGAATCTTCACATTTAAAATTTTCGTTTTTTATTCTACTATGAGCTAAAAGACGAATAATTCCAAGTGCCCAGACATTACGATTCAATTCTTGACCATAGTAGTGACAATCAAAATTAAGTCCAATAGCGTAAGAAGCTAAACCCGCAAATGGATTATACACGTATGCACCACTTGGTAAGTTAGCAATAGTATGGATTAGTTCTGTAATCTCTTTGGGCTGAATAAAGGTCTCACTTCTTTTTCCAATACGATGTGCTATTTCCTGATAAACATCATCAATTATATCACCTGCATATATTTGATATTCATTATTTTCAATCTGCTCGATTAAATTCAATGATTTTATCAGAACCTTTTTGTTAATTATATATAAATCTTTTGAAAATATTTTTATTAGCTCTTCTCCAACATATTCGTTTAAACTCATGCCAAAATCTCTCATTGCTCCTTCAATTGCGTCTACAATTGTCAAATCTGAATAGTTTTCAAGTCTCCAACATATATTTTTTGCAAGATTCTCAGTCTTTAGGAAAAGAATTAATGCAGCTATATTAAAGTTTTCCAACAGATTGTTTGAACGTAACATATCAAGAAAGTACCAAATGGTTTTCTTTATATCGCTGTAGTTTTTAATTTCGTTACTCATTACTCTTTCTGATTATTCTTTGTTTTAATTTTGGAACAAAGGTAATATATAATAATGCACTGTATCTGCATAGTTCTAAACATAATTATTTATAGTCACTTGAACTCTGTTTTTAATTTTCTCTCTAAGCCTATCAGGCGACAGAACTTTGATTCCTTCATATGAAAGTATCAAAGATTCCAGTTCGTAGTTGGGAATTAATTCAAGCTCAATCACAACAAATGTATCACCCTTTATCTATCTGCAATTTTAATTCTCCTGTGATCATTGTTTTTCTTATTGCTTATTGTTTGATTGATTAAATGCTATTCTAAATTTTGTGTTTATTTGACTTGGTGCATTCATTATATATTCAACAGCTATTTTTTTTGACTCATTATTCAGTAATTGAATATACTCCAAAGCATTTTCTACTGAATAGTTTTTTCTAGTTTTAATTTGAAAATTTGATTCCAAATTTGTCCAAATTACGGCATCTATATCGATTTTTGTTTCTAACCAGGTCAATAAATTATGATTATATTTAAAATCAGTTGGAAAACTTTCTCCGTTCTTAATGAGATATCCTATTCTTGAGGTATTACTTCCCTCTCGTTTTGCCAGGTTTTCAATGGCTTGTTCAATGTTGTCGAATAAAGAAATAGCATAAAGCACCCTTACATTTGGCACTAAAGGATCAATCACCAAGGTTAATCTTTTATCAGTTGAAACTCTTGAAAATTCAATGGGTAAATCAGGACCATCGCTACTCCAACCATTATCAAATAGAGTAGTATTAATACTCAATAATCTTGCATCCCAAATTAATGATCCCCAACCAAGTATTGCTATTTTCATTTTTCCAATTTTATTTTTCTATTTTTTGTGTTTCCATCCAACAACATATAAAATTCCATTATTTCGAGATTCTCTGTTGAATATTTCTAAATCAGTATCAAAATCATCTTGGAGTTCATAATCATATAATTCTTCTTTTGACCTATCAATTTTCCAACCATTTTCAATTCCACCATCAGGCCGAATTATAAGTTCAAATTCATCATTTGAAATTAAAAGCTCTCTATAATGAGGAAGATATCCTTCCTCAATTTCCGGATTGATATTCAGAATTTGATTCGAACATGCATTCATGTATTTATTGCGAGTGTCAGAACTTACAAAGTCTTGACCGATTAATCCGTCATATTGAATATAGGACTTATTAAACGAAGCAAAATTAAATCTAATACTCTTAATTGAAAAATCAAAGAACTTACTTAACCAATTGATTGTATGTATAAGCATATAACATGCCAATGGTGTTTTTGCATAAATATCTGTGTAACTTATATTTACTGTTTTATTGGTAATACTACTTTTAATATTATCCCATTTTTCAGGGTTTTGTTGATAAAGTAAATTTCCTAATAGTTTAGCATTAATATTCTTTTCCATTATTTTGAAATCGAACATAATATTTGCTCTGTCTTGAATTGAAAATAAATCAGGTTGATAACGTTCTAATTGATATTGGAAATAAGATTCTGAACGATATAAATTACAATTGGCACCCCATTCATTGTTAAAATAAGAACATTCAGTATCACTGAAATAATGTACTTTTTTGCCATTTGAAAATGTGGCCTGAATAAGTGGATATAAGCCTTTTTGCTTATTTGAAGCAAAATTAAGATTATAAGAAACACTGGCATTTACTAATGTGACAAGGTCTGATGCTGACAGATTCGACAAGACAATTTCTTTTTTAGGCATGGCAAAGAATATCTTCTTGTCTTGCATTGCCAGTCTTTGGATTGTTCTGTTTTTGTTGAATATCCATTCATTTGGATTCCATGAGGAAATATCGTTTGATATAAAAATCTCAACTTCACGTAAGGTAGGATTTAGCAAAACATTATTCAATTCCGAGAACAAATCCGATGTAACCAAAGAAGCATCTGGAATAAGTTCTAAGATCTCACGAGACACAGCATTTCTTGATTCAAATTCATATTGCAACCATTCCAATGCCGAATATCGGTCTAGTTTGTCCATGTACCATTGAGTATCACGATCAATCAAACAAGAAGTACAAGCTTTCTTACATTGACAATCTAAAGCTTTACGAGCCAAATCAAGTATTTCCTCCTTATATAGTGGTAATAATGAAGAATATCCAGCTCCACCCAGTGCTGTGTCGAAAATGAAAATAGAATGATAGGCTTCATTTACACCAAATCCAATTTCTTGTTGATTGATTCCTAAATATTCAGCTAACTTTCGACTCAAAATAACACCAAGAGTCCACAATGTTTCAACATCCAACGAGCGATTATCTTTATTATTGAACCGGATTTCGACCAAGTCAGTTTGATAACGACCAACTAAGAGTACATTTCTTCGAATCCCATTTCCATTATTTTCAGTACCTGTACAATGACTTCCAGTGCTCAAATGTGAATGAAGAAGAAGCGGATTTTTATCATTATCAGCACCTGCGAAAGTGTTTTCCTTATCCATTTTCCCACATTGAGCACATAGAGCAAAACCTTTTCCGTTTCCCTTATTATAATAGAGTATCTCTGATTGAGAAGTACCGCAACGAACATTATATATATTTCCAATATTATTCCAGGGTTCCATTTCAAGTAAAGCAGGTTGAACAATATTCATTTCGCTTGATTTGACCTTTCTTGTTGGCTCATATTTATAGTCAACCATAAAACCTGCTGGCTCAATTATCTCTGTATAAGGAGAATTCAATGATAAACCCTGAACCCCTTGTAATTTTTGGCCATTACCACAATGAGGACACTCCTCCAAGTGATTGCCAAAAATTAGTTTTGAGAGTCCACACCTGGGGCAATTCTGCAGCAATGCTCTTTTTGATTCGCTCCACTGACTTTTTAATTGTATGCCACTTGGGACATAGCACCACTCATTAACCACAACTTGGTTTCCCGGTGCAAATTCAGATATTGCCATACTTAAGTGGCGACTCTGTAATTTTCGATTTTTATCGTATTTGTCGTAGCCAGGATTGAACTCAACTAATCCTGTTGGAATACCCGCACTTGGCAGAAAATTATGTTCAGCTAAGAATCCAATTAAATTTTCATTTATAATCCTATCAATTTGATATTGTAAGGCTTTTATTTGGGAGGATGTACAACTTTCATCTTCTAGTTTTGATTTATTGTTTTGAAGTGTTTCAACCTGATTTTTAAGAATATCATATAACTGAATAATACTCCTCGTAGATGTGTCAGCCGATTCTTGTAATGGAATGGTGCTTTTAGACGTGTTTTTAACCAGTTGTTTGTATGATTCTATCATTAATGAATCAAATTTACCTTCAATGAGCTTATTCAGTGACTTTTGAAACTCAACAAAATAATTCTTTGGAGAATAAAAGAAGCTTTCAACAGAGTCAGTTACTTTTATACCACCAACACTTGAGATAAATGCAGAGAAAAGAAATGAATTAATATGTCTTTGAATTAATGTGTCACTTTCTAATTTTACAATTGGCATAGCAACAGTATGTTCCATAGCCCACTTTGGATTGCTAAAAGTATTTGTTCCGATTGGAGTTGGAGAACAAAATGTCAATGACATTGCTTTTGATTCCATCCTACGACCTGCGCGTCCTGCACGTTGCAAATAATTAGCTGGTTTTGGGGGCACATTGTTCATTACGACTTCAGAAATACCTCCAATATCAACTCCCATTTCCATGGTTGTTGAGCATGAAAGAATATTCAATTTTCCTTTATTAAAATCATCTTCAAACTTCGTTAAGACCTCACGTTTCTGCTGTGCAGAATGCTCCGCCGCGATATAAATTGGTCTCTTCTGTATAACACCTTCGTGTAAATCGGACCAAAGCCCTACCTGTTTTTGTTCTGAGAAGGCAGATTTTATCCATTTAAGAACTTCATTTTCATCTTGAACTTCTATTTTATTACCATCCGGACCAATTACCAATCCATTTGCGTATGGGAAAAAAGGATATTTTATTGCTTCAGTTTTAATTTTAAAACGCTGATATGTCATTGGACTTATAAAACCACTCATAAGAGGACTATAACCCAAAAATGGAACATCTACCGAAACATTATTTATTGGACAGATATATGCATTTTCAATAATTTGCAGGCATACTTTTTGAGAATCAAAGAAATTTAATTTATAGCCTCCATAATTTTTACCATCTAATAATATCGAGTCAACTTTATCAAGTACATTAAGAGAAATAAATTGCCATGCAGCTTGCAAAATGTCGTTAACAGTATCTTCTTGCTCTTGAGTAATAGATTCTGTATCTGTCATACTTAAAGCAGCACAGACAAGCAGTACGATTCTTGGTCGTTTTTCGTAAATACGAACATCTCTTTTAAGTAATGGCCATTTTTTCATCAAATAACCTTTATCATTTTTGGATAGAGGAAAATCGTATGAATATATAGGTGAAGAGAGATTACTTTGTGTAAGAAAAGGGAATGCACCATCGGGAATAACAAAATGTCTATTTGAACGAATATAGTAATCGATGCATATTTTGAGAAAATTTCGCCAATCTTTATCGTTCCAACCTTGAGCTATTACACTCTGAGGTGCTTTAGCCTTAATAAGAGGCGGATAAGTTAGACACACGAATCCCATTGTTTCTAAAGAATTTGATTTGCGAGGTCTCGTACCAAACTCATCTAAAAATAAAGCTTTCAAATAATCATTCTTATTACTTTGAGATTGAGCACTTTCATCTTTTATTTGAGTAATTGCTTTTTTTCGAGCATCACTAAGATGTATGAATAGTCTTGTAAGGTCTTTGTCACTCATCAATTCAGATTCAATAACAGACCAAGGAGTCGGTTCAGCTTCTGGATTTGGATTACCTGATATCTTTAATTCTAGTTTTTCAATTAAACCATCAACTAATCTATTCCCTTTTAATGGCAGAAGTTGATTATATTCGTCTAATTCTTTTTCGTCTAATTCTCCTGCTATTTCATAATTTTCGCGACGTTTGTCGGAAAGTAAATGGTAAATAGCTGATCTTAGCCATGCCTTTTCCACATCTTGATTTTGCGAAAGAGCTGATTTTGCGGTACCTTGCCTACTATCAGTAAAAGATATGTATTTACGACCTTCCCAAAGAGTTCCAGCCGCATCTAGATTTCTCATTGGTTCTGCTTGCTCTAACAAGGTTGAAGAAAGAATTCGACTCAAAAAAGTTGCACTCGTTCTGGCAAAATCTAAACGTCCAGTAGCACTACCGCAGTGAGGGCATAATGAGTTTCCATTGTTTACATTATAACATTCCTGATAAGTATCCTTTTCATCCTTTCCTACTAATTTGTATTTTGATTTTAAAGCAGATAATTTTAAATTATGAATATCAGTTTTACTTCTTGGAGGCTGAGTAATATTTTTGGCAAGAACAAATCTTTTCCAGTAGCCATTTATTCTTGGGTTTGTTGAGGTTTCATTGTCGTCTTCATCATCATCAATTTCCAAAGATACGTCAAATAGCGCCTGATCTTTATGTGATTGATTTGACTCCATTCTATATTCTTTTGTTTCCGGGTTAGCTTCACCAACAAGAAGTAGGCTTTTACAAGAATTACAAAATTCAACTTCCAATAATTGAGAACCACAAGATTTACATTTGATACCAATTTCTGTTGTGAGCGATCCAATTGGTAAGCGTTTATCTTTGTCTTTATCACATTCAGTATTTGTACAGGCATATAAACCGCCAATACTTCTTAAAAAGAAGTGAGCCCTCGTAGGTAAAAGTGCATCACTTTGCCCAGAGCTACATAAATCATCAACCTTGTTCCCTAGTCGGTCGATTATTTGAAGTTTTTCTACAAGTGTAATATATTTAGAAAAACCAGCAGTTATTTCACTAGCTGATAAAGCAGATGTTGAATTTAATTTTTCGCGAAGTTGTATTATTTGATCAGCATTAATTTTAGAATTAAACTCTCTGTTGATTTTCGACAATTCTTCAATTAGAATATCTTCTTTCAGTTCGGGTATAATACGGCTTCCATCTACAATTTCAATATCATTTTTATTCTTTCCCGTCAATTGTGATACAAATTCTAATAATTGTGAACTATTATCTCCTATTGTAGCTGAAGTGGCGACAAAATTCACATTATCAACTGTCACTCCAAAAGCATCCAAAACTCTTCGAAGTTGTAATGCAAGTTCAGCAGCTGAAGAGCCACTATATGTGTGTGTTTCATCAAGAATAATCCAACGTAGTGTTCCTTGTGATTGTTGAAGAATTGGTCTATCATCAGCTCTAACCATCATGTATTCTAACATAGTGGGGTTAGTAAAAAGTATCTGAGGGGGAGAGTTACGAATTGTTTTTCTACAACAAAGCTCAGGATAATGTTTATCTTCTATGTTACTTTGTAAAGTTTCAGGAGTGTCACCATTATAAATTGAATATGTTAGTTTTGGCGATAAAGCGTCACACCATGCATGTACACGCTTTTTCTGACTATCCATTAGCGCATTAAGTGGATACAGAAATATAGCCTGAACTCCTTGATTATTTCCCAATTTCTTTTGCCTTAATAAATCCTGCAAAACTGGTATCATAAAACATTCAGTTTTACCAGAGCCCGTTCCACTTGTAACAATTACTGATTTATTACTTAATAGTTGCTGCCAACTTTTAGTTTGGTGAGTGTATGGAAAACGATTTTTTGGAAATTTATAATCGGAATCTTTCACTCTATCAGACAAAGCATCAACAAAATCTTTGTCCAATACATTCAACTTACTTGCATGTTCTTCAAATGTATAATCAGATGATTCCCATGGAAAAATTGATTGAAAAACAGGTTCAGCGAATAATGGTTCTTTTTCTTCTAAGATATACCGAAGATAGTTTTGTTCATCTTTTTTACCGGCAACCCACAATGAAAGCAATCCATTAGTAAGTCTTCGTTTAGCATTTTGATAGAAATCCAGGTAATTCATATATTAATAATCTAGGGCGTTAATTTTCTTTACCACTGCGGTTAATATCTCATTATAAACTTCTGATTGATAAGAACGATAAAAATTTATAACTCTTCGAAGCTTCATAGATTCATCATCATATTTCCATAAGTCATCATTTTTACCCATCAAAGATTCAGCTGCTTTAACTGGAGAAAGAAGGCAAGTAACTTGATAACCATTAGCTCCTTCTAAATCAAAAAACTTTTCACTGTTTGAAACTTTACACATTGGTAAATCTTGATTATTCCCTGTTCTCCCAATAATTTTACTTCTCATATTTTGAATATCAGATCGAGTTATAGTAGGGATATTTTTGCATTTAACACCTTGAAATGCAAAACGAATTAAATCTCCTGTATTGGAATTTAATGTTGCTTCAATAACAGTTTTCTGACTTTCCGCACATACTTTTAATACTTCATCCTTTAACATGTAAGGAATGCTACTTGAAAGTAGGTCAAATTCTTTATTCCAAATATCTGTTTTTATCCAGTGATATGAAGTCGCAAACTCATTTTCAAATTTAATAATTCCAGATATCCATTCCTCCTTATCTAATTTTAAAGAAATAGCGAAAAGCATTCGCACCATTAAATTGGCTGAGCCCGCAATTGAACTGAAATAATTTAAAGTTCTAAATGGGAGCTGTTGCTGTAAAATAATTTTAAAATAAATTATTACCTTTTCCCATGATTCACCTTGGTAGCCATTTTCTTCAAATAAAACCTCGGTCATTTCTTCAATATTCGTAATGCTCTGTATTTTTCTTTGTTCTTGAGGAAAATCTTGCGGTTCATCAAAATCATAAAATTTTGGCACTATTTTTTCATCTGCTTGATAATCCGAGAAAACAATTATTTTTTTTAAAGTATGATTTTCAGGAAGTGAAAAATGGTCGTTGTTTCGAACCATTTTTTCGATAGTGATTTCATTTGGTGAAACATCAACGGGTAACATCCAAATATCACCATAATAATCACTTACAATCTTAGATTCATTTTCATTCAACAAACTAGTATTTTCAAACTCATCTATTCTTAAGTTTTTAAAAGGATTATTATTTGAATTGGATAGAAAATCCCTGGTAACATGAACTTCACAATTTTCATTTATGTGTGAATCTAAATCAAAACGACGAATCTCAATATGTTTTCTTGTTTTTCCTACCCCAAAATACATTTGAACACTACTTTTTCTATTAAAAGAATTATATCCGTACAATTCAAACATTTTGTTAATCTGCTCATTGTATAAACTCAAAGAATGAATACCACTTTTTATTTTTTCTCTAATGATAACAGACTCTGGCTGAACCTCCTTTGATTTTTGGTAATATATCTCAGTTGTTATTTCGTCATACCCTAGGACAATAATCTTAAATCGACGAAGTGAATCCAATGCTATTATTTCACCATCATTTAATTCGATACCATTACAATTTACAATATTTACTCCTCTAAATGGCGAAGCTATTCTAATTTTTAAAGATGGCATCCCAAAAATTTGAATTCTAAACTGGACAGTTTCTGGATATTTAGTTATATCCTTTTGCTTTTCAATATAAAAGTGGTTAAACGCTTCTTGTTTTATTTGTAAACCATCTTCTGAAAAACCTGATATAACTCCTTCTTGTAATTTCCACACGATTTCGCCGGAATCAGAATTCATATTTAGATACTGGCATTGTAGATTGTCCAAATAAAAAAACTTCTCTATTTCAATTTTTTTATCTGGCAACTCAATTTTAAATTCTAATAATCCTGCTGGCAATCCAAATCCTTTAAATAATTTCCATTCAGGAGTTTTATATTTTTTATAATATACTTCATAGTATTTCGTATTAACAATATCGTGATCAGAGTCATAAACTCGTATTTCCGGATTGTTTACAAGCACTTTGTAATTTGCTTCTTCTATCCAATTTAAGGTCCAGTTTAAAAATTCAATAAAATATGAAGAAACTTTATTATCGTAAGTTGTTTCTTCATTAGTTACAGTATTTACTAAAGTAACGAAATCCTGAAACTCAACCCATGAAAACGCCTTATCAATAAGACTCAATTTTTCAATTTCAAATAAATCATCTTTACACAACCATTCATCAGTAAATAAAATTGCATTTTCGAAAGATTCTTTTCGGTTACTCTTAAGTAGCCACTTGTTCTCAAATTTTTGAAAAACTTGAGGGGAACTGAAATCAGGTGCAAAACACTTTGGAGCAGTTATATCATATATTGTTTCGTTATCACCTTTTAATTGAATATTAATAACTGATTCACCTTTCCATAGAAATTTCTCTGGATGATTGTCCATTCTTAAATAGTAATAATCGCTATCTGAACTTTCATTCATTCTTCGATATGATGCTATATATTTATCTTGTACATAGAGTGAAAACGAATAACAACCAGATAATTTTGTTTTAACTATTGTTTGAGAATCTATTTTTTTTGCATTCTCAACATAATAATATAGAGAAAGATTGTCTTTTTTTTGTAATTCCCAATTTACTAAAAAAGGCACTCTGTTTCTTTCTTTTGAAATCTCATTCTTTAATTCTTCTGTAAGTTTTTTCCATTCACTATCTTCTGAATCATATGGCAATAAATCCTCCCGATCTTCAACGATTGCGTGAGCTATTTGGAGACTCAAATTGAAGATGCCTTCATTGCAAAAGGAAATAGGCAAATAGTTACTACATGGCAAAGTTTCAATGAAACTTATATCGTTCCAATCAATTGATAATGATTGAACTTCTTTCACTAAACCAAGTAAAAACTTTTTATATCCATTAAAACCTCCCTCATTATTACGTATATGATTGATAGGTAATCCTCCTTGCAAAAGCATTGTTCGAAAATAATAGTTTCGACCTCTTCTATTTATAAAATCGATTTTTAATTGTTTGGCACCGCTTTTGGCTGCAATATAGAACTCCTCGGAATAATTGCTTTTAAATCCTAAATTATATATTAAAGATTCATTCGAAGGTGAACCACCATTATATTCACGACGCCACCATTCTGCATAGTATAAAGTCGCCTCTGTTTGAAATAATAAAATTTCATTATTACTTATAGCACTTCTCAAAGTCTCTTTTAATTCATTATATTCACTTTCTATAATACGCAATTTCCAAATTGGTAGAATACAATTTTCTAAACCTCTTGAATTTAATATTTCTTTTAGTGTTATCATGAAATAAACAGTATTAATTAAATCTTTTACAAAGGAAATTGCTAATAGCGCACTGCATCTGCACAGTTCTAAACATAATTACTTAGAGTCGCTTTAACTCTGTTTTTAATCTTATCCCGAAGTGTTTCCGGCGAAAGAACTTCTATTCCTTCCCCATACGAAAGTATTAGCGATTCAAGCTCATAGTTAGGTATCAGTTCAAGCTCAATCAAAACATAAAAATCTGCCGTTTCTTTTTTCTTTTGTGAACCGTGCAGGGGTTTGGTTTGAATATATGGGTACAAATCGTTGCTTATTCTCAGTAGTATTTTTTCAAGTTTAGCTTCTTTATCCAGCGTTACACCGATCACATCTTCAAAATATTCGCTAAAATCTATAGTTGTGTTAGGAGTAAAAACTTTTTTGGCGTCTTCAATCCCTACAATACGATCGAGTGCTAGGTTGGTAATCTGACCGAAATCCTCATTCAGACCGAATACAAACCAGCGGTTTTTATATTGCTTCAGATAGTAAGGATGGAAACTAATGGATTGGTTATTATCTCGCTTAAAGCTTTTGTATGAGACGTTAAGGACTTTCTTATATAAAATAGCATTATACAAAGGGGTGATATATTCCAGTCCCTGCAGGTAGTCGTTTTGTTCAAATTCAATAATTTGCATACTGGTTTTCGAAAGGCCTAACCCTGAATCGAGTCGGGCAGTAATTTCATCCACCCATTCAAACTGCGGCATCCCTTTAAATCGCGAAAGAGTCAATAAAGCTTCTTTGAGTTGGATTTCTTCGGTTTCATTCAAAGGTTGGTTGTTGATTGAGAAACTCATATCTTCGTAGCGAAAATATACTTTATGACCATCGCGAATGTGTTCAAGCGGTATATTCCAACCCTGTTCACTTTCCATAAACTTAATATCATCCAACACTTGTCTGCGTTTTACTCCATCTTCAATTCCCGAGTATTCGTAAATGGCATCATTGCACGCATCTATCAGATCTTCTATATAGTAAGTCCTTCCCGGGTTTCGGAAGCACTTATCCAACGTTTGATAACGTATAGTTGCGTGTTTGTTTGTGCCCATATGCAAATGCTAAATATATTGTCCATTAATTTACAAAAATACACATTCTATTTCACAACTCCCTATTTTTGAATAATAAATATACCCTGTTTAGACCTCGTCAAAATTCAATTCATTTATCTAAACTAATAATGCTTTTTTTCAATCATAGATTTAAGATTAGAATTTAAACTGCTTTGTAATTGAATTGTTTTGGTCTTGAGTTCATTGATAATACAATTTGCAAAATCAAGTCCTTCGGTACGTTGGCTTCAGTGATAACAGCTCGAGAATAGTAATTATAATATATATGTCTTGGAAGTTGATAATAAACCAACAAACCCTTTGATAATAACAAGATATTATATAATTTTGAAAACGAAATAATTGCAGGACAAAGCGAAGTCAAAGGCTGTCAAATTGTAGTTTAAAATCCGAGACTAAATCGTAACTGACAATATAAAAACAATGATAACTCATTGATAAGTAAGTATAAAAGAGAAAAGGTTCACAGACCTCTCTCCGCCAATAGAATTTCAAGAACTAATAAAAGCCTGTAAAATCAATGATTTACAGGCTTTTATGTTTTTAGGCAATTCACAAAATATTCAATATCTAGCAATCTGTAGGTGCTGAATTCGGTGGACTTGAAGAATGAAAACATTATCTCCACCGAATTTGGGCTAAAAGTTTTTATAATCAAGCAGTTCATTCTTTGAACTGCTTGATTGGGAATCAAAAAGGAAGTATTTTTTAAACTTTTTAAAGGTTACCACAATGAACACAAAACTATCCATTCCCTTTTTCGTAAAGAGAACAAAGACCAATGTCAATGGGTTATTACCCATCTTTATTCGCGTTACTGTAAATGGTGAGCTTATCGAATTCACAACAAAACGCTTTACAACTTCAGAAAAATGGTCCGTCGAAGGCAATCGCATGAAAAGCACCAGTGTCGAGTCAAAATCTATTAATTCCTATCTGGATGCGCTTAAAGCAAAAGTTTACGACTACCAACAGCAGCTTATCCGGGAAGAACGAACCCGTCAATGCCGAAAACATGCGGAACAAGATCATGAGCAAGATAAATCTGAACCTATTAATGGAAAATTTTATCAAAAAAACCAAGAAAGGATTGTAGTTGCTAAAAAATCTCTATCTTTGTATCAATAATTTTGAGCAGGCACTTAATAGCCAGCAAAGGACTATTATAGACAAAACGTCGTTACTAAAGCGTTACTAAGGCAAACATTCACACACCCAAGCTATTGATAATTACAGGATAAAGAGGAAAGGGTTCACTTCCCTTCCTCTCCGCTGAACACCAAAGACATATGGTGGAAAAGCTTAGACAAATCCCGTAAAATCAAGGTTTTACGGGATTTTTTATTGTTTGTCACCGTTGCCTGAAAGCTATTGAGAAACCTGAATTGATAAGGATTTGTTCCTGAGTTGTTATTGAAATATAAGTCACAAAGCAGTAACGATTTCAGGTTAGGTCTATTGTCTGTAGCCTGTTGTAAATTGTATGCCTGCTCATAACCCCAACTTTGATTGGCCGGAAATTGCTGATTCGTGTAACAGAACATAAGAATGTTATCTTCCATCCCAATCGCGTTACCCTCCAACCGGCGCATCCGGTCTTTGCTATGACGGGTATTCTATCCATAGGTTATCCATCGAAGCCATAACCAAGATATACGAATAATATCCGGACAGTTTAAATTCGTGCCTGCATTACGAAATAAAAAACAAAAAGGACTACTACCAAACAAAGTGCTCATTATTTCATACTGACTTGCAGGAATACCTTGTTGTTTGTAATGTAGAATAGATACACCGTAATTTAATCGGTATAAATTATAGCTTGTTTTGCATAATCAGATTATCACAGGTGGACGTATATTTTAAATGGAGATCTGTCAATTCCTCTAACGTTTTCATAATAGATAAAGGCTGTTTTATAAGTCAACTACCATATATTGACCAATCCTAAAGCCAAAATGGATTGCTATCAATAGAAATAATCCGTTAATTCATCTGTAATTTAGGCTAAATTTATTGAAAAAGTAGTTCTATTTATGAGTCGGCTAAAAAAAATATATATATTTGCACACGTTTGTATTTTTCTGATACATGAATAAAAGAATCACAATAAAAGACATTGCCAAAGAACTCAATGTGCATCACTCAACCGTGTCGCGTGCATTGCGTAACGACCCACGTGTGAATGAAAAAACGCGTGATATGGTGTTGGCTTATGCCCGTGAGCATGAATATCAGACAAATATGAACGCCGTTCAGTTGCGCGGTACCAGCAACAATGCCATAGCGCTAATTGTTCCAAACATCAATCACAGCTTTTTCTCCGATATTATTAGCCAGCTTACCAATCAGGCTTTTCAAAAGGGCTATGTAATTTCGGTTTTTCAATCAAATGAAAAATGCCTTCAGGAGAAGGAAATAGTAAACACAATTATCAAACATAATTTTGCAGGAGTGATTGTATCCATAGCCAAAGATACAATGAACAGTAGTCATTTTGCAATACTCAAGAAATTTGGTATCCCGGTGGTATTTTTCGACCGCGTTTGCGAAGATATTCAAACTCCTAAAGTATTGGTGAATAACTATGAAATCACATTTTCAGCAACAGAACATCTTGTCAATAAAGGATATAAACGGATTGCACATTTGACCGGAACAACTGATATTAATGTGTTTCGTGACCGTCAAAAAGGTTATATAGATGCTTTGCTGAAGAATAATCTCGAATATACTCAACCCATAGTATTAGAGGATAATTTTAGTATAGAAATAGGCAAAGATGTTTTTTCGAAACTTTGGAATTCACCTGAGCGACCTGATGCAATCATATCATCTTCGGTCTATTTAACGATGGGAATTTTGTTGCAGGCAAGAACTTGTGGTATTGAGATTCCAGCGCACTTGGGACTAATTACTTTCGGAACTTTGCTTTCGTCTGAAATTATTCAACCTCAGATAACTTATATTGATCAACCAGAGAAGGAAATAGCTGAGATATCATTTGAATTGCTTGAAAAAATGATAAATCATGAACTGTCTGCAGATGAAACTTTTGAAAGAGAAGTAAAAGCCGAAATTATATACAGAGAAACATGCTGATTTGCGGCAATGAGATATGAGAAACAGATTACGTTTCAACTAAATTGTAAATTTAAATCATAAATATACCAAATAGTGCACACGTGTGCTTAAAAACATTAATATCATGTTAAAAGGAATTTCACCTTTAATAAGCCCAGATTTGCTGGCAGTTTTGGCTCGTATGGGTCATGGCGACGAAATTATTCTTGCTGATGCTCATTTCCCGGGAGAATCTTTTAATGGTCGCGTTTTACGAGCTGATGGACTTCGAATCCCTGAATTATTAGCGGCAATCTTGCCTCTGTTTGAATTAGATGCTTATGTACCCCATCCGCTGGTTATGATGGCAGCAGTTTCAGGTGATGAGCTAGATCCGAAGGTCGAAGAGTCTTACCTGACAAGCATTCATATTTCAAATCCGAATGCAGCATCAATAGAAAGAATCGATCGTTTTGCATTTTACGAAAGAACCAGAAAAGTCTTTGCAGTCGTAATGACAGGAGAAACAGCAAAATATGGTAATATTCTATTAAAAAAAGGTGTAACACCCTGCGAATAATTCATAATTTATAATTAAGACAATGTCAATCAAATCAAAAGGTGCTTTCTTGCCGGGAAACAGCACCGTAATTTTTAAAGATGTAGAATTTCCTGCACCCGGGCATGGCGAAGTTCTACTGAAAGTAAAATCATCAACAATTTGCGGAAGTGATATTCGTGCTATTTATCGTGAACATACCGGTAAAGGGCCTGAGGGGTATCAGAATAAAATTGCCGGTCACGAACCTTCAGGGCAAATCGTTGCCTGTGGACCGGGAATGAAACGGTTTAAAAGTGGTGACCGTGTGGTTGTTTATCATATTTCAGGCTGCGGTTGTTGCAATGATTGCCGTCGCGGATATATGATTTCGTGTAAAAGTCCTTCGCGTGCTGCTTATGGATGGCAACGTGATGGTGGTATGAGCGAATACATGATTGCTGAAGAAAAGGATTTGGTTTTATTACCGGATGAGTTGACTTATACAGATGGTGCTCAGGTTGCCTGTGGCTTTGGAACGGTTTACGAAGGGTTGGAAAAAATCGGAATCAGCGGAAATGATGCCGTATTAGTAACAGGCTTAGGACCGGTAGGTTTGGCTGCTTTAATGCTTGCAAAAGCAATGGGTGCACAAAAACTGATAGGTGTCGATACTGTTCCTGAACGTTGTGAAATTGCAAAAAAATTAGGCCTGGCAGATGAAGTTTTTATTTCAGATTCGGAAGCACTTGGAAAAGTCATGGCAGTAACTAACGGAAAAGGTTTTGAAAAAACCGTGGATTGCTCAGGCAATACTTATGCCCGTCAGCTTTGTATCCGGGCTACCCGTCAATGGGGAAAAATGGTGATGATCGGTGAAGGCGGAACAGTGGAATTTAACCCAAGTCCGGATATTATTCATGATCAGAAAACTATTTACGGTTCGTGGGTAACTTCAATCTGGAAAATGGAAGAACTGGTGGAACGTTTGGTTCGCTGGGGAATTCATCCGGAAGACCTCGTGACCAACCGTTTTACACTCGATCAGGCACCAGAAGCTTATGCCCTTATGAATGAAGGGAAATGCGGTAAAGTGGCAATCGTTTTTGACGAAGAAATAAAATAATATACATAGCCCTAACTCCTAAAAGGAAATTAAGCCAGTTCAGTCTGTTTGCATTTTTCAACAAAAGTGTGATATAGATAATACTAGTTCAGTTTCCAGTTAGGGTTGTTTTAATACTTTAAAATCTAATATAATGCAAACAGTTGATTCAAGCAAAGTCCCTTATAAAACGCTAAATAATGGGGCGAAAATTCCGGTAATCGGTTTAGGAACGTTCGGTTCTGATAATTATAATGCTGAGACCATTGCACAAGCAGTGAAAACGGCAATTAAAATGGGCTACCGTCATATAGACTGCGCCTCAGTTTATGGCAATGAAAAAGAAATAGGTGTAGCTTTGAAAGACGTTTTTGCAGAAGGAATCGTGAAACGTGAAGACCTCTGGATCACGTCTAAAGTCTGGAACGATAAGCACAAAGAAGTCGTTGAATCGTGTAAACAATCGTTGACCGATTTACAACTAAATTATTTGGATTTATATCTTGTTCACTGGCCATTTCCTAATTACCATGCTCCAAAATGCGACGGTGATTCACGAAATCCCGATTCAGTTCCATACAATCACGAAAGTTATATGAAGACGTGGGCTCAAATGGAAAGTTTGGTGGAAAGCGGATTGGTGAAAAGTATAGGAACTTCCAATGTTACTATCGCAAAAATGAAACTTATTTTGCGCGACAGTAAAATTAAGCCAGTACTGAATGAAATGGAAATCCACCCGCATTTTCAACAACCCGAGTTATATCAATTCATGAAAGACAATGGTATAGAAGTTATTGGTTACAGCCCGATTGGTTCACCCGGTCGTCCGGAACGCGATAAAACACCTGAAGATACAGTAGATATTGAGGATCCGGTTATCGTAGCTATTGCCGAACGCCTGCATGTTCATCCTGCTGTGGTTTGTTTGAAATGGGCAGTTCAACGTGGTCAAATCACCATCCCATTTTCCGTGAAAACAGATAAAATGTTCAATAATCTGAAAGGAATCGTTGAAGGTCCGTTGACAGAAGACGAAATGGTAGCTGTTTCGAAGATTGATAAAAACTGTCGCCTCATTAAAGGTCAGGTTTTTTTATGGAAAGATGCTAAGAGCTGGGAAGATCTTTGGGATTTAGATGGGAAGATAGCCGGCAAATAATCAAACAATTTGTATGATGAAAAAGTTGAATTTCCAAATCATTTCTATATTTGTTTTTGCAATAACAATTTCATTGCAGGCCCAGGAAGCGACAAAAGCAAAATTTGAGCCGACAGATAAGTCCCTTCAACAATACAAGTATCCCGATTGGTTTCGCGATGCAAAGTTTGGAATCTGGGCGCATTGGGGGCCTCAGGCAGTACCGCGCCAAGGCGACTGGTATGCCCGAAATATGTATATTCAAGCTGGTAATGATTGGGAAATTCCTGATTATAATGATCATTTGAAACGATATGGTCATCCTTCCGTTTCAGGTTACAAAGACATTATTCCTTTGTGGAAAGCCGAAAAATGGAATCCGGAAGAATTGATGAAGCTTTACAAGAAAGTTGGTGCTAAGTACTTTGTTAGTATGGGAACGCATCACGATAATTTCTTTTTGTGGAATTCAAAGCTTCATAGTTGGAATTCTGTAAATATGGGACCCAAAAAGGATGTAGTTGGGTTGTGGCAGACTGCGGCAAAAAAAGAAGGATTGCGTTTTGGTGTCTCCGAACATTTGGCGGCAAGTTATACGTGGTTTCAAACTGCCCATAGAGCTGATAAAACCGGCGACAAAGCAGGAGTACCTTATGATGGGAATGATCCTCAATTTGAAGAATTGTATCATGGTAAAGCTGCTTCCGGCGATACTGGATGGATGACGAATAATCCTGTATGGCAAAAAGAATGGTATGATAGAATCTCAGAACTGGTTGATATGTATAAGCCCGATTTGCTTTATTCAGATTGTGCACTTCCGTTTGGTAACGATGTAGGAAGAAGCCTTATAGCTCATTATTACAATGAAGATATGGCAAAGAATCATGGAAAGCTCGAAGCGGTATATAATTGTAAAGAACCATCGAAAGGAAGATTTGCACAGGATGTAGAACGCGGAGTACTGGATTCTATCAGCGAATTTCCTTGGCAAACAGATACTTCTATTGGCGATTGGTTTTATCGTACTGGTCAAAAATATAAGTCATCGGATGAAGTAGTTCAAATGTTGGTGGACATTGTTAGTAAAAATGGAAACTTGCTTATCAACGTTGTCCAAACTCCAGAAGGAGACCTTGAAACGGATGTTTTAAAAATTCTGGATGGCATAGGAACCTGGATTAAAGATAATGGGGTCGGAATCTATAGTACTCGTCCGTGGATAATTTATGGAGAAGGTCCGTCTACTACAGGAAAACAAGAAAAAGGTCAGTTTGGAGGCTTGAAAGATACACGTCCTTATCAATCGACCGACATTCGTTTTACAACTAAAGATGGTACGTTATATGTTTTTTGTATGAATGCTCCAACTGAAGATATTCAAATAAAATCGCTGGGAAAACTTTCCAAATATTCCAACAAAGCAATAGCTTCAATTTCGATGCTTGGGAGTAAAGAGAAAATTCAGTGGAAACAAAATGATAATTCATTAGTTATCAATAAGCCTGCAAAATTACCAACGTATACTGTTGTTGCATTCTGTGTAAATTTCAAGAAATAGTAACATAAGAATACGGAGTCAAAAATATGAAATTTTGATTTCGTATTCACTGGTTCTTTGTCGAACCTGTAAAATGCCTTTTAATAATCTATTGCTAATTTATAAATCAAATCATGTCAAAACACAAACTAACCACCAAGGAATATCTGGTTCCATTCATTCTTATTTCAACTTTATTTTTTTTATGGGGAAGCGCACATGGTATGCTTGATGTGTTGAATGCCCATTTTCAGACTGTACTGAAAATTTCAAAAGCCGAATCCGGATTAATCCAATTCTCGGTATATATGGCCTATTTTACAATGGCACTTCCAGCGGGCTATTTTATGCGTCGTTTCGGATACAAAAAAGGCATTATCTTGGGATTGTTGCTTTTTTCATTAGGTGCATACATTATCGTTCCTGCATCAATTTTACAATCTTATTATTTATTTCTGGGTGGTTTGTTTGTTCTGGGTTGTGGATTGGCTACACTTGAGACAGCAGCAAACCCCTATACCACAAAACTTGGCGATAAAGCATCAGCCGAACGAAGAATCAACTTTTCACAATCGTTCAATGGATTAGCTTGGATTTTCGGACCTATTTTTGCTACCTATTTTATATTGGGTGGTAGCGAGAAAGCGTCGGACGGATTAAACTCAATGATTGCACCTTATGCAGGAATCGGAACTATTGTGTTGATTATTGCTATTATCTATATGTTTGTAAAACTTCCTGAAATTACAGATGAAGATGTGGAAATGGCTCATGGAGTAAGCAGCTCCGGACAATCTGCACCTACCAAATCATTATTTAAAACAAAACATCTTGTGTTAGGCGTAATCGCACAATTTTGCTACGTGGCAGCTCAAACAGGTGTGTTTAGCTTTTTTGTTAACTTTCTTATAGCCAAAGAACAAAATCTAGATATTTCCAAAACTACTGCAGGTTATATGTTAGGTTTAGGAGGAATGTCGTTGTTTTTTATAGGTCGTTTGTCAGGCAGCTGGTTTATGCAGTATTTTAAACCAACCAAGATATTAGCTTTTTACTCGTTGATGTGCGTGTTGCTACTTCCTGTAGTAAGCGCAGGGCTTGGTGTTATCTCAGTGGTGGCTCTATTCCTTATATTTTTCTTTATGTCTATTATGTTCCCAACTATATTTGCATTGGCTATTAAAGATTTGGGATCTCAAACAAAAAAAGGTTCTTCATTTCTCATTATGTCAATTGTAGGAGGTGCCGTTTTCCCTATGTTTATGGGATGGATAGCTGATAAGTGGTCAATGTCAGTTGGTTTCTTGGTACCGATACCATTGTTTGCATTTATTCTATATTACGCTGTTAAAGGTCATAAAGTTCGCTAATATTATCAAAATGGAAAATAAAAATTATAAGAACGACAAACAATTTTTGTCTAAGTATTTACAGGTTGTTGAATTGAAATCAGGTGATAAATGTCTTCTTGTAACCCCCGATTTACAGGGACGCGTACTAACAAGTAGTGCTACCGGTGAAGAAGGGTACAGCTTTGGTTGGCTAAATTACGATTTAATTTCTTCGGGAAAGTTTCTCCCACACTGTAATAATTTTGGGGGTGAAGACCGCTTTTGGTTAGGTCCTGAAGGTGGACAATACTCTATTTTTTTTAAAGGAGAATCAGGAAAATCTTTCGATTTCGAAGATTGGCAAGCTCCAGATTTGATTGATACCGATAAATGGGAATTGGTTTCGGCAAATGAACAAAAAGCTGCTTTTACAAAATCAGCAGTTTTGGAAAACTGGTCGGGTTCGAACTTGGCATGCCGTTTGGATCGTTCGGTAACATTGCTTGATAATCAATCTGTTTCATTTGAATTAGAAATTGAACTTTCCAAAGGTGTAAGTTCAGTAGTTTTCAGATCAGAAAACAAACTTACCAATACCGGAAATTGTGAATGGAATCAATCAACAGGTATGTTATCTATATGGATTTTAGGTCAGTTCATACCTTCTGATAAAAACACCATAATTATTCCATACAAAAAGGCGGATAAAGCTAAAATCAACGACAGCTATTTTGGGAAAATAGATTCTGACAGATTGAAAATGACTGATACCGCTTTGTTTTTCAGAGGAGATGGCGGAAAACGTGGAAAAATAGGAACACCACCCGAAATGACTATTCCTGTTGCGGGAGCTTATAATGCTGAAAATGAAACGCTCACTATTGTAAAATTTAATTTTGATATTAAAAAAAATATATATGTAAATTCAATGTGGGAATATCAGGTTGATCCTTTTAAAGGAGATGTAATTAATTCGTATAACGACGGGCCACTCGAAGATGGCAGTATTATGGGCCCATTTTACGAAATTGAAACTTCTTCCCCTGCTGCCTGTTTAAAACCAGGAGAGACTCTGACACATATTCATACAACCATGCATTTTAAAGGGAAGCTTGAAGAATTAAATAAAATTGCCCGTAAGGTACTTGGAATTGATTTATTAGAAATTGAACTTTAATGTTCTTTTTTTAGTTACTACTCAGCACCACTATAAATTGCAAATTAGCAACGTATATAATTGACGCCGCCAATAATTGTATAGGTATATAGAAGTAGTTGATTTACAAATTCTAAACTACAGAAAGAGAAATTTGTATATTTTTGCTCTCTTTATGGTTTTTTGCTTAATTATTTGTTTTTATAATCTGATAATTACAGTACAATTGGGATGCTGAGTCGTTATTTTTTTAAGTGTAATGTGTTATAAGCTTTTTTTATTATATTTATAATATATTTCTGATGCCTGTGGAGATTCCTATCTAAATAGATTATAGATAATTGGAATTTTATTAATAATTTTTTCTTGTCTAAAACTAAAGAATGAGCTCTTGATATTTTAAATAAGTAGTTAATATCTTGCGTATGTGTTATCTGATTCATCCAAACGTCAATTTATTAATACAATACTGTAGTTTTATTTTCGATTCATGCAAGTCTTTGCTCCAACCATTCGTGCTTGGGCTTAGTAGAATATGAAACCAGTGAGTAAGGAACTAAAACATTTTTTGATGGAGCCGCTATAATGTGGATGATTTATTGATAATATAGAATATTTTTAATAGACATTTCAACTACTCAGGTAAAAGATTATTCAGGGTGTTATTGTTGTATTTAGACTGTTATTTGCACTGTTAACTACCTAAATGTACTTTTTATAAGTTTATTAATGCTTTGTAATGTGTTGATTTCTTAAATGAATCCACAATGTAAAGAATGTCTTTAATCGCTAATTGTAGAGTTTATTATTTATTTTATTGCTATATGTTTATTCTTTAGCTTTATATGTAATTTTTCCATTGAAGTTTTATTTATGTCTTAGTATGACTCTTTATTTGAATTTTTATTTTAGATGAAAGATTTCTACTTTTGCCTATATTTTAGTATTAGATTAACCTTGAATTTCTCTTTATATCACCGATTCATTTTCCGCGAAAGCTTATTTTATCATGAAAATATCATCCATAATGAGAACTAAATTAATTGTCACGATTCTGTTATTGACAATTTTTTCATTACATTCTTCTAATGTAAGGTTCTACAGTATTAATTCTTTGTATGGAATCTCAATACGAGAGACAGCCTCTGTTTGTAAGGATAGAAAAGGATTTATATGGGCTTCATCTAAAACGGGCGTTTTAAGATTTACAGGAGATGACTACCGTATTTATACACTCCCAAATGAAAATTCGGATATAATTTCTGTAAAACTTCTGTATGCTAATTCTAATTTGTTTGCTTATACGAATAATGGTCAGTTATTTCATTATAACGAAATAACTGACCAATTTGAATTATTGGTAAGCATGTCTAAACAACTTAATAATAAGTATTTGGCCATTTCTTGTATGCTCGTTGATAATTCGGGGGTTAGTTGGATTGCAACTTCATTTGGTTTATTCAGATATATGACGGGGCGTCTTACTCTTATCCAAAATTCAAAAGAAGCCTATTATATGGCATGGTATGACTCCAATCGATTGTTGGTGGCCAGGCAAGATGGTATTTGGCTGTTGGATAAATTGACTTTGAAGAGCAAATGTATTTGTGCATACAACCATAAATTTGATTTACATGTGTCTAAATTTTTCTATGATACAAAAGTAAAAAGACTTTGGATTGGAACAATCTCAAGTGGTTTACTCTATTATGATTTGAATAGCCATTGTCTGTCTCAGGTACAAATAAATGCTATCCCAAAACAACCGATATTGGCCATAGAGGCAAATTCAGATTCTACAATTTTAGTTGGAATTGATGGGCAGGGTCTTTGGGAGTTGAATAAACAAGGAACGAAGATTTTGAATGTATATAAAGAAGATATAAATAATCCATCTTCGCTTCGAGGGAATGGAGTATATGACATATTTAACGATCAGAATAAACGTATATGGGTTTGTACTTATAGTGGTGGAGTTTCCTTTTTTGATCAAACCTCACCTGTGGTTGATCATTTAACTCATATAGTCAATAATTCTAACTCATTAGCAAATAATAATGTCAATAAAATTATACAAGACAAAAGAGGAAATATATGGTTTGCTACAGATAATGGCATTAGTTGCAGGGAATCTGGAACGGGGAAATGGAAGACATTTTATCAAAATCAGCTGAATCAGGCTCCTGTGTTTGTGTCATTATGTGAGGATGATAATGGAAGAATATGGGCTGGTACTTATTCTTCTGGTATTTATGTTTTTGATGAACAAACAGGTAGAGAATTAGCTCATTATAATAAGGAGACATCGGGACTTTCGTTAGGAATTAATTTTGTATCGAATATTTTTAAAGATACTCAAGGTGACCTTTGGTTTGGAAGTGCTCAAGGTGGTCTGACTTGTTATCTCTCAAAAGAAAATAAATTTAGAAAATACTCACCACAGTCTATTTTCACTTTTGCTGAATTGTCTCCAAATAAAATTCTTTTGGCTTGTTCGTATGGTTTGCGGCTTTTGGATAAAAAAAGTGGTGAAGTTAATATCATACTAGATGGGTACTTGGTTCAAGATGTAATCTCCATAAAAGATGAAATCTGGATTTGTACAAGTGGTGAGGGATTAATCAAATATAATCTGAAAACCCGTAAAATTCAAAAAATCACTACGGCATACGGTCTTCCATCCAATTATATAAATAGTATTCTGTATGCAGACGGTTATTTATGGTTAGGCACGGAAAGTGGTTTCTGTCGATTAAATCCTAAAAATATGCGAGTTCTCACGTATAATGCTATATATCCGTTGTCACGTGTTTCCTTTAATAGAAATTCAAAGTGCATGCTTAGTGATGGACAATTAATTTGGGGAACCAGTAATGGTGCTGTGCGTTATTTGCCTAAATTATTGACCGAAAAGAAATCAAATGGGGTTATATTTTTTCAGAATCTTTCTTTATCAGGTCGTTCTATCCGTAGCTGCCTGAGCGTTCCGTTAGATAGCTTGAAAGATCTATCATTGAACTACGATGAAAACACGCTGCATTTGGAACTTTTATCTATAGGGAATGTTTTAGGAGCTAAATTTTCCTGGATATTAGAAGGTCTTGATAATGGTTGGAACCAACCTTCTGAAAATCGTTTTGTACATTATTCGAATATACCAACAGGAAATTACACATTAAAAATAAGGTTATATGATAGTTCTCTTTCCCATGTGATTGCTGAACGTTCGTTAACTATATCTATTGTTCCACCCTTTTGGAGATCTTGGTGGTTTGAGTTTTTATTGTTTCTGTTTGTTGTGGGTATCTTATACTTGTCTTTCAATTATTATGTCGAACGGCTCAAACAACAACATGCAGAAGAAAAAGTACGTGTTTTTACCAATACCGCTCATGATATCAGAACGTCCTTAACGTTAATTAGAGCACCCATAGAGGAATTAAAAAAAGAAATTAATTTGTCCAATATCGGATCGTATTATCTTACCTTAGCGACAGAACAAGCAAAACGTCTTTCTACAGCCGTTACCCAATTGATGGACTTTCAGAAGGCGGATTTAAAAAAGGAACAACTTACCTTAGATATGATAGATATTGTGAAATTGATTGAAGAACGTCGAGTGATGTTTGAATCATTTGCAAAAAGGCAAAATATAGATTTATATTTTGCCTCCGATCAGGAAAGTTATCAAACAGCCGTTGATGAATCAATGATAGAAAAAGTGATCGACAATCTGATTTCTAATGCAATTAAATATTCACATCCAGAGAGCAAAGTTCAGATAAATCTGAATTGTAAACCGGATAATTGGACCCTGGAAATAAAGGATTATGGTATAGGAATTAGCAAGAGTGCTCAAAGTCAACTATTCAGTGAATTCTACAGGGGGGAAAATGCTATAAATTCAAAGATTGTAGGTTCTGGTATTGGTCTTCTATTGGTTAAAAGTTATGTAGAATTACATGACGGTGATGTCAGTTATGTCAGTCAGAAAAATGTCGGCTCTACTTTTAAGGTTGTAATTCCTTTTAAAGAAGTGGTTGCAGAAAATAAAGTTGAATATTTAGAATTAAATGAGTCAATAGTTCCTCCTGTATTGAATGAAGTTAGTTTAAACACTCTGCTAAAGGAAGAAAAACAGTCAAAACAACCCATGCGTATTTTAGTTGTTGAGGATAATGATGATCTTAGAAACTTCATGCAATATCCGCTTCACGCTGATTTTGATGTCTTGTTATCCGAGGATGGAGTTGAAGCCTGGAGTATTATTCAAAAACAGATGCCGGATTTGGTTATTTCAGATATAATGATGCCTAAAATGGATGGCTTTGAGCTTTGTCAATTGATTAAGTCAACTTATGAAACTTCACATATTCCTGTTATATTACTTACATCCATTTCTGATAAGGCAGAACAATTGCATGGATTAGGTCTGGGAGCAGATGACTATTTAACTAAACCTTTTGATATGACTCTTCTTGTGCAAAGGATAAAGTCCATAATTCGAAACCGAGAGGCTGTTAAAGAAAAAGCTTTGAAATTAATCAAAGTATCAAGTAATAATTCTGAGCAAATTTTAATAAACGAGCATAATGATAATTTCGTGAAGAAAATACTAGAAGTTGTTAAAGTTAATATGGTAAACCCAAAATTTGGAAAAGATGATTTTGCTTCAGCAATGAATGTTAGCACGTCGTTGCTGTATAAAAAGGTTAAGTCGCTTACGGATCAATCACCTACAGATTTTATCAAGATGGTTCGGTTGGATTATGCCTTGGAATTATTAAAAAGCCATAAGTATAATATTACGGAGGTAAGCGAACTTAGTGGTTTTTCTTCTATTGGATATTTTAGTACTGTCTTTAAAAAGTATTTTGGAAAATCTCCAAATGAAATATAAATTTTCATTCTTTTATATATACTTTTTGAATTAGTAAAATTGTGAGAGTATGCGAGGTATTTACAATAGTAAAGACTATTTATTAATTGTTAATTGTAGAATGGCTAAATAGATTTGCCTTAATAGGTCAAATTTGTTTAGCCATTTATTATTCAATTTTCAGATTAGATGATGTCGTTTTTTGACTTTTGTAGGCATATTTGGAAGTCTTATATTTCTTGAGTCAAAGGTATCCGATCTTCTCAACGAGCCACTATTCTTTTTCTGATAGGATGCTTCCATATATTATGGGTAGTAGAATAAATTTTACATTCTCCTGTTTCTATTCAATTTCTTCCACTTTTTTATAGTTTTATGTTCCCTCGAATAATCTTTTTGTATTCACATTAAGTAATCGGAACAATTAAATGTCACATTTGAAATTCTCCGTTCGTTTTTTTCGCCACCCAAAACTACTCATCTATACCATCTTTGAAATGTCTTTATACAAAGAATGAATGGTGTTCCAAGTTAGGAGATACTTCCTTGGAATGAATGGCAATGAATGAAAGAAAATCAGGAGACAGCCGAAATTAAGTTAAGTGTTGACTTCAATGCTATACGAAATCCGTCTGCAAGTGGAGATCCGGTAATCGTTCGCATAGATTGTCTATGTGTTACAAAATAAGGCATTAATTTATTCCATCTACTTATATGGAGATTATTAAATGTTTTTATTGTGATTTTTTTATCCGATGTATTTATCAACCGAACTCGTAATGTTGAATGTGATACATCTTTTTTTTATAGAGGAGTATTAGTATATCTAAATTTGAAAATTAAATGTCTTAATTCGAAAGTGCAAAAGTAAATCAAAATATACTTTTGTGTTATAAATCATATACGTTAGTTGGTTATTGATGATTGAATTTGATATTGGAGGATTTGAAATATCATTTAAAAATTTCTGATTAATTCAAAAGTTATTTCAAAGGAGAAAGGTTGTTCATTAGTTAACAATTAGTTTTGAATGTTGTGCAAAGATTGGGGTGTGTACTCACTCCAATCTTTATGTTTAGTATTTTATATTTTTTGTTGTACAGCCAGCCTACTGCTAATTCGAATCAGATTTTTTTGCTCAAATATAGATAAGACGTATTTCTCTTACGCTAGAATCTTTTTTATTGGTCTGTATTTTCAGAAATAATACACTTGTTATAGCCAATAAAATAATATGTAAATAGAATATTTTACTTCTTTGCTCTAGCATGTCTTTTTTATGTATAAAGTGGAATTGAAGAGATTCCATTGAAGGTTAGGATAGGGTTCAGAGGGTAAAACCTCATTGAAACCTCGTTGAACCCTCTCTGTGCAAAAAACGAATGGCAGAGAAAGAAATTAGTTTTAAAGGAGTCCTAATCGGAATTTAAAATACAAATGCAGAAAAATACAGGATTAGTTTTATCTATACGAATGTATTTTAGTTGATTTATTTTGATATTTATGAGGCTGCTCTGACAATTATTTGTCTCTTAGATTATTGCGTTTCGTGGACGTGTCTGGTTATTTGTGAGTACCCGATATCTCAATTTGGAGTGTATTTAGTTTAATAATTAAAAATTTGAATAGCAATTAAAATGCCAGCTGTTTTAAAGTGCTATAGGAAGTCAGAAAGAGATCATTTTTTCTTTGTGTTAATTTACGCCATTTATGTCCTGTCTCCGGGTTGTTTATGTTCAGTGTACGAAGTGATATTTATAAATGATTTTTTTTTACTTATATAGTTATTAGTTTAATGATGCTGTTTTTTTAGAATATGAAAACAAAAAAATATAATATAAACCCTGTGAAACAAATTTATTCAATGAAAAAGGAAATCACTCTTGTTCTTATTGGCTTAAGCAGTTTATTCCTGCCTTTGATGGGAGCTGCTCAGTCGCAATTATTAAAAACGTTTGTAAATCCGGTAATTCCGGGAGATCATTCTGACTGTACATTAACAAAGGTTGGAGACAATTTTTATACGACAGGATCTTCCTTTAATCCTACTCCAGTAATATATCATTCAACAGATTTAATACACTGGGAAGCTATTGCTCAGCCAGTTTCAGCTGAATGGTCTTTATATGATGATTCAGCGAGTGCGGGTTGTTGGGGTGGACAGGTTGTTTTCTACAATAATAAGTATTGGGATTTTTTCTCGAGAGCTAACACTATGTATTATGTAGTAGCTGAAAAACCGGAAGGTCCCTGGAGTATGCCTGTAAGAGTCAATAATCCTTCTCAGCTTTCGTACGGTCTTGGTTATGATAATTCGATTTTTGTCGACGATAATGGGAAATGGTATATGATTGTCAAGAATGGTCAACCAAATAATGGAATTGTTGAACTGGATAAAACAGGGCAACCAACGGGTGTTGTTTATAATTTGGACTGGTTAAATCCGGGAACAGAAAAACACCCATACAGTTGGGCTGAAGGACCGGTTATGTGGAAACACAGTGGATATTATTATTATTCATTTGCCAGAGATGTGTCGGGTGGGCAAAAAGTGATGAGGAGTAAAACGCTAACAGCTGATAAGTCTGCTTGGACTGTACCGGTGGATATGTTTGATGAGAATGATCCGAATAAATCCAAAGCTATCTTTTTTGGTCCGAATCACAGTTCTTCGGTTGTGGATTTGAATGATGGAACAAGTTGGCTTCTTCATCCTGTATGGGCCAGAGCCAACAATAATGAATGGTATGGTCAGGGTCGTCAGGGATTATTAAATCAAGTAAAGTATGATGCTGACGGAAATGTTTTGGCGGATTATCCCGTGAATATTGAAAAGAATGCACCGGCATTGCCTTCAGGGGGAATACCCTGGATGGTACCTAAGTCAGATTTCTTCACTTCACAAACGCTTAATCCGGAATGGTCCTTTTTGGGACATACATTGTCTTCTCTTTGCTCGCTCACAGCCAGACCGGGGTGGTTACGATTAACACCCAAAAGTAGTAGTAAAGCAAATACGGTTATTAAAACAGATGCAGAGCATAATTATTCGTTGATAACGCGTCTTGATTTCAATTCGAAATCGACTTCAGATGAGGCGGGGTTAAGAATCATGAATGGTCAGGAAAGTTTGTTTGCCAAAATATATAGTACTTCGAATAGTCAAGGCGAAAAAGTTATTTGTTTTAGCTTTGATCAGATCCATTACGAAGTAAAGAATGACATTGGTAATAATGTGTGGCTAAAATTAGAAAGAAATAATCATGAACTAACCGGATTTTATAGTTCAGATGCCGTGAAATGGATACCGGTTGGAAATAAAATGAATGTAGAAACACTTGACCATTTTACCCGTAATTATAACGGATGGTGTGGAAACCGACAAGGATTGTATGTTCAGGGGTCAAATTTTGCAGATTTTGATTTATATATATATCGTGATGCTTATTCGCCTATCCTGGCAGAATGTCCCGCAAATCAATATGGAACAGTAAAAACAAAATTGCCCGATGGGATTACTTTGCTAGACGATATTCAGAATAATGATTGGGCATTATATGCCGGAGTTGAATTTGGAAATAAAGATTACGACAAAATTTCTGATAAAATTTATATTTCAGCTTCATCGACAAAAGGCGGACAGGTGGAGATCTGGCTGGATTCGATAGGTATGGGAAAGAAAATTGCTACCTGTAAGATTGAAAATACAGGCAGTTTGTCGAACATAAAGACTTTTGTTGCTAAAACATCCCATACTACCGGAAGGCACGATGTATACTTAAAGTTCGTAGGTGAAAAGGGAGACAAATTATTTGCCCTAAAGGACTTTCTTTTCACAAATCGTATTAAATAGTATTTATGAATTAAAAACAGGTTATTTCCGGTCATAGGTTTTACCGGGTTTTGAGGAATGTTGTCACGTAGAATATACATATACAGCTTATTATGTTCAAAAAGCAAATTATGTTTTGTGATTATACGAAGCAAAGGTTTGAATTGTTACGAAATATAAATATTGAAAATAGCTGTTTGTATATCTCTTATTAGAAATAAAATATCTATTATTACAAGTTGAGAACTGAAAAGTAGACTAAATTTGCAATCTAGTACAATAATTATACATCCTTTAAATTTACCTTTGAATGATAATGAGTACGAGATTTTGGTTTACTCAGGATAGTTTACATTTTGATAACAGATAGCAGAGAATTTATGTTACCCGTTTTTTTTGATGTTTAACTGCATACCAATGAAGTGTTGTGCAAATTTTATTAACCTTAAAATAATTATATTATGGCGAAAGACTACAAGACTTAAGAATGAAAAACTTTTAGCTTTGTAAGTTATTGATATATAGCTTTGAAGCATGGGTAAATATACAGCATATAAGTGAAGATTTGTATGTTTTGTATATGTATTAACAAAGCCTTTATTATTAATTTAAAATTTAATTTATTATGGGACTTTATTTTTTTATATTATCAACTCTAATTTAATTATTACAATGAAAAAACACTTTTTTTTAATGAATTTGTTTTGCCTATTTCTTGTTGCTTGTAGTAGTGGCTACGAAGTAATAGAAAAAGCGCCTAAGGTAGTAAGTAAGTATGATTCAAGTCAGCCGACATCACTGAAAGCGATTGATCCTACTTATGGTGTTATTGATCAAACCTTTATTGTAAATGGGAATTTCCCAGGTAAGATTTCTGACATGAAAGTCTATTTTGGGAAGAAAAGCGCAGTTCTTACTGCTACCGATGGACAAAGTCTTGTCGGACTTGTTCCTAAAGAACCTAATGGTTATAACCAAATATCTTTGGTAGTTGGAAAAGACAGTATTGCACCCAGTGGTATGTTATTTAAGTATCACCAAAGCAAATCGGTTAAGACCATCTCCGGCAAGTTGGGAACGAATGCATGGCTTGCTGATACCGGTTACGCAGGAACCGCTATGGATGCTGTAACTTTCGGTGAAGTAGGCTATGTAGCAACAGTTGCAGGCGTAAAAGCTGACAACATCTTTCTGGTTTGCACCGGCTGGGATAATAAATTATTTCTGCTTTCCCAAGATGATAACACAATAACAAAAATCACGACTCCCACTAATTTAGGTGCATTGGCGGTTACCAGTACTCGTGACAAGTTTTATTGTACGAACTTTTGGAATGGAGACCATACTATCTACATGTATGCAAAAGAAAACAGTTGGGCATACATGAATACAGGTATAGTAGTTTCAGCAAACGACTGGCCAGGCTCTAAAACACCTTCTACTACATTTGCTGAAGACGATAATTTATTATACCTCTTGGATACAGAAGGACGCATCGCTGAGGTCAATATATCCGATAAAAGTTACAAAATATACACGACTGCAGGTAAGAAGCCTGGAAACCTAAATGCAAGTAATTTTGGGGGATTAATAACGGCAGGTCCGAATACTACTCTTCCTTCCAATTTTGGTAGTTGGCAAGATTCCTATATCTGCTACAGCAAATACCACAAATGTTTTTTTGTTTCTTATACGAATGAACATGCAATTTACAAATACGTGAAGAATGCTGACAATTCCTGGACATGTACATTGTATGCAGGACACAACGGTCAGGGAAGCTCTGTTGGTGACCGGCTCAAGGATGCCCAATTCAATAATCCACATGGAATGGTTGTTAATTCTGATGGAGAAATGTTTGTTTGTAACAAAGGTGGCTGTTCCTGGTGTTCAAATGGGCATTGCATCTACAAGATTACTGGAGATGCGGTGGAAGTCATTGCAGGTAACCCGAGCAGTATAAGTCCGTTGTCAAATGGTACTACTCCGCTGGATGCTACTTTCAATACACCCAAAAATTTGGCGATTGATTACGAAGGAAACTATTTCATTTCCGGAGGTAACGACAATACGGTCAGAAAACTCTCCATTGAATAAGAACTAAATTGTAAAACCATTAATTATATGTCAATGAACAAATATATAAAATTTGTACTTTTTTTTGTGGTTGCTTTTTGTCAGTTACCAATTTACGCTCAGTCGGGTTTGACTGTTGCCGGGGTGGTAATGTCTGAAAGTGGAGAACCTCAGATTGGTGCCAGTATTGTGATAAAAGAAAACCCAAGTAAGGGCACAATTTCAGATTTAGACGGTCACTTTAGAATAACCGATTTGCATAAGAACCAAACGTTGGTTGTCTCCTTAATCGGGTTTGCCAAGCTGGAGTTTAAGGTAGAAAAGTCAGACGAGAGAATGCGAATCGTCATGAAAGAAACAGTCAATGAATTAGATGAGGCTGTTGTGGTTGGTCATAGCACACAGCGTAAGATATCCGTAACCGGTGCAATTACGAATGTAGATGTAAAGGATTTGCAAGTGCCGGCGACATCAGTTTCAAATATGCTTGCCGGTCGTATACCCGGTATTATTGCCGTTAACCGTACCGGGGAACCAGGAAAAGATTTTTCTCAATTCTGGATTCGAGGTATCAGTACATTTGGAGCAGGTTCAAGTGCCTTGATACTTATTGATGGCGTGGAAGGAGATCTTAATACTCTTGATTCGGAGGATATTGAAAGCTTCTCTATCTTGAAGGATGCATCGGCAACAGCTGTGTATGGTGTAAGAGGTGCCAATGGCGTAGTACTTGTAACCACCAAAAAGGGTGTTGCGGGCAAACTTTCAGTTAGTTTAAAAGTGAATACGGGTGTATCTTACTCTCCTCGTATGCCTAAATATGTAGATGCCAATACCTATGCACAACTTGCTAACGAAGCTTCTGAGACGAGAGGTGGCGATCCTATTTATAGTTCTGTTGATTTGGCATTGTTCAAAAACGGGTTGGATCCAGATCTTCATCCTAATGTGAATTGGAGGAATGTTATTTTAAATAATACTACCTGGAATGAGCAATATCACGTAGGTATTTCAGGAGGTGCACAAGTTGCCCGTTACTATATGAGTTTAGGGGTTCTGAACAAAGATGCTCTTTTCAAACAAGATCAAGGAGTTAACAAATACAACACGAACGTGGCTTACAAGCAATACAATTTCCGTGCTAATGTTGATGTCAATCTGACTAAGAGTTCTATTTTGACGTTGGGATTGGAAGATATAATGGTCAATCAGAATTATCCGGGCTATGGAAACGACACTCAGGCACTCTGGGATGCGCAAGCAAATATCACGCCAGTAACTGTACCGATAGTTTATTCAACGGGTCAACTACCTGCTTACGGTGCGAGTAACGACCAGATAAACCCTTATGTGTTGCTCAACTATACAGGCTACAAGAAGTATTATAGTAATGCTACCAAACTCAATCTTCAGTTTCAGCAAGACTTGAGTTCGATAACAAAAGGGCTTAATTTTACAGCTCTTTTCAATCTGACCAGTAACAGCTCAATGACATCAACCAGAACAAAAACTCCCGCATTGTATTATGCCACGGGGAGAAAACGCGATGGTACGCTGGCTTTTGAGAAAAAAAGAGATTCGACAGATCCTGTGTTTTCTGTAGCAACGACACTGAACAGACAATACTATTTCGAGGCACATCTAAATTACGAACGTTTGTTTAATAAAAAACATCGTATTACGGGGTTGGCGCACTATTATATGCAAGATTATGTCGGTTCTGAAAACACAACTGATTTATCTGCTATTCCTAAACGCTACATAGGATTTTCAAGTCGTTTAACATACGGCTACCTTGATACCTATTTTGTTGAGGCAAACCTTGGTTACACCGGTTCAGAAGCTTTCGAAAAAGGGAAGAGATTCGGTTATTTTCCAGCTATTTCATTAGGCTGGGTTCCAACGCAATATAAATTTATGAAGGAGAAACTTCCGTTAATTGATTTTCTTAAGTTCAGAGGATCTTACGGAAGTGTAGGTAATGACCAAATGTCTACCAGATTTCCATATCTGACACTGATGGGAACTACCGGTAGCGGTATATGGAATTCAGGTTCAGGTTATACGGAAACTCAAGTAGGTTCCAGTAACCTGAGATGGGAAACGGCTACCAAAACGAATTTCGGTATTGATGCAAAAATATGGAAAAACCGATTTGATATGACGGTTGACTTATACAAAGATATCCGTTCAGGAATTTATCAACAACGGGCAAGTACTCCTGACGAAATGGGCTTGGTAACATTACCTTATGCCAATGTAGGGAAAATGAAGAGTTGGGGTGTTGACGGACATCTTTCTTATACCCAGAACATCAATAAAGATACCTATTTTGTGTTGCGCGCGAACTTAACGCAATCCAAGAATCAAATACTGGAATATGAAGAATCTATCAAGAAGTATGCTTATCAGTCAAGTGTCGGATATGAATATCAAGTCAACAGAGGGCTGATCGCTCTTGGTTTGTTCAAAGACGCAGCCGACGTGAAAAACAGCCCGAAACAAACTTATACCAATGTGGTATTACCGGGTGATATTAAATACAAGGATGTGAATGGAGATGGTGTTATCAATGATTATGATAAGGTTCCATTGAACTATTCAAACACACCGCAAATACAATATGGATATGCTACAGAATTAAATTGGAAGAACTGGAATATCAGCGTGCTTTTCGAAGGAGTAAGCAGGGTAAGCTATTTTAGTAGCGGCAACGGGTTTTATCCTTTTGTGGGAAAACAAGTAGGTAATGTGTTGACTATTGTAGCCACTGACCGCTGGACATCGAGAGAAATTTCAGGAACTGCAGCAACTGAAAATCCGAATGCCCGTTTCCCCAGACTTACGTATGGGGCTAATGCCAATAACAATCAAAGTTCTACTTTTTGGTTAAACGATGGCAGTTATTTGAGACTACAGAATGTTCAGATTTCTTATAAGCTGAACGCCAAGATTTTACAGAAGGTAGGAATTAAAAATACCACATTCAGTTTGATAGGGGAGAATTTACATGTTTGGGACAAAGTGAAGTTAGTTGATCCTGAACAAGCAAGTTCCAACGGTTCGGTGTATCCCCTGCAAAGAGTTATTACATTACAAATGAATATGCAATTTTAAAAAGACACACAAATTATGAAAATAAGAAAATGGATTTGCATTAAGTGGTCTTCAGTACTGGTTGTATGCGTTTTAGCGTGTACTTCTTGCGATAACTACTTAGATATTAACAAATATGTATATGATAAAATGACAATTGACTCAATTTTCGTCAATAAAACGAGAATTCTTCAATATATTAACGGTACAGCTACGTATTTGCCAGATGAATCTAAATACATTAGTGACTGGTATGCTGATGCCTATACAAGTTCTCCCAGCGGTTTGGGTGCTGATGAAGCAGTTCTACCGTGGGGAGACGATAATCATGCAGGTGCTAAATTTATAATCGATGCTATTACACCTACTTCTGTTGCTCATATTAATCCCTGGCCTAATTATTACATAGGTATCCGTAAGGCAAATATCACCCTTGCCCGAATTGTAGGGAAGAATGATTTGACTGAAGCGGATAGGCAAGATTACACAGGAAGGGCCTATTTTCTGCGTGGCTATTTCTATTATAGCTTACTGAAACTTTACGGTCCAGTGCCTATTTTACCAAACACTGCATTTGACACGGATGCAACGGTTGATGAAGTCTCTTATGAACGCGCTTCATGGGATGATTGTGTGGAATATATTTGTGCCGACATGGAAAAAGCGGCAAAAATGCTCCCTACTGATAGATCAATTTCGTATCCGTATTTACCAACTAAAGGTTCAGCTATGGCAGTAATCGCACGTTTACGTTTGTATTCGGCCAGTCCGTTGTACAATGGTGGAACCAGCAAAATTGATGAGATAGCAAGCTGGAAACGTACCGATGGGACTAATTTTATTTCCCAAAAAGCTGATCCTACACGATGGGGTAAGGCTGCAGCTGCTTATAAGAGAATTATTGATTTGGGTAAGTACGAACTCAACACAACGTCAAAAATTGTTAACTCAAAAGGAACAGGTACATTGTCTCTTCCCAATACGAGTGATCCGAACCTGAAGACACAGGCTTTTCCTAACGGAGCAATGGATATTGATCCTTATAAATCGTATAAAACAATATTCGATGGAAGTCTGACACCTGAAAACGATAAAGAATTAATTTTATGTAGTCCAAGAAGTAATGATGATAATGCTTTCTATTGGCCTACTAAACAGTCAGGAAATGATACTTACAGTGTTACTCAGGATATGATTGACCAATACCGTATGGCTGATGGAAGACAGTATAGTGACGCAACCGATGCAGAAAAATCGGGCAATGCAGTTGGTACAGGTCTTACTTTTTCAAGTGATTATGTACTAAATGCCGATAGAGCGATCATGCACGATAACCGCGAACCTCGTTTCTATGCTTCCATTGGTTTTAATTATTGTGTTTGGCCAGCAACTTCATACCAAGGTTCAGATACTAGTGTTAAGAATTTTATTGCTACCTACTATAAAGACGGAAATGCGTCCGGTGGAACTGTAGACAATACTAACATAACCGGTTACACTTGTCGTAAATATGGAAACCAGGAAGATAACCTTAGCTGGGATAGTAGCGTTAAGTCGAAAACATATCCAATCTTCCGTTATGCAGAAGTATTGTTGGGCTATGTTGAAGCTATGAACGAAATGACACAACCATATACTACAACAACTGATGATGGAACAACAATTACAATAACCAGAGATCCGGCGATAATGGTATCATACTTTAATCAAATTCGTTATCGGGCAGGACTTCCTGGAATAACGACGGCTGATGCTTCGGATCAAGCTACAATGAGAAACATTATCAAACAGGAATGGAGAGTTGAATTTTTCAATGAAGACCATCGTTATTATGATCTTCGTCGTTGGTTGGATGCACAAACTGCATACCAAAAACCTATAACAGGTTTAGACGTAAGCCAAAAATCTGCTAACCGTTCTCAATTTTATTCTGTAAGGGTTTGGAGTACACTTGCATCGGAGAAACGTGTCTGGAAAAATAAAATGTACTTCTTCCCAATTTCCCAAGATACGATGGATAAAAATGGCAAGTTGGTACAAAATCCAGGATGGAAATAATAATCAAATAATTTTAGAATATAATGAAAAATATAATATTATTGCCTTTAGCACTTCTGTCGATCTTTTTTGTAGGATGCGATGTGGAATCTCCTTTGAGCAAAGATTTGTATCCTCAAAAAGTCTATATTGTCGGGGCACCAGACCTAATTGTTGATAGAGACTTGAATATCGGCCATTTGCCTTATGATACAGTGTCTATTTCAGTGGCAGTAAGTGGCTCCCGTTCTACCTCAAAGGATGTAACGGTTACTGTGGGTGAACAAGATTCTGCAGTTATTAACTACGATTACAAGAATCTTTCGAATTTAGTTACTCAGTATCGAAAAATAGCTGACAGTGTTTATACTTACCCGTCTAAAAGTGTGACGATAAAGGCCGGTCAGGTATATAATACATTTCCTATTTACATAAAGCCAACTTCTTTTCAGTGTGATTCACTGTATATGCTACCGTTGAAACTAACTTCGACATCGGCTTACACATTGATCAAGACTGATACTTTGGCGCTTGTAAGGCTAAATTTGGTTAATAAATATTCAGGATTATACTATATGTACGGTGTAATCAGGAATACGACTAATCTGAAAGATACTTTAGTGTATAAAATGTCGAGAAACCTGTTAGCAACAGACAACGGTCAAACGGTTCGTATGTATCATTATAATAACGAATTCATACAAGGTGATACTAAAGATTATCGTCCTTCGTCTGCATTTAAAATTACAGTGAATGCAGATAAATCCTTGTCTTTTGCCACTTGGAAAAATTTTGGAATAATAGATGGAGGTGGAACCTATAATTCTACCTTGAAATTATATAACCTTTGGTATACATTCAAAGACAGCAATGGGGTTATCTGGAAAACTGTGGGTTATTTGTATTTAGCACCTACAACAACTGCAGGACAACATGTAATAGATGACTTTATAGATGACAATCCATTAGGTAAATAACAGAAGACGAAGGTGTCTGAAAAGTCTAACGTATTTTCGAACAACTTACAAATTAATCTGAGCTGATGGCAGTCTATGCAGAAAACAGCGTTCTAATTTGAAAGTATTGTGAGTTTCGATATGACTTTTCAGACATTTTCTTTAATCGTTTTTTTATGTTGTTCATCGAGGTGGAATTTCACGTTTTCTGTTAAGTATTTAATTTCTCAGCGTGCAAATACATTCTTTAGACACAACAGCTTAATCAATAAATGAACATAATAAGTTTTGTTTTTTGTAACGATTTTTTGTAGATGACTTTCTACAGACAATCAAGTTCTATTTGAAAGGACGATTTGAATTAAATTAATATTTGTGTAGAGAGAATAATGGCAATTTTTTAGTTGCCATTATTTTTTTGTAAGCATCCCAAATACGCCGTATTTCATATAGCATAAAATAGGTAGACCTTTGCCTAAAAAAAGTTATGTTCAGTTTGAATGAAGGCAATCGTTATGTAGTTTGTTTGAATGGCGTAGATTTACGCAAAGGATTAGATGGTTTATGCGGACTGATCCGCTATCTGTCCTTGAGTCCTACCAGCGGAGATGTATATGTGTTTCTAAACAAGAACCGCACGACCATGAAGCTGCTCCATTGGGAACGAGGTGGCTTTGTGATCTATTATAAACGGCTGGAAAGCGGACGTGTGAGTCACAAGATATTCATTAAGGAAGGCCATGGATTTAGCTCGCTTCGTTGGGATGAGTTGGTGCTGTTAATAGAAGGAATCAGCCCAAAAATAAAACGCAGAAAACGATATAATTTATCCTAAATTACTTGTGTATTTCATTGTATATTAGTATCTTTATACTGTAAAACAATGGAAGATATGCAGCATATATTACAAGAAAACATTCTGTTGAAAGAGCAACTTTGCTTTAAAGACGACCAGCTTCGTCTCAAAGAAGAGGAGTTAAAGCGCAAGAACGAACGGATACTTTATCTGGAACGTCAGTTATTTGGCAGACGTTCGGAGAAGAGACTTCCCGATTATTCACAGGCTCAATTGACCCTTTTTGATGCAGAACAGGGTACCCCTGCTATAGAGCAGGAAGCTTCAGTGCTGACTACCCTGGTAGAAAATATAAAGCAAAAAGCAGAACAGCGTCGTAATACAAAGAAGTTACGCTCAGTATCTGAGAAGCGCTCATATAAACTGCCCGCCCATATCGAACGCCGGGAGAAGGTCATTCAACCTGAGAATTTCGA
>Ga0302286_10000087_pt1 | contig 77585 bp, 68 predicted proteins | sample III_Fen_E2_3_FD_198765 | JGI IMG/M metagenome (GOLD analysis project Ga0302286, IMG submission 198765) | Peat permafrost microbial communities from Stordalen Mire near Abisko, Sweden - III_Fen_E2_3 | ecosystem: Environmental > Terrestrial > Soil > Wetlands > Permafrost | place: Sweden: Abisko...
CCAATGCAATAGCTTTCAAATCTTCTACCGAAACTTCTTCAGGCAAACTGATTTTCAATGTGTCGAAGAAATTTTCATTTTCCTGTGTGTATCCGTAAACAGGAAGTATCTCGTTGATGTAAGTGGCAGCAGCATGAATGCGTTGAGCAATGGCTCTGATTCCTTCGGAACCATGATAAACGGTGTACATTCCTGCCATGGAAGCCAACAGAGCCTGTGCAGTACATATATTTGAAGTGGCTTTTTCACGTTTGATATGTTGTTCGCGGGTTTGCAAAGCCATACGGAGTGCAGTTTTACCGTTTACATCTTTACTTATACCTATGATACGTCCCGGCATGTCGCGTTTAAATTCGTCGCGGGTAGCAAAATAAGCGGCTGATGGTCCACCAAATCCCATGGGTATTCCCCAACGTTGGGTAGAGCCGAAAACAATGTCAGCTCCCCATTCTCCCGGAGGAGTCAACAATGCTAAACTTAAGATGTCAGCATCAACAGCCACTTTTGCTCCTGATGCATGTGCTTCGGTTACAAAGTCAACATAGTTTTCGACGCTTCCGTTTGCGTTTGGATATTGAATGATAGCACCAAAGTTTTTAGCAGTAAATTTATAGTTCGAGAAATCACCAATCTCTAATTTTATGCCCTGCGCTTCGGCACGTGTATGCAACACGGCTAAAATAGAAGGAAAAGTAGCCTGATCTACAAAAAGAACATTGGCTTCATTTTTCACTTGTTCTCTACTCCGAAGATTCATCATCATGGTGGCAGCTTCAGCAGCGGCAGTGGCTTCGTCGAGCAACGAGGCATTAGCCAGCGGCATTCCGGTAAAATCGGAAACTGCAGTCTGGAAGTTTAGCAAAGCCTCCAGACGACCTTGCGAAATCTCCGCCTGATAAGGTGTGTAGGAGGTGTACCACGATGGGTTTTCGAAGATGTTTCGCTGAATAACGGCGGGTGTACAGGTGTCGTACCAACCTTGTCCGATATATGAAGTGAAAAGCTTGTTTTTCGAAGCAATATCGGCAATGTGCCCGGCGTATTGTTGTTCGGTAAGTGGCTCCGGTAATTCAATTGTTGTTTTTAACCGAATGGAAGCCGGAATGGTTTGATTGATTAATTCATCGAGACTATTCGCCCCTACTGTTTGAAGCATTAAGGCTTCATCTTGTTCTGAAACGCCTATGTGACGGGCTTGTAGCAAGTCTTTCATAACTAGGATATCTTTTTTTATTTTGTGCCCAAAAGTACTTTTTTTCTTTCGTAAAATGGCTAATAATCAGCTAAAAGATTTCAACAATCATTTACTTTTTATGCGCTGTTTCAAGTTGAAAGATTTCAATACGATAACTTATAAATAGTAGATAAAAAGTACTTATTTTAATCATTTTCTAATAGTGCTCTAAACCAATCGTGTATTGAATTGTTTATAGGATGTGAATTTAAATCAGAAAAATCCTTAATTGTAAATATACATCATGCTTCGTGATATTCGTAAACAGTACTTATTCTCAACGTTGGACGAAAATAATGTACTTCCAAATCCATTCGATCAGTTTGAAGCCTGGCTGCAAGATGCTATAGACAGTGATCAGTTGGAACCAACTGCTATGGTTCTTTCAACGGTTGATGAGCATTCGCAACCCCATTCGCGTGTTGTTTTGCTTAAAGAACTCACGCTTGAAAGTTTTATTTTTTATACTAATTATGAGGGACATAAAGCGCAGCAAATGGCCTGGAATAATCAGGTTTCGTTGGTTTTCTTCTGGTCGACACTGGAAAGACAAGTGCGTGTTGAAGGCAGAGTTGACAAAATAAGCGAAGTTCTTTCTACTTCTTATTTTAAATCCCGCCCCGTTGATAGCCAACTGGGTGCATGGGCATCGCCTCAAAGTCAGCTAATTCGTTCTAAAGATTTTCTGGAACAGCAGTTTCAATATTATCAGCAAAAGTTTGGGGATAAAATCCCAAAACCTCCGCACTGGGGTGGTTACGCGGTAAAGCCAACATCTATTGAATTCTGGCAAGGTCGGCCTAACCGTCTGCATGATCGTCTACTGTTTACGAAAGAGTCCGGTGAATGGAAAATTTCAAGATTGGCGCCGTAACTAGTTGACAATTGATAGTTGATAATTAATAATTATGTTTATAATCAGCAGTTTAGGATTTAAATTTCAGATTCTGATACATTTAGAGTATCTTTGTAGCAAATTCTGTCAACTATCAACTGTCAACTATCAACTGCAATAATGACTTTTACCGACTTTAATATTAACTCACCACTTCTCAATGCCCTTGGGGACTTGGGATTAACTCAACCTACCACCATTCAGGAAAAAGCATATCCGGTTATTATGTCCGGTCGCGACATGGTGGGGATTGCACAAACAGGAACCGGAAAAACGATAGCCTATCTGCTTCCTTGTCTTCGTCAATGGAAATTTACGAAAGAAAAACATCCTCAGATACTAATTGTTGTTCCTACTCGTGAGCTTGTTATTCAGGTGGTTGAGCAGGTTGAAAAACTGACAGCGTATATGAATGTCCGGATTGTGGGTGTCTATGGTGGTGTAAATATGATTCGCCAAACTCCGTTAGTTGTTGCGGGTGTCGATGTGTTGGTGGCAACACCCGGACGTTTGTTGGATTTGGCATTGAACGGAAGCTTAAAGTTGAAGTCAATCAAACGATTTGTGATTGACGAGGTAGATGAAATGTTGAATCTTGGTTTTCGTCCTCAATTGGTTCGTATTATCGATTTGTTGCCACCCAAACGTCAGAATTTGATGTTCTCGGCAACCATCTCGGAAGAATTAAAAGATCTGGTTCACGATTTCTTTGTGGAACCACTCGAAATTGAAGCTGCTCCAACCGGAACGCCGCTTGAAAATATTAAACAGATTGGATTCCGTGTGCCGAACTTCTACACCAAGGTGAATATGCTGGAATTCTTGTTGAACAATCAACCCGAGTTCTCCAAAGTGCTGGTGTTTACTTCTACGAAGAAACTCGCTGACGCTTTGTACGATGAGATTGCCTCAAAGTTTCCGGGTCAATTTGGATTGATTCACTCCAATAAAAGCCAGAATAATCGTTTTGAATCCATGAGAGGTTTCAAGGAGAGTGAATATAGAGTGCTGATTGCTACGGATATTGTGGCTCGTGGTTTGGATATTTCGGATGTTTCACACGTGGTTAACTTTGACGTTCCTGAAGTTCCCGAAAATTATATGCACCGTATCGGTCGTACGGGTCGCGCCGATAAAAAGGGTGTTGCATTGACTTTTATCACCAAAGCAGATAAGGAATATCGGGAAGCAATAGAAGCCTTGATGAATCGTAAGATTCCAATGACAGCCATGCCGGAAGAAGTGGAAGTGTCAAAAGAACTGACGCTGGATGAGATGCCGCAGGTAGCCATGAAAAACACCTTGACCCGGATACCTAAGAAGGAAGAAGGAGGAGAAGCTTTTCATGAGAAGAAGGACAAAAACAAAAAGGTAAATATGAAAGTGCGTCGTGCGGCAGCCATGAAAATAAAATATAAAAAGCCTAAAACCAGAGGACAGAAGACGAAATAGTTGGTAGTTTTTACTCAGTAGTAGCAAGTATAACACAAAACAGGCTATCTCGTTTAGAGATAGCCTGTTCTATTTGCAAGTGTAAAGGTTTTAAACCTTTAATCCCGGTTCTTAATTTTAATCCCGAAGTGCAGCTTGAGCGGCAGCCAGACGTGCGATAGGCACGCGGAATGGTGAGCAGCTTACATAGTTGAGTCCCACGCGGTGGCAGAATTCAACCGATGATGGTTCACCTCCGTGTTCACCGCAAATACCGACTTTCAAATTCGGACGAACCGAGCGTCCCTTTTCAGTAGCCATTTGCACCAATTGACCTACACCAATTTGGTCCAGGACCTGGAATGGATCGGCTTTCAGAATTTTCTTTTCAAGATAAATAGGCAGGAACGAAGCAATATCGTCGCGCGAATAACCGAAAGTCATCTGAGTTAAGTCATTGGTTCCAAATGAAAAGAATTCAGCCTTTTCGGCAATCCGGTCGGCAGTCAGTGCAGCTCTCGGAATTTCAATCATTGTTCCTACTTTAAATTCTATGCTGTCACCTCTTTCCTCAAATAATTTAGCAGCGGTGTCGCGAATGATTTTATCTTGTTCATTGAATTCGAATTTGATACCAACCAATGGAACCATAATTTCAGGAAGAACCTTGATTCCTTTTTTCTTAAGCACCAATGCGGCACCAAGGATGGCGCGGGTTTGCATTTCGGTAATTTCAGGATAGGTATTTCCTAAGCGGCAACCACGGTGACCCAACATAGGGTTTTGTTCGTGAAGGGCATCAACACGTTGTTTGATAACTTTTATAGAAACACCCATTGCTTCTGCCATTTCCTGTTGACCTTTATCATCGTGAGGAACAAATTCATGCAACGGTGGATCGAGCAGACGAACGGTAACCGGACAACCTTCCATAGCAGCAAAGATACCTTCGAAATCAGCTTCCTGATAAGGTAAAATTTTAGCCAGGGCAATACGACGACCGGCTTCATCTTTTGCCAGAATCATTTCACGCATGGCTTTGATTTTTTCGCCTTCGAAGAACATGTGCTCGGTACGGCAAAGTCCGATTCCGGTTGCACCAAATTTACGGGCAACCTGTGCATCGTGAGGTGTGTCGGCATTGGTTCGAACCGACATGCGGGTATGTTTGTCGGCCAAAGTCATAAGTTCAGCAAAGTCAGCATCCAGTTCGGCTTCTTTTGTTCCTACTTTTCCCAGGAAAATATCACCGGTAGAACCATTCAACGAAATGTAATCACCTTCTTTCACAACAAGACCATCTACTTCAATTACTTTAGCAGCATAGTCAATTTTCAGAGTTCCTGCACCGGAAACACAGCATTTACCCATACCACGAGCTACTACGGCAGCGTGAGAAGTCATACCGCCACGGGCAGTCAGAATTCCCTGAGCAGCAGCCATACCGGCTAAATCTTCCGGTGAAGTTTCAATACGAACCATAATTACTTTTTCTCCACTTGCAGCCCAATCAGCGGCATCATCAGCATTGAAAACAACCCGACCCGAAGCAGCACCCGGAGAGGCTGCCAGACCTTTGGCTACAAGCTTGGCTTCATTGATAGCTTTTTTATCAAAAATAGGGTGAAGTAATTCATCCAAACGGTTAGGATCGATGCGCAGGATGGCTGATTTTTCATCGATAATTCCCTGATGGAACATGTCGATAGCTATTTTTACCATGGCAGCACCGGTACGTTTTCCGTTGCGGGTTTGCAGGAACCAGAGTTTGCCTTCTTGTACGGTAAATTCCATATCCTGCATATCTTTATAGTGGTTTTCCAGTTTTGTCTGGATAGAGTCCAGTTCTTTGTAAATAGCAGGCATGGCTTCTTCCATGGATGGATATTTTGCTAAACGGTCTGCTTCTGAAACACCTGCCAAAACGGCCCAGCGTTGTGAACCTTCTTTGGTGATTTGTTGTGGTGTGCGGATACCGGCTACTACATCTTCGCCCTGAGCATTGATTAAGTATTCACCAATAAATAAGTCTTCACCTGTGGCGGCATCGCGGGAGAAGCAAACACCGGTAGCTGAAGTCTCGCCCATATTTCCGAAAACCATGGATTGAACACTAACGGCAGTTCCCCACTCGGCAGGAATTCCTTCCATTTTGCGATAAAGAATAGCGCGGTCATTCATCCATGAATCGAATACGGAGCAGATAGCGCCCCAAAGTTGTTCGTAAGCAGAATCGGGGAAGTTTTTACCGGTTTGTTTCAACACGGCAGCTTTAAATTTGGCAACTAATTCTTTCAAATCATCTACCGAAAGTTGTGTGTCTAATTCAACGCCTCTGGCATGTTTTACATGTTCTATAATTTCTTCAAAAGGGTCTATATCATTTTTATTTGCAGGCTTCATTCCCAACACCACATCGCCGTACATTTGCACAAAGCGGCGGTATGAGTCCCAGGCAAAGCGGGCATTTCCGGTTTTGCGTATTAAACCTTCAACAACTGCATCGTTTAATCCTAAATTCAAAATGGTGTCCATCATTCCCGGCATGGAGGCACGAGCTCCCGAACGAACTGATACCAATAGTGGGTTTTCAATATCTCCAAATTTGGAATTCATCAACTTTTCAACTCCGGCAATGGCTTTTTCTACTTCCGGTTTCAAAAGTTCAACTACCTGATCTTTTCCCAATGCATAATATTCAGTACAAACATCGGTTGTAATTGTGAATCCGGGAGGAACAGGTACTCCAATCAAATTCATTTCAGCGAGATTTGCTCCCTTTCCTCCGAGCAAATTTTTCATGTCTGCTTTACCTTCAGCTTGTCCGTTGCCAAAGGTATAGACTCTTTTTGTGTTACTCATATTAGATTATTTATTAAAAATTGGTTGTCAGATTTTCTTTTTAAGAATGGCAAAGTTAGTTTTTTTTGTGAATATACAAACTGAAATAAAGAAAAAACACGGAATTGTTATATGAAAATTAAGGATTATCAATTTGTAAGTATTCAACGACTGCCAAACTTTCCATGTTTGACAAATAATGACTTGCTTTTCAGTACAATGATGCCTTAACTTGCCATTATTGCCGATTGTAATGTTTGGCTCATAATTTGAAAACAACAGCAAAATGATAATGAAGAAACATCTCTGAATATTGCAATGTGGTGTTAAGATATAGAAATACAGAGAATTAAAAATATTATAGACATGAACTTAAATAACTTTACGCTAAAATCGCAGGAAGCTGTACAGGAAGCCGTTGAGTTGGTACAATTAAACGGCCAGCAAGTAGTTGAAACTCCACACTTATTTAAAGCTATATTGCATAAGGGTGAGGATATTACACAATTCTTATTTGGTAAGATGGATGTGAATATGCCTGCTTTGGAGTCTGTCGTTGATAGTATGATAGCCGGTTTTCCGCGTGTATCGGGAGGTGAGCCTTACCTGAGCAGGGAAGCTAATGCCGTGTTGCAAAAAGCTACGGCGCTTTCATCCAAGGCCGGTGATCAGTTTGTTTCGTTGGAATATATATTGTTGGCACTGGTTGCCGAAAAAAGCACCATGCAAAAAGTGCTGAAAGATGCCGGAATTTCTGAATCCGAATTACAAAAAGCCATCATGGAACTTCGTAAAGGTGCAAAGGCAGATTCGGCTTCGGCGGAAGAAAGCTACAATGCACTGAATAAGTACGCCATTAACCTGAACGAACAAGCTCGTGCCGGAAAGCTTGATCCGGTGATTGGGCGTGATGAGGAAATTCGTCGGGTGCTTCAGATTCTGAGTCGTCGTACCAAGAACAATCCTATTCTGATAGGTGAGCCGGGTGTGGGTAAAACTGCCATTGCCGAAGGTCTGGCACATCGTATCGTTCGCGGTGATGTGCCCGAGAACCTGAAATCGAAACAGATTTTCTCGCTGGATATGGGTGCGCTGATTGCCGGTGCTAAATACAAAGGTGAGTTTGAAGAACGACTGAAAGCCGTGGTGAACGAAGTTATCAAAGCCGATGGTGAGGTCATTTTGTTTATCGATGAAATTCACACCCTGGTAGGAGCAGGCAAAAGCGATGGCGCTATGGATGCAGCCAATATTCTGAAACCGGCTCTGGCTCGTGGTGAGTTGAGGGCTATCGGAGCTACTACGCTGGACGAATATCAAAAGTACTTTGAAAAAGATAAAGCTTTGGAACGTCGTTTCCAGATTGTAAATGTTGACGAACCGGATATTCCAAGTACCATTTCTATTTTGCGTGGACTGAAAGAGCGCTATGAGAATCACCACAAAGTGAGAATCAAAGATGATGCGATTATTGCTGCGGTAGAATTGTCAAGCCGGTATATCACCAATCGTTTTTTGCCGGATAAAGCCATTGACTTAATGGACGAAGCGGCTGCCAAATTACGATTGGAAGTAGATTCAGTTCCTGAAGAACTGGATATTATCGACCGTAACATCAAACAATTGGAGATAGAACGCGAAGCCATTAAACGTGAAAACGATACACGAAAACTGGCTCAGCTGAACGAAGAAATTGCCAATCTGAAAGAAGAAAGCAAGGAAATACGTGCCAAGTGGTCGAGCGAAAAGAAACTGATTGATGGTATTCAGCAGACTAAAATTGAAATTGAAGACCTGAAATACGAAGCCGATAAAGCAGAACGTGATGGCGATTACGGACTTGTGGCTGAGATACGCTACGGAAAAATAAAAGCTTCCGAAGAGCAAATAGCTCAGCTTCAAACCAAACTGGCTACTATGCAGGGTTCACATGCCTTGATAAAAGAAGAGGTGGACAGCGAAGATATTGCTGATGTGGTAAGTCGTTGGACGGGCATTCCGGTAAAGAAAATGCTGCAAAGCGAAAAAGATAAATTGCTGCATCTGGAAGACGAACTGCATAAACGTGTGGTTGGTCAGGACGAAGCGATAGCTGCTGTTTCGGATGCCGTAAGGCGGAGTAGGGCAGGACTGCAAGACCCTAAACGACCGATTGGTTCGTTTATCTTCTTGGGAACTACCGGTGTGGGTAAAACGGAACTGGCGAAAGCCTTGGCTGAATACCTGTTCGATGACGAAAATATGATGACGCGTATTGATATGAGTGAGTATCAGGAGAAATTCTCTGTTACCCGTCTGATTGGTTCGCCTCCCGGATATGTGGGTTACGATGAAGGTGGTCAACTGACCGAAGCCATACGGCGGAAACCGTATTCGGTCGTGCTGTTCGATGAAATTGAGAAAGCACACCCCGATGTTTTCAACGTGCTGCTGCAAGTATTGGACGATGGTCGTTTGACGGATAATAAAGGACGCCTGGTGAATTTCAAGAATACCATTATCATTATGACTTCCAATATTGGTTCATCTCTGATTCAGGAAAGTTTTGAAGGTATGACCGATAAAAACCAGGAAGAGGTGATAGAGAAAACCAAAACGCAGGTATTCGAATTGCTGAAACAAACCATTCGTCCCGAGTTTCTGAACCGTATTGATGAACTGGTGATGTTTGCGCCTCTCAACGAAACACAAATTGAAGAAATTGTACGTTTGCAAATTTCGCTGATACAAAAAACGCTGGCCGGAAACGGCGTTCAACTGGAACTTACCGAAGCCGCCATTCATTATATTGCCGATAAAGGTTTCGATCCGCAATTTGGTGCACGTCCGGTGAAACGGGCTATTCAGAAATTGGTGCTCAATGATTTATCCAAGCAACTGATTGCCGGAACCGTTCACAGCGACCAGGTGGTTGTGGTGGATTATGACGGAACCCGGTTGGTATTTAGTAATTAGAAAGACGACCCCTAACCCCTAAAGGGGAACGATCAATTCGGAGTGCGACTGTAAGTCGCGCCCCGATTACACAAAAAGAAATCCCGAACAATATTAAGTTGTTCGGGATTGTTTGTTTTAAAACAATTTCAATTCCCCGTTCTCAACCTGATCGGTAATGCCGTTGTGAAAATGGCAGACTGCGCTCATCACGCAGCTGTCGCATTTTGGATGGGTGGGACGGCAGATTTCGCGACCCAGAAACGAGATAGCCATTCCTATATCGTTCCAACGCTCGCGTGGTACGATAGCCATAATCTGTTTCTCTATTTTCTCCGGCTGTGTGCCCGAAGCTATTCCTATCCGGGGTGCAACCCGCACCACATGCAAGTCTACAATAACCCCTTCGGCTTTGTTGCCCGATTCGCGAATGATAACATTCGCCGATTTACGCCCGATACCCGGTAGTTTGGTCAATTCGCTCATGGTGGTGGGGATGTTGTCATCATCCTCTATCTGTTGTGCCAGTTTTACCAGCCAGCCGGCTTTATTGCCAAAATTGCGAACGGTGCTGATACGCTGATGCAATTCTTCCGCACTCGCTTTTGCCAGACTGTTTATAGACGGATAAGCTTCGAAAAAAGCCGGAGCCAGTTCGTTGATATGCTTGTCGGAATCCTGCGCCGAGAGTATTACCATGACCAACAATTGATATCGGCTTTTATAATCAAGCGGATGCTTGCGGTTAGCGTATTGTTTCATCAACGGTTCCAGATATTCTAGCCAGTTTTGTTCCATACTTCTTAGCGTTTATTTGTGACTATAACAACTCTTCTCAAAATTATGTTGAAAGAGTTTTTTGTGTTTTAAATGGTTGTTTTACTCTTCAAACTAAGAGCCTTTACAACTGAAAACAACAATCAGTTTAGCAATTTATCGTTGTTATTACCCTCCAAACTAAGAGCCTTTACAACTCGAAATCGTAAAGTTAAACGCAGTAATCCGTTGTTATTACCCTCCAAACTAAGAGCCTTTACAACCATGTTTTTTATACTATTACAGCTTATGAAGTTGTTATTACCCTCCAAACTAAGAGCCTTTACAACTATCAAGTAATATATACTCTCAAAGCGATGGTTGTTATTACCCTCCAAACTAAGAGCCTTTACAACTAACATTTTATGGACAGACTAACAACATCTGTTGTTATTACCCTCCAAACTAAGAGCCTTTACAACTCAAAGGAATGGCAAAAGAACTTAACACATGTTGTTATTACCCTCCAAACTAAGAGCCTTTACAACTATGCTTTACCCGATGCTATTTCAGCAGTAGTTGTTATTACCCTCCAAACTAAGAGCCTTTACAACTTTTATTATTCCTAACCTTTAGCTGATAAAGTTGTTATTACCCTCCAAACTAAGAGCCTTTACAACATGGCGTAGACATATATGAAGGAGGAAACTGTTGTTATTACCCTCCAAACTAAGAGCCTTTACAACTTGCAGGCTCAGGTAGGAGCGAATGATTTGTTGTTATTACCCTCCAAACTAAGAGCCTTTACAACTAAGTACTAATGTAGAAGATACATCGCTAAGTTGTTATTACCCTCCAAACTAAGAGCCTTTACAACTACTCAGGGAAGGGAATTAAAGGAGACATTGTTGTTATTACCCTCCAAACTAAGAGCCTTTACAACGAAACCTGAATTAGTTGCGTATGAAGTTCAGTTGTTATTACCCTCCAAACTAAGAGCCTTTACAACAATGCCCATAACCTCGGTCGTTATGGGCAAGTTGTTATTACCCTCCAAACTAAGAGCCTTTACAACACGATCTTTGTAAATGCTTATTTAGCCTGAGCTTGTGTCTGCTTTAGGTATTTAATTCTTCAATTATTTGAGTTATTACGTGATTGAAATAGGCACTGTAGCTTTCCTGCTGGTTGTATGGATAAATCGAACGCATCAACCGAAAATGTTCCTGATCGGGCAGCTGGTTGTGCCCGAATTTGTTTCGCAGCAGAATAAGCAGATAGGCTTTTTGAATCAGTGGATTAGTTTGCCTGATGCGTTCCAGTCCTATTTCCTGAAATTCGGTATCGCTTATCAATGCCAGTTCCTCTTGCCTGATGTCGGTTCTATGCTTTAGTAAACCGTTGGCTATGTACTTTCTGAAATTCGGATTTCCGTTGTGTTTCAATTCTTCAGGATGCTGTTTACCGTTGAATCCGTTTTTCTTTAGAATGTTTTTTTCCAGCTGCTGAATGGCTTTTAGCGATTGGGTACGGCGTATGGGCTCGTAGGCGTCGGCTTTGTTGTCGAGTTCGTTTTCTATTTCGAGCTTTGTCCACGTGCGCGTGTCGTCGTAGCTAATGAGGGTCTGCACACGCGGATCGGTTGCAAATCGACGAAATTTGCCCACGTCTTTCAGCTTCACCTGAGACTCTGTAATTCGTCCGTTGTAGAGGCTGATGGCAAAGGTTTTGTTCCACACATAGTTTTCGTTGATAGCATTATCCGAGTTATCGCCTTCCTGTCTGCTTTTTTGTCTCTGTGCTATTGTGTTGTTTTCGTATCGTTCGGAGCGTGTGTCGTACAAATGGCTTAAATCAAATTCCGGTTGTTGCCCGAATACAGCTTTGTAAAGGCTGTCTACCATCAGCTTGACGTAGATGTCCTGAAAGCGAATGTGTTTTATGTTCAGATCGCAATCCATGCGGAAACGGAGTATTTTTTCCTGTTCGGTCTTTTTGTCCAAACGCGGGAGTTTTCCGTCTTCTTTCAGTTTTTTGTACCAATCGCTGTAGTTGCGCGGCATGTCGTAGAAGGATTGGAATTTTCCGCTGTAGGTATATCCGTAGCTGTACCAGGCAGCAAAGCGTTCGGGGTTTTCGTTGGGCTTGCTGCCGGGCAGGAAGGTGGGTTTGTCGTCAAACAGTCCCCGCGGAAAGGCAAAGGGTTTGGTCAGGAGCTGCTTTTTCTGCTCATCGGTGGTGCTGGTACGGTACAACCGTTTGTCGAATAGGGTAAATACTTTGTCCCATTCTTTCTCTGTGTCATTATTCATTGTGGCTTCCGGGTTGTTCTCTAAAATGCTGCGGCATGTGGTCAGAATCTTTGTTCGTATTTCAATGTATGCCCCGTAGAAGTTCTCAAATTCTGGTTTGTAAAATGCTTCTTTAAAGTTTTCTTCCCAAAACGAATGTGTGTTTGCGGTCCATACGCTTTCCACAAGCTGCCAGGCTTCCAACCGTTGGGTGCTGTAGAATGCAAGGAGACGTTGCAGCTCGCTGTGATGCGTGCCTTTCCATTCGGCGCGTGCTGGTTTAGGCATAAATCGCTTCAGGTCGTTGGCTATCCAGGTGGCTTCCTCGCCCATCTCGGAAGCATAGAACAGGTGCTTCCGGCTTTTCGTTCCGGGGTTGTTTCTTTTTCCTGATTTCTTTCGTTGTTCGGCTTCTTCCCATTCTTTCCGGTGGCAGGCTATGAGCTCCAACTTCTTGTTACCCTCGTCTATTTCTTTGTCTATAGTTTTCAACAGTTTGTCTGTATCTGTCACCTTGCTGTCTTTCCGGCTCTTTTGCAGCTTATGTGGCATCTGGTTGGTTGGTAGCTGTTGCGTAGTTGGGTCGTAGGCTTCAATTTGCTCGTAACGGGCTATGATTTGTTCTACAATTTTGTTTTCGAGTTCCGCTCCGCTCTTTCCGTTTACAATCAGTTCGTAGAGCAAAGCCATCAATTCGTTGGCACTAAGCATTAGGGTTGGATCGCCATAAACTACTTTTTCCTTATAGAGCTGCTCTATGATTTCTTTCTTCGAAATGCGTTTATCTCTTTGTGGTGCCGGATTGAGTTGTTTGCGATACTTGTTTATTTGCACCTGTATCTCTTTGGCTTTGCCTTCTTTCCCTATCATATCGATATACACAGGGATGTTGTTTCCGGCCCAATTGTAGGAGGGGTTGGGAAAAAACTCCCAGCCCTGAGCTGCGGATTCCTTTTCGAAAAAATCACTTTTGTGTTTGGTTACTTCCGATAAGTTTCCGAACAGGTTTATCTTTTCCTTGATCATGCGCTGTGCGGTCATCCCATTTGAAGCTAAGGTCTTCGGTCGGTTGTCATGCAAATACTGTCCGACAAAGATCTGGAATTTTAGAGTGGGGAATTGGGCGAATTCGTCGAGGTAACGAATGGCAAAATAGTTGAACTTGCTCTCGTAGCGTTTGCGGATGACGGGATGTACCACATAGGTGGCTTTTTCATTGTCGTCTCCTTCGCTTACATATTCGTTTATGTCTTCCAAAAATTCTTTCTTAGCTGTTTCGGATAGTGTTTGGTATAATTCGTCGGGCACTTTGTTCAGTTCATCCATCATCTGAATCAATAAAGATTCTTTTTCGAAGCTGTTTGTTAGCCTTTGCTTCAGTCCTTTAAATGCCAATATGGAAAACACCCAGTGGGTGGCCATATATTTCAGGCTATTGTGCTTCCGGTCTACTTCCGTTTCGATGTTCAGCACTTTGCCTTTGTAGCCTTCAATGTTGGATTTCAACTGTTCAATTTCTTTTCGACTCAGAAACAGCGAAAGCAGGAATATCAACCCGCTTATTGAAATGTTGATTCCGGTTTCGGCTGCTTCGTCCTGCGGCAAAATCGATTTATAGCGGGTTTCAAGTTTGTCCTTGTCCGAGTCTTTCTCTTTAGTTATAATATGTGCAAAGGCATCGTTGTATATGGCATTTAAGATTCCTTTTTCGTCTTGAAGATTGACTTTAATGCCTTTCTCCTTTTTCTTTTTCAGCTCTTCCACTTTCAGCTTTTTGAGCTTTTCCAGTTCCAAACTTAAGTTTTGATTCAATAACTGGCGTGTTTTGTCATCCTTCATCTTGGTTTTCTTTACATCGAAAGCGGTGTAGAGAAGTGCATGGTCGAGAAACAGGAATAAGTCATCGTTAAGATGAACAGGTGGATGATAGTAGTGGGTGTAGTAGTGACGCAGATCTTTGATAGAGGTCAGCAAGGCACCTAGAGTAGCGAGAAAGTATTTCCTTTTGGCTGCTTCCCTGTTTTCCGGCTTTTCGGCTTCAAACTGTTTGTCGGTAGCAGGGCGATCGATAAATTCCATCATGGGCCAGTATTCTTTCAGTATGTTCACTCCCCGTTCCCAGTCGGTAAAGGAGGCATTGATGTTGAAATAGCTGAAAAGACTTTGGTTTTTGTTTTCTGGATCATATTCCCGGTTCAGGCGCATGGCGAATTCCTGAATTACACCGTCAATATTGTTTTGTGCAAGATTGAGAAATCCACCGAAATAGTGTTTGTCGTCAGGTCTGCGGTGATCGTAGGAAATACCTTTCCCTACTTGTTGCTTTGTTTCCATAGATGTATTATAGTTTTGAGTTAATATGCGCGTAAAAGAACCAGTACATTTTTGCAATCATGCGTTGGCGATACCAACGAGCTATGAAAATGGAACTAAAATATACGAAAGTAATTGTTACCAGATCAGTGATGGTTTCGTTGCAATTGAGTTTGGCAAAATGAAACGCAGGTATCAGGTTGATTAAGTATAGTGCAATGAGGAGTGCAATACTAATGGCTGTTGCTACAAATACGTTTCGAAAAAAGAGGTAGAAGCTCTGGAAAGATTTAGGAGTGGTTAGTTTACCTGCATAGTCAAGCTCGTAGTACATGCGGTCGTAAAAGATATCCTGTAGTTTGCATACTTCCACTTTTTCTGCTTCCGGTAATAGGTTGTATTCAGCTGTGGAAAAGAAGATGTCTCTGCCATACCACTCCTTAGCTTGTTTGTTCAGTATGATGCCTGTCGTTACGTGTATGGATGCCTTCTGGTATAGGTCGCTTATATGCCGGTACATTCCGGTTGTCCTATAAAACCATTTACATCTCGAAGTAAGAAGGAAACTTATGACATAAATAATAGCTCCTGCCATTACTGCCATGATGATAAGCAACTCCCATTTATCCGTAAGTTCGTAGTCAGGCAATATGCCGAATAATTCGCGGATGGTATTCAGCATGTAAAGAAAGATGACACCAGGGAAAAGTACAGCTAGTAAATCGTAAAGTGAGAATTTTTCCATAAGACATGTTTATTTGTAAAATATTTACAAAAATATGAAATACGATTCATATAAGCGAATGTTTAAAGGAGTATTTCAACTGTATGAATCTGAATTTATTAGAAAAGTAAAGGAGCTAATCTCTCAGCTCCTTTACCTTCTTCTCTCTATCATACGATAGTATAAAAAACAAACAGGCTATACGGAATCTCCGCATAGCCCTTTGTCGGTTATTTTTTAGTGTCGGTAGTGGTATCTTTCGTGCTGTCGTCTTCTTTGGATTTCTGGGTGGCGGCTAAATCTACCACTGTACGTGCATTGCTGTATTGGCCGTATAAAGTAGGATTGATGGTAGCAAATGGTTTCATCAGTTTGTCCAGCGTATCTTTTAGCTCTTTATTCAGGGTAGCTATGTTGCTGCGCAACTCGGTGGATGCTTGTTTCGATGCCCCTACTGTATTTCTCCTGTCGGGTGTACGTTGTTTTAACGAAGCGGAAAGGGTATTCAGTGCTTCGATATCGTCCATGCTAACACTCCATACTTCAAGTTTACTTGCTAATGGGATTGCAGCCTTGTAAATCTGTTGTGCCTTAATGTAATAATTTCCTTCTCTTAACCTGTTAACCTGTGATCTTGGCCAGTCGGCAATGACTTTTAATGCTTCATCGTTTGTAGCTGCTGCCACTGCTCCAATTGCGTCCGATACTTTAATCATTTTTTCATCCAGTACCTTCTTCTCATTGTTTTTGATTTTTGTCTGGGCTTTTGTGTCCGTCGATTGGGTCTCGAATAATCCGTCAATGACTCCCAGTCCTTGTGTTATCCGTGTATGCGATTCTACAATGGGTTGATACCCTTTTAAAAGTTCAATGTTACTTGCCAAAAACCAATCTACGGCTTTGAACATGTTTACCAGATTCATTTCGTTTCTAGTCATAATACAATTTTTAGTGGTTAATAATGATTTTTATATTGAAAGTGGCTGTGCACTCATTTCAATTTCTTGTTTTATACTGTAAAGTCTGTTTGCATTGGATATGTTATCTTCTGAAACGTTTCCACTATGCTTTGCATCGTTCAAATGTTTCTCTGCAACACCTAAAGATTTCTCTGCAACGCTTCAATAATTCTCTGCAGACCTGAAAGCTGACATTGTAACAGTCAAAGACAACGTTGCAGAACTCACAGACTTCGTTGCAGCGTATACATACCTTATTGCAGACCTGCAAGGCTCTATTGCAGCGTGATTATATGTCATTGTGGCAGTCATAGCTATTTCTGAAAGTTGTTTCTATTTTTTTACATTAGTATTTATTGTCTAAACAAAATAGCAATTACGCTCGTATATTGTAAAAAAGAGTATTGTATTCGGTTAAAACAGCAATAAATGGTAATTTTATGACATTATTATTTGCAATAAATAACATGAGCAATACAAAGTTAAATATAAATATTTTACTTAAGCAATAAAATAAATCACATATTAACTTTTATTATTTGTTTGGTGTATTCAATTAATATTAATTAATAATTTATTGGCTCGTTGATGGGGCGACTCCATGTCACCTCATCAATAAGCAATAGATCAGAATACTTCAGGCTTCAATTTACTTATACCGCTTCTCCGCTATTCACTTGTTTTTGCATTGTGTCCTGAAGAACTTAGTACGCTGCTTTTTGTTAGATAAACAAAGTTTGTGATAGGTTATATGCCGCTCTTTTTTGAAACAGAGGGATGAGCTGAGCGATGACCAACTAAAAAATAAACACATGAAAATGAAAATTGAAATATGGAGCGACGTGATGTGCCCGTTTTGCTACCTGGGCAAGCGAAAGTTTGAAACTGCGCTGAAGCAGTTTACCGATAAAGAATACATTGACGTAGAATGGAAAAGCTTTCAGCTTAATCCTGATCTGGTGACTGACCCCACCATCGGTATAGATCAATATCTGTCGGAACACAAAGGCATAGCTGCCGATCAAGCCAGGCAGATGAATGGGCAGCTTACCCGCACCGGGCAGGCAGTAGGGCTGGAGTATAATTTTGACAAGGTAGTAGTGGCCAATACATTTAATGCACAGAGATTGATTAAGTTTGCTCACACGCAGGGTAAGCAAAATGAGATGGAGGAACGGTTGTTTGAGGCTTTTTTTGCAGAAGGGAAAAATGTAGACGATCTGCCGACTCTTATTGAACTGGCTGCTGAAGTGGTATTGGACGCTGCAGGCGAAGCTTTTGAAAACGACGAATATGCCGCACAGGCACAGGCTGACGTGGCCGAAGCCAATGCCCTGGGAATTCATAGTGTACCGTATTTTGTATTTAACCGACAACTGGCTGTGAACGGTGCACAGGATAGTTCGTTTTTTCTGGAAACACTTCGGAAAGCTTTTGCTGACTGGGCAAAAGATCATCCCGAAATAAAATCCCGCCCGGTGACATTTAGTTATAAACCGGAATAAAATGCCGAACTGCCGGATGCAGGGCAGTAAAAAACCTGAGAATATCGCCCAATAAAATGCCTAGATCGGATTTTTGCATTTATTCTCCGTATTTTCATACTTCCAACGCTGTTTGAAGGCTATAACTTTGCACTATCAAATTAATAATCGTATTTAATTATAATATATAAAAACAAATCGTATGAAAAAAGTTATTTTTAGCATTTTAGTATTGTCATTGTCATTGGTAGCTTCGGCTCAACAATCATGGTCGAACGACCCTATGCATTCACGTTTAGGTTTTGTGGTGAAACACCTTACCATTTCAGAGATTAACGGACAGTTTAGCAGTTTTACTATAAAGGTAAAGACTACTAATCCTGATTTTATGGATATGAAGGTAAGCGTAGTTGCCAAAACGGTCAGCATCTCTACCGGAGTCGAAATGCGCGATAATCACCTGAAAACTGCCGACTTCTTTGAGGTAGAAAAATATCCTGAGTTGACATTCGAAAGTACTTCAGTGAAAAAGATATCCGATAAAAATTTCGCTCTGACCGGTAACCTGACTATGCACGGTGTTACCAAAGCTGTAACACTGCATGTGACTTACTTTGGTACAGTTGTAAATTCAATGAGCAAGAAGAGTGTTTTTGGATTTCATATTGCAGGATCAGTTAAGCGCTCCGACTTTGGTATCGGACCTAAATTTCCCGAAGCTATGGTTAGCGACGTTATTAAGATTGTGGCAGATGCCGAATTTAGCAAGGAATAATAGTTTAAATGCTATTATACAAAAAATGCAGACACTGTTTTACGGTGTTTGCATTTTTTGTTTTGTGTAATAGTCAGAGTCTAATGTTGTATTTATTTATACCATTTATCCACCATTTCCTTCATGTAAGCAAGGCTACCTTTGGCCAGGTCTTCAGAATTATATTTAGAGGATCGCCACAATGAGGTAGGTCCAACCAGTTCTTTGATTTCTGAAGAAAAATTTTCAAGCACCAACGGCCCCTGATAATTGATTTCGGCTAATCCACGGAATAAATCATCCCAATGCACGTTGCCTTCGCCTAACATTCCACGGTCACTCTCAGTTATGTGTAAGTGTTTCAGGCTGCTTCCGGCTACGATAACCGGATCGTAGAAATTGGGCTCTTCGATGTTCATGTGGAAGGTGTCCAAATGCAGCCCGATATTGTCGGCTCCGATAGAATCTATCATTTCCAACACCTCTTCAGCGGCAGTGAATACATAGCTTTCGTAGCGGTTAATCGGCTCCGGAGCAATGGTGATATTGCGCTCACGGGCATAAGCAGCTACTTCGGTAAATACCTGTTGAACGATGAGGCGTTCTGCATTTGTACACGGTTGACCTGTAAACTGACCAATAGCAGAATGTAGCACACCACCCAGAAAGTCGCCATCCATTTCAGCCACTTTGTCGATAGCTGCTTTCATAATGGCTGTTGCTTTTTCGGGATAAACCGGTAAATGGCAATTGGCAGGTAAATTCAAGGTACATCTTCCGACAATACCGTAATTGTCGAGTTGCTTTTTTACACTTTTTGTATCGATATTCAACGATGCCGGCAAAATAATTTCCAGCATATCGAAACCATATTCCGCTGTTTTCTCAATAGCATAAAGTCCTGCTTCGGTGCTCCAGCCGGGAATAAATGATAATATTGTTGTTCCAAATATAGGCATGATGGTAATTATTAATTGTAAATTATTAATTGTGAATTGTAAATTATGAATTATAAACTGTCAACTATCAATTGTCAACTATGAACTGATCACTGTAAACTGATTAAAACAGCCACCATTCCGTTTTTACCCCGATATAGGTTCCCCAACGGTTTTGGTTGATTTGCAGATAGGGTGAATAATGATTATCGCGTGCATAATCGTTGTAACGGGCTGCCGAAAATACGAGACGAATGTGTGGCCTGCACCACGGATCGCGTTTGCCAAGCGGTGCAATAGTGGGTGCAAAGGAGAATTTCCACATACCCGCTTCCGGATTGTCACCATCTTTTCGTGTAGCGTAGTGTGCTTCTCCAATCAGGTGTAACCAATCGGTGGCATAATACAACAACCTGCCGCCGATAACAATATCCCGTTTTCGATTATACATTTGGGTGCCATTAAAGTAAGTATCCATATTGGAACCTGATGAACCGCCATGACTTTGGGTGAATACACCATAACCATTTACACTTACGTTTCTCGACAGGTTCAACAGGAAATGTTCCACCGTGGTAAACGAGTATGCATGGGTATATTTACCATTTGCATCCGGCGGACCATAGGTTGCCCATGTCCATGTATTTCCATTATCACCACCATTGGCTATTCCGGTTCCGTATCGAACCGCAAATTGATTGAATGAGCCGGGTAGGGGAGTCTTTAGCGGATTGTTGAACTTTATTCCTGCCACCCAACCGTGGTCTGCAACATACGCTCTCGATGCATTTTGTGACGATGCTGGTACGGAGTGAAATTCACCCAATAGTTTAATCACACTTCCATCGTTGAACTTAAAGCGGTGCTCAGCTATCCAAACCATTCGCTGGCGAATAGCAGGATTGCTGGCTCCTGCAACGGTAACAGCATAATTATACGGATACACACCGGCAGAATCTGTAGAAGCAGGCATCAGTAACGAAAGCTCGGTGGTTTTATAGCTTACGCCGAATCCCTGAGCCGAATGATCATCGAAATAGAAATAGTCGCAAATGTGAATGTCATCGTACCGACGAAAGCGAACTCCCGCCCATGCAGACCATCGGCTACCCATAATATTGCGTGCTTCAATATAGGTTTCGGGTAGAATTATGGTCAGCCCTTTATCTGTGCGTGTGCTGGTGTTACCCATAAACTGTCCGTTAGCCGAATACATACCTAACCGCACCTGAAAAGTGACGTTGGTGCTGTCTTCTCCGTTGAGTTTGGGCGTGAAATGTATGGCAGGTAGTAAATCCATATAATCATTTTGCTCCATACGTCCTGCCAAAGAGCCTTGCCCCGATAGATTCAGCGGCTTCCATTGTGTACCTTCTCCGTTTGGCGATAACCCAACGCCTATGCGTCCGGTTGTTCCTAACGAAAAGTTGGTGTTTGTTATTACCACTTGCGAAAAAACGCAGGTTGGAAATATACAAATCAATAATATAATAAATGTGTTTTTCATGGCATTGTTTGTTTAATCGTTTAAACAAAGAACTAAAAAAATTATTGACTTTGTAATTGAAATTTCCAGATAGTCAAATAATCCAGATAATAATCCGTTTGCCGATATGTGATTTTATTAATCAATAGCTTCTGTTTTTTCTTTGTAACCTTTAATGCCGTAATAAGCTACCACAGTAAAACATATTAATGGAACCACAATTGCTTTCCCAATGCCGAAATGAACTGAAGCCAATCCCATGATAGGTGTAATCAATGCGCCACCGATGATGGCCATAACCAATACTGATGCAGCAAGTTTGGTATGCTCACCCAAATCACGGATTCCCAATGAGAAAATAGTAGGATACATGATTGACATAAAGAAACTGGTACCAACCAATGCCCAAAGTCCGGTTGTGCCGGGAAATGCGAGTGCAACACTGATTAAGCATATATTAATAGCAGCATAAATCCAAAGCAAATTGTGTCCTTTAAATTTTTTCATCAATGCAGTTCCAATAAAACGACCGACTGTAAATACTACAAGTGAGATAGTAAGGAAATTGGCTGCGGTTTTTTCAGGAGTTCCGGGAATAGTGCCTTGTATGTAACGGATTAAAAAGCTCCAGATACAAACTTGTGCCCCTACGTAAAAGAACTGAGCCATAACAGCTTGTTTAAAATGTCGTTTTGCAAAAATGAATTTGAGAGTTTGTCTGGTGGTTGAAGTTCCATGCGCTTCTTCGTCTTTCACAACGGGAAACTTCGTAATCAGAATAACCAGTGCAGCTATGATAATCACTATCCCAATGATTAAATATGGAGTCTGAACGGCATGTACTTCCGACGAATAATAAGCCTTTACAGCTTCCGGCGACATTTTGGCCAACTGATCTTTGGTGTGTTCAACGCCCGAAAGGATGAAATTTTGGCCAATAAGAATTCCTGTTATACAACCGATTGGATTGAATGACTGAGCCAGATTCAAACGCATGGTGGCAGTTTCGGGACTACCCAAAGCCGATACATAAGGATTACCGGCTGTTTCTAAAAATGTAAGACCTGAAGCAATAACAAAAAGTGCAACCAAAAAGAAGCTATACGACGCATTTTCGGCGGCTGGATAAAACAGTAAAGCTCCTGTGGCAAATAAGAAAAGACCGATGACAATACCTGTTTTGTAATTAAATCTGCGCATGATGAGTGAAGCAGGTATAGCCAGTGAAAAATAACCAAGATAAAAAGCCGATTGTACGAGACCTGATTCAAAGTCGGTTAGAACAAAGGTTTTTTTGAACTGTTGGATGAGAATGTCGTTAATACTACAGCCCATTCCCCACATAAAGAATAAACTGACAATAAGAATTAAAGGAAGCACGTAACTGTTCGTTTTTTGTGCAGTGCCTGAGGTTGTTGTTTTAACATCGACAGACTTTACTGATGTTACATTTGTTGTTTGCATAATGATTAGATTTTGTTGGTTTGTTATGAAGTTTGTTTTTGGAAAATATAAGATTCTAGTTTTGCAATATCATAAGCAGGACATGCTCCTTCGTGCGAAGCTACAAAGGCTCCTAGTCCGGTGGCGTAAATCATGCATGTTTCAGGCGATTCGCCTTCAAATTTCTTACTTAAAAATGCAGCCAGAAAGGAATCACCACTACCACAGGTGTCTTTCACTTTCACTTCAAAGGCGGGGAATGAGTATGATTCGGATTTTGTGTAATAGCTTGCTCCTTCGGCTCCCTTTGTTACAATTACTTCGTCGATATTGAATTTTTCCTGAAGAAATCTTACGGCTGACTGTTCTTTGTCTTTTTTGTTTGAGAACCAGGTAGTGATTAATTCTAATTCTGATTCGTTCATTTTTAGCAAATTGCATTTGCCAAGCAAGTATTCAATTATTTCCGGTGAATAATGAGGCTGACGTAGATTGATATCAAATACATTGAATTTTGCTTTTTCTATGAGTTTATATAGTGTTTCACGCGATGTTTCATTTCTTGTCACGAGGCTTCCATATACAAAGGCATCTGCTTCGCTAACGAGACTGTCGTTATCAACTACGGACGTGATATAATCCCACGAAACAGGTGAATGAATGGAATAACTCATTTCGTTTCCGGGTAGTACAGTAGCTATAACCTTGCCGGTTTCATAAGCCTCGTCAATCTGACAGTTTTCGATGGGAATGCCCCATTCTGTAAGCAGTTTCAGCAACTTTTCACCAGCTTCGTCATTTCCTACCCGGCTAATCATTCGGCTATCAACTCCAAATTTGCGTAAATGATAAGCTACATTCATGGGTGCTCCACCTGGCTTTGTTTTTGTGGGGAAGATATCCCATAATATCTCTCCGTAACATACTACCGTTTTCTGTTTTTCATTTGTTGTTTTCATGTTCTTAGAATTTTTTGATTATTTAATTTGGATTCCGGCTGTTTAATCGTTTAAACAACCATGTAAAAAAATTATTTTTGAATTATAGACGAATTTCTAATCACCAGTTCTGTTTCAAGTTCAATTGATTCGATGTTTTCTTTGTCATCAATTGTCTTTAAAAGTAATTTTATGGATTCACTTCCCAATTCGATCAATGGCTGTTTCACATAACTTAGCGGAGCGTAAAATAAATCAAAGGCATCTGTTTCATCAAAACCAACAACAGCAAGCTGTTGGGGAATTCTAATCCCAATTTTGTTGATATATTTTAATCCGGAAATTGTAAGAAAGTTTGAAGTAAAAAATATGGCATCAACAGGATTCGGGTCGGCCAGGAACCGATTAACGGCAGCAATAACGTCTTCATTGATGTAATCGATTTCAACTTCACCTACAAGTGCATTGTCGGCTAATAAATCCACGGCACCCCTGATACGTTCGTTCAAGTGAAACAGTGAGGTTTTATAAGCAACCACTCCAATGCGTTTATGACCATTATCCAACAGATGCTGAATAACTTTTTGTGCTGCACTATAGTTATTTATGGAAACAGAGTTAGTTTTAATTGAAGGATAGTAACGGTCAATTAATACAAAAGGGATATTGATTTTTTTCAGAGAATGAACCAGTTCTTCCGTATGCTCAGGTAGAGCTATGATTAGTCCATCAACCTGCCGGTCGAGAAGCAATTTTATTAAGTCACTTGTTTTTTCAGCACTCTCATCGGAACTGCCAAAGATTACAGAGTAACCGTAATTTTTAGCTTCATCTTCAATAATACGTGCTATTTGGGAAGAAAAGGGGTTGGCTATATCAGCTACAATTAAGCCAATGGTGAAAGTCTTTTGAACTTTTAGACTTCGTGCAATTTGATTGGGACGGTAGTTAAGGTCTTCTGCAGCTTTTCTGATTTTAGCTGCTACATCCTTATTAATTCTGTTTTTTAACTTGTCATTCAACACATACGACACCAGAGCAGTTGAAACTCCAACTTGTTCTGCTATGTCTTTTAAGGATACATTCTTTTTCATGAACGTAGGTGTGTTTTTTCGTGTTGAACAGATTTAATGGCACAAATATATGTTTAATCGTTTAAACTGATTTATTTCCCCTGAAATATTATTATATATTAATTTAAATACACATTAATTTACGTTTTGATTGTCAGAATTTGAAATTGACCCTTGATTACAAGGATTTACATTGTATGACGTAAATAAAAAAGGAAGCTCATTTCTGAACTTCCTTTTGTGTAGCGGGAACGAGAGTTGAACTCGTGACCTCCGGGTTATGAATCCGACGCTCTAACCAACTGAGCTATCCCGCCATTTTTCTAAAGCGGTGCAAAGATAGCCTTTTTGGCGTATTTGACAAAGGGTTTCGCTTAAAAAAACAGAATTAGATTTGAAATCCCGAACATGTTGCTACGTAATTGTCTTATTTCTAGAAAGTAATTGTCAATTGTCAATTATCAATTATCAATTAAAATGTCGGTTTCATTCCTAAATTATACATGACAAATGACCACATATCGGTTTGCGCATCGATAACTTTGCCTACCGGCTTACCTGCACCATGACCGGCTTTAGAATCAATTCTGATTAAAGTTGGTTTCGTTCCGGCGTTGGCAGCTTGCAATGTTGCAGCAAATTTAAATGAGTGAGCAGGAACTACCCGATCATCATGGTCGCCCGTCATAACCAGGGTTGCAGGATATTTTACACCCGATTTAATATTGTGCAGAGGTGAATAACCTTTCAGGTATTCAAACATTTCCTTGCTTTCTCCGCTGTTTCCATAATCGCTGGTCCATGACCAACCGATAGTGAACAAATGGTACCGAAGCATATCCAGTACACCTACTTCGGGAATAGCTACAGCATACAAATCCGGACGTTGAGTCATACAGGCACCAATCAGTAGTCCACCGTTTGATCCACCGTCTATAGCCAGTTTTTCAGATGAAGTGTAGCCTTTTGCAATGAGATATTCGGCAGCTCCGATAAAATCGTCAAATACGTTTTGCTTTTTCGTTTTAGTTCCGGCCAGGTGCCAGGCTTCGCCATACTCACCACCACCGCGAAGGTTTGCAACTACATAAATTCCTCCGTTTTCTAAAAACGGAATACGAACTACGCTGAAACTTGGATTTAAACTGATGTTAAAGCCGCCGTAACCGTAGAGCAAAAGTGGATTTTTACCGTTTTTCTTCAATCCTTTTTTGTAGGTTACAGACATTGGAACTTTAGTTCCATCTTTGCTGGTAAAGAAAACCTGCTCACTTACGTACTCTTCGGGCTTAAATGAAACTTCTGTTTTATGAAATACTTCCGAGGTGTTTTTAGCTGCATCAAACCGGTAAATTGTAGGAGGAAATGTGTATGATGTGAATATATAAAAGGCTTCATTATCATCTTTATCACCTGCAAAACCACTTAATGAACCTAAGGCTGGCAGCTGAACTTCGTAAAGTTTCTTTCCGCTTAAATCAAAACCATAAGCATGATTAGTAGCATCGATCATATATTCAGTTAATATTTTACTCCCAATAATAGTAGCTCTTTCAAGTACATTTTCCGTTTCCGGAATAATCTCTTTCCAATTTTCGCGACTGGAATTTGCAGGGTCAATTTCCATTAACCGTTGTTTTGGAGCTTTCCAGTTAGTCAACATGTAAATTTTGCCATTCACATTATCCACCACCGAGTAATCGTTGTCGAAACCTGTAACCAGCTCCACAAACGAAGCATTAGGATTGGTCAGGTCTTTCATCAACAGACTATTTCCGGTTGTGGTTTCAGTTATGGATATGAAAAGATACTTTTCATCGTTGGTAACGTCAGCAAAGCATTCTCTGAGTGCATGTTGTTTGTCTTCGTAAATCAGTTTATCCTGATTTTGCGATTGACCGACAGTATGGAAATATACTTTTTCGTATTCGTTTTTGTTTGAATATTCTTTTCCTGCTTCAGGTGCGTCATAGGCACTATAGTAGAAGCCGTTACCTTGCCAGGCAATCTGCGATGATTTTGACCATTTAATATGGTCGGTCAACAATTGTCTGGTTTCAACATCCATTACAAAAATTTCATTCCAGTCGGAACCACTTCGTGCTATTGAATATCCCAGATATTTTCCATTTTTTGAGAAAGCAATATTCGATAATGCCACTGTTCCATCAGTAGACAGCGTATTGGGATCAAGCAATAATTCAGGCTCTGCTTTCAATGTTTTTTGGCGATAAAGTACACTCTGGTTTTGAAGTCCATTGTTTTTGTAGAAGAAATACTGGCCGTTCTTTTTAAAGGGAGAACTGTATTTGGGGTAATTCATCAACGAAGTCAATCGTTTTTTTAAATTATCACGAAAAGGTATTTGCGATAAGTATTGATAAGTAACTTTGTTTTGGGCTTTAACCCACGCTGCGGTTACTGCCGATGTGTCGTTTTCCAACCAACGATAAGGTTCATTTACCTGAACGCCGAAATAGGTGTCCACAACATTTTCTTTGGCAGTTGTTGGATATATTATCTTAGTTTGAGAAAAGGCTGTTGTCATAAGCAGCAAAAGTAATGATGTAATAATTGAATGTTTCATATTTGAATGATTTTAATCTAAATATTGGACGTTGATTATTTATTGACTTGTTTTAATCCAAGTTCGCTTGCAATTTTCAGCATAAATGTATGCGCTGCCTTGTATTCGTTCGGAATTATTCCGTCTAAAATGGCATCTTTAATTCGCATTTTTATATCGCCAACAATGGCTGATGCCGGTAAATTAAAAATATCCATAATTTCCTGTCCACTAATGGGCGGTTGGAAATTCCGAACCCGGTCTTTTTCTTCTATCTCTTTTAGTTTTTGTCGTACCAGTTGAAAATTTGAGCGGAAACGTTTTACTTTCTCCGGGTTTTTGGATGTAATATCAGCTTCGCAAAGCGTCATCAAATCATCAATGTCATCGCCAGCTTCAAAAAGTAACCGACGAATGGCTGAGTCAGTAATTTCTTCCTCGCTCAGCACTATGGGTCGCATGTGGAGCGATACCATTTTCTGAACGTATTTCATTTTTTCGTTGGTAGGGAGTTTCATTTTTCGGAAAATCTCCGGAATCATTTTCTCTCCTATAAAGTTGTGATTGTGAAAAGTCCAACCCAGTCGACTATCAAATTTCTTAGTGCGTGGTTTTCCAATGTCATGTAATAACGCTGCCCAACGTAACCAAAGGTTGTCGGTGAGTTCACAAAGTCCATCGAGTACAGCCAACGTATGATAAAAGTTGTCTTTATGCCCGATACCATCCTTCGTTTCAGCTCCTTTCAATGCTAAGACTTCGGGGAATATAAGTTCTAACAGTCCTGTTTTTTCAAGTAAGATAAAGCCAACCGATGGTTTGCGCGACATCATGATTTTATTCAACTCGTCAGCAATTCGCTCTTTGGAAATGATTTCAATACGTTCTTTGTTGCGAACAATGGCGTCGAAAGTGTTTGTCTCGATAAAGAACCCAAGTTGCGCTGAGAAACGAATACCGCGCATCATGCGCAACGGGTCGTCAGAGAACGTAATATCAGGATTTAACGGAGTGCGGATAACGAAATTTTTCAAATCTTCAATTCCACCAAACGGATCAACCAATTCTCCATACCTGGCTTTATTCAGGCAAATAGCCAGAGCGTTGATAGTGAAATCCCGTCGGTTCTGGTCATCTTCAAGTGTTCCATCTTCTACTATTGGTTTTCGTGAGTCGCGTTGGTATGATTCTTTGCGGGCACCTACAAATTCAACTTCTAAATCGTTCAGCTTAACTTGTGCCGTTCCGAAGTTCTTAAAAATAGTGAGTTTTGCTTTTTTTCCGAGCTTTATTGCTACTTTTTCAGCTAGTGCAATACCACTTCCAACTACCACCACATCGATATCTTTCGATGGTCTTTTCAGGAAAATATCGCGAACAAAACCGCCAATCACATAACATTCTTGTTGCTGTTCGTCAGCTGCTTCAGATATGATTTGAAATATTTTATCTTGTAAAAATTCTTGCATAAAGTTTTTGTGCTATTTTAGAGCACACAAAAGTAAGTGAATAAATTCAAACGAAGAAATCAAATTAACTGTAGGGTGAGTAAATTGGTATGTAAATGCAAAAAACTTACAGCGCAATACGCACTGTAAGTTTTATTGATAAATCAGATCAATCTTCCTGAATTAATTTTCTCATTTCTTCTTTTATAGTGAATACATCAATAGATTCAACTTTCACCTGTTTCTTTACTATAATGTCAGCTATCATGCGTGCTTCCCTGATTTTTCCTTCTTCCTTGTATAAAAGAGCCAGCCGATATAACGGTATAAATCGGTTTGGTATCATTTGGTGAGCCAGTAGAAAACATCTCTCCGCTTTAGGATATTGTTTTAATTGTGTATAATTATCGGCAAGCAGAAGTTGCAGGTCAATGTCATTATAGAAGTTCGCACATTCTGTTAGTAATACTACACTTTTATCCCATTTGTTGATATAGTTTAACTCTGCTCCGTAATTATAAAGGAATAACCCATTCCGATTCATTGTTTTATACTGGAGGGCATAATCGGGCATTACTTCTTTTGTTTCTCCTGCCAGCGAACGTTTTGCAATTGCATTCCAACTATATTCATCGTAAAACATTTTTCCCGTAAAAACCAGGAGTCCAATGGTCATTACTAAAGCTACAGGCTTTACAACAGAGAAAAGCCCCTTTGGTATTTTCCACGTTTTTGTCTCTTGGTGCATAATAGTTGCTGTACAGAAAACCGCCATAAGCCTTACAAACGGATAACCCAACGGATAAGAGAAACATGCAAATACAGCAATGCCCGTCAGGCAAAGCATAGTGTAGAATGTTTCCTGATTTTTATTTTTCCGATACTTCCGAATAAGCAAATAAACAAAAAGTCCAAATAGTAATCCACCCACCAAACCATGCTCAACCAATAGCAGGACAAACTCATTAAACGGGTGTTTCACAATGTCTGCCCGCATGGCATAACTACTGGCAGGATGAGTTCTGAAGTAATCGGCCTGATAAAGCATATATTCCCGCTGAAAGCCACCCGCACCATGACCAAGTAAAGGTTTGTCGGCTATCATGTGAGCAGAGCATTGCCATATCAATAACCGACCATCGGCAGAGTCTTTCTTTAGAAAATAAAGCCCTACCAATATCGTGATGATAAGCACGGCACTACCTACTATTTTTGTGCGCTTACTCCAACTCTTCATCCATGTAAGATTCAACGCCTTTACTGCCCAAATGCCACTAATAACAAGTATAGCAATAACTCCCGCACGCGATTGCGAAAGGACTATTGCCACTACGAAAAGTAAAGCCGCTAATCCACCTATTATCTTCCAATAAAGTTCTTTCTTTACTAATAGGAATAAGGCAAATGGAAAACAAACGGATAATGCTGCCGCAAATCCGGCAGGATTATCAAAACTCCCGCTCATACGAAAATTCGTAGTGGAAACATTGTTGAACCAATGCATATATTGCCCCAAACCATATACAGCCTGAGTGATGCCGATACATACCAACCCGATAGAGACCCAACCAATACTCAATGTCGTTCTTTTTGATAATGCATAGAAAAGCAACAAGGAGCTGCCGCTAATTATCCATTCATAACTTATACTTCCACTATATGCTCCGTAAATACAGGTAAACAAAAGAAAAGCTCCAACTAATACCTCGCTAGCAGAAACACTTAATGTCGGTTGTTTATACTTCTGTACTATTGCCATACAAACCAATGCACAGCAACCTCCAACTGCAACATAGAGTGTAGGAGCTGGAGGACTAGCAAAACGAGTGGAAATCGCAAATATACTGGATGAAAATAGAATAAGGTATTGAAGATGATTAAATATTTTCATAAAAAAGATATAACAAAATAGAAAATAATCGTTTGATAATTTTCAATTTAGAGTAGTTGAATTGTTTCAATTAAGTGAATAATTTAATCAAAAGTTGGTGGCTTAAACTTTGTGCCTGGTACATAATCAATACCAAACATTTTCAGGTATTTTTTTAATGGGATAAGTCCCATTTCTTTACGGCGTTTATCTACATTTTCCTCATCTTTGATAGGGAAATAAGTGTATTTGCTTAACTTCCCTGTGGTAGGATCCTCTGTTTTAAAGACTTGAGTGCCATAAATTTGAAAATGAGACTCATTTGACATTATCCTGTCTTGTAATAAGGCCACAGACTCAGAACTGGCTTCTTTCTTTTTAGCAGCATCCAATAATTGATCAAGATATTTTTTCTGAATTTGTGTGTTTGAATGTTGTATCACTAAAAATGCTCCATCAGCTGCTACTTTACCCACCATTGAATAAGTAGGCCAACCATACTCTTTTATTATTTCTTCCACACGTATCAAATTAAGACTATCCGTATTTAGCAAGCTCTTGTCGAGATATTTTAATCCATAGCCTCGGGCTTTTTGGTCTGTTACATGAATATAATAAAGCTCAAGAGCTAGTTTGGGATTTGATATGTTAGGCATAGATGCCAGAAACAATGAATCAATTTTATTGGTTACTCTTTTCCAACAAGGTAATCCATGTAACTTGTCAAAATCAGTATCTGATAATATCATTCGATTAAAAGCCGGATAACTTATTGTCGAACGAGATAGATAAAAGCAGGCACTGTCAATTTCGTTTTTAGCAATATAGCAAACGGCCAATCTATAATCATCAAGCTTTTTTGCTCGTGTGGGATTTCTATTATTTTTTATTTGATCGATTTGCCAGTCTATAGTATTTTTAGCTTTTAAACTATCTGCAAAAAGCGTTAATACTCCATAGATTTTGAACATGCCATATTTTTGTGCATTAGCACTTCCTATAAGTGAACTAAGGATAAAGAGGGAAATTATTGTTTTTCTCATTTTAATTTGTTTAAATATTTATCAATTAAATACAGTTGAAAAAGAAAAAACTTACTTTTTTCCTTTTCTTACGATTTAAGATTGAATCCAAGGCGTAAATCAATAGTACATTAAATATTGCGTATGCCAAACCACAAAGGATTGCTTTTGACAAACTAGTATCAGTAACCTTTAAATGGTTTTTACAAAAGAAATAAATCGTAGTTAAAGCCCATATAAAGAATAGGATGCATCCTAAGAGTTTAGTACGTTTTCTTTTGAAATCATCATCGCTATACACTTTTCTTATTTCATCTAAAATATATGCTGAAGAAAAAAGAGTGGACATTAACCCTGATTTTGTAATAGTATCTATAATAAAAAACGGGTTGCTTCTGTTTGTGTCATAGCCATAAAGATCAAGTAAAAACATAAAACCGAATATTAAAAAGAAACAGATAAAGAAGCGAATGGGTAAACTTTTTATTTTCATGTGATTTAGAATTTGAATTACTTAGATACTTATTTTAAATGGTTTCCTCAGGCACATTGTATTTAATTAGGGTTTAAACAGTTTTTTATATCTATCTGGTCCGTAAAACTGAAAGATGAGCTGCCCCTTTTTTCTACCTCTGACTAAGTGACAATTTTCAAAAACTAGAAGAAAGCCTCCTAACCTCCATGTTGTTATATGGAAGCTGGAGATTTCCTTGAGATTTAGCAACGCAAGAGAATTTCAATTAGAAGCTATACTTATTTATAAATATCATAATTTGATTCCTTAAAAGTGCCATTCTTTACATCATTGATAATTTTTACATTCGTCAACTTTACCTTGTAGATATAGTCTGAGGATTCAATAGGTTCAGTATTATAGGGATCTTCTTCACCTACTTGAATACTTGTACTCTCCACTTTCCCATTCACGTATGCTAGAAATTCATAATTCGAGCCGTCAAAAAGATCGAAATGTTCAGTCAGTAGTTTTCCTTTTTCATATATCTTTTGTCCGTTACCTCTCAATTCTTTTACTTTCAAAAATACAGCCGCTACTTTATTCTGAAATGACTTACTTATGGGTATTGAATAAAATGATGTTTTAATAGGTAGTGGAGTAGTGTACCAGTTCTCTCTTAAAACTCTTTTGATATAATGTATTCCACTTGATTGAGGATTTAAAACCTTTTCTTCAAAAATCCTTTTCCACTCTTCCACCTTAATATTTTTATCCATACACCTCACCTCAAGATAATATGTATGGTTGGTTTCAATAATACGAAGAGAAGCGTCCGGCTTCACCTCAGGTTTTACCTGAAACACAATACATTCAGTAGTATCGTTAGTTACAAATGTAGGATTCAAATATTTTATACTCTCATTTTGTATTATTTTATTGATATCAATGCCTTTACCTTGAGTTTGGGCAAATGCATTGTTGAAGATAATTATGAAAATAAATAAGAATTTGGTTGAAAGAAGTCTTTTACTTGAACAGTCAGGTGTAACAGATTTTGAAGTGATTTTCATATGTATTATAGTTTTAATGGTATTTGAAAGTTATTTATAAAGATAGGCAAGACATGTCAGCCTAAAACATTACTTGTAAATTTCATACTTCGATTCACTGAAAGTTCCGTTTTTCATATCGTTGATTAACCGCAGATTTGTAATTGCAACCGTATATCGAAAATCTGTTGGATCTAAATCATATTCTATTTTGGCTGAAGACCAACTATCATTATCTTTAAGGGTAAACTCATAAATTGGGCCATCATATAATCTTAAATGAACATCCCCATTAGCGTCCTGATAACTTATAGGTTTATTGGTCTTGGAGTGCAAATCAATAACTTTATAAAAAGCTTTCACTACTTTATTGCTAAAAGGATTGCTTATCGGTTTTGTAAACTCAATGGTTTCTAAAGAATCTGGTTTTTTCCCAATTGAATAATATTCCTTAGCAAGGTTTCTCTCCAATACGCGCACTTCAATAAATAGTTGGCTGTTTTTTTCTATTATTCGAATAGAATGCTCTGGTACATGTGTTGCTATAGCCGTAAACAAAGCAATCTCTTTAGTTGTCAGAGTGTCAATAACCGGATTTAGACATTTTTGCAACTCTGATTCATAACTAAGCTGTTGGCAATAACCCATGCTGGTTATCAGAGATACCACTATCAAATTAATAATTTTTAGTCGATTCATTTTAAAATTGTATAGGTAAGTATTATTTGATAATACTTATGTTTATTATTTAATGAGTCATATGCTGAGATTCTACTCAGCTAATTACTGATTCACCCGGTTCGATAGACTTTCTTTTGGTAATGTTCAATCCGTAAAAATACAGAAGCGTTGGAAGGAAAATAACGAAAACGATTCCAATTAAATTTTCAATATTATGTTCTGTATTTGTTGACCAAACAAAAATATTTAAAGCTATGCTTAAAAAAAGGCTTACAATTATTCCAAATCTTATATTTATAAAGTCATATTTATAATTTAATGAGCAAAATACCCAATGGATAAGAAACATAACAGGTAATACGAAGAAATAGAATATGCCCATAAACATGTGGGTTGCACGAGTTGAAGAATCGTCAATTAATCCGGTTTTATACATTTGTTCGAAACCCCCATAAACAATAAAGTCATAGAGCCAATTAATGCACCAACTAAGTCCTAGAATGAGTAATGGAAGTAGTATTCTGGTAATCATTTTTAATTTATTCATGTAACCCAATATTAGTTTTAAATTCAGTAATTATAATCCCTTGTTATCTTATCCAAATCACATCTGACCCGATAGGCTCAATATTCTCGCTCCATGTTTTCTCACCCGCTTTCATTTTCAATAATGTTTCGGTAAAACCTTTTATATCCTTTTCCGCAGCAAAGCGCAAAGCTTCCTCTTCCTTAGTAATGGCTTCTTCTTTTTGACCAAGCTTATAGAGTAAATTAGCATAGGTATCTAATCTCTGTGGATTATTTATTGATAATTCAAGCGAGCGACCCGACCAACGAAGGGCATTCTTTAATGTCTCGGTATCAGATACTCTTTTGAATACTTCCCATGCAAAGCTGTTTAATTTGTCACCAATTCTATCTCTGTTCATGTGTTGGGAACGACTTATTGCCTCTTCCATCCCTTTGGTAATATCTTCTGAATAGGTTATTGAGTTACGTTGTTTATCAAGTGTTCTTACAAACAGTTGGTCTGTTTTATCTATCGAATCGGTAGACAGATTCATAAGATAATTATTACAAAAATGAGTTGCGTATTTCATGTACTTTTCGGTTTCCCTTGTCCAGAAATACTAATCTATATAAATTTCGTCCCTTTGTTCTCTAACAGTATTTTTAGACAATTGATCGTATGCTTCAACGGCTATAGCGAGTAGTTCGTCATTTTTAGATTTTGATCTTACGTCATTCCATATCGTATGATTGGCCGTTTGATAAAGATAGTCGTTAAAGGAATTGTTGTGTTTTCCAATGAATTTAGCTTTATTCTTTAGCAGATATTCAACTGCAAAGGAGTGTTCATTTAGCGAATGAACTACTTTTTTATACACTTCCAGTACCGGGTCTGAAGTTTGTTCTTCTTCAGGAATAAGCTTCAGATATTCATCAAACAAAGTTGCAACAGGCAATGATAGTCTTGAGCGTTTATTGATATATGCTAATAAGAATGTCGTATCATTTTTCTTTTCAATATACTCCTTTTCCCATACTGTAATCGGGATAGTGTCATTCATGGCAAAGAACGCAGACGTTGAAAGTGCAATGAGTTCTTTTGCATCCCTTGTTCCAGCTGAATTGAAGAAACTTTTTTCATTCCCATTGATAAACAGGTAAGTAGGATACATATCTATATTATACTTTTTGCCAATTTCAATTCCTTCACCTTTTTCTACATCTAACTGATAACAGATGAAGTTTGTATTATATACATTGCCAACTTCTGCCAATGGAAATACTTCCTCATTCATCTGTTTGCAGGGGACGCTCCACGATTTATAAACATCCACAAAAATCGGTTTACCTGTTTGTTTCGATTTTTCGAGCACTTCTTTCCATGTTCCGTGCTCAAACTCTATTCCTTGCGAAAATCCCAAGATAGAGATAAGTAATACTGAAATAATAATTGAATGTCTTTTCATTGTTTTTGTTTTTTCAAATGATTAGCACTGAGGTTATCTGTAGGTGTATTTTTTTAAATTTAGAACTGTATCCTCTTTCCTCACGAACAACATACCGATTACAAATCGGCGTGAGCGATAGGTGCAAATACAACCCTTTCATAATCAGTTATTGTTTAAATATTCTGCGGCAACTTTCAAAGGAGGAAGAGTGTTATTATCCAAATCAAATATAAAATGCTTAAATATTTTAAGAAAATCGTGTCTATTCATTATACCCTCTATTGGAATATAAGAGTTCATAGGAAATAAGTAATCGTAATCGTACGTTAATGGCTTCTTTAAAGAGTTGTTTTTATTGGCAAGCTCACTTTCGATACAACTTATATACGTACCTTTATTTAACTTTATAGTTATTATCTTCTCCTTATATTTTTTCAAGGAAACTGCCGGTTCCTCCACAACAATTTTATATAAAGAATCCATTTGTAATGCGTATTTAATATGAAACGGAGCCAAAGTCTCTTTTTTTTGTTGATACATTACAGAAGCTTCATAATTATGCTTTAATTTGAAGGTGTTAATAATCTCTGCCATTAAAGAATCGCAATTACTACCGGCAAAGGCAGAATGAGATAATAAGCTAAATAAAAAAATAAGAAATGTTGCTTTGATTTTCATAATAATATTGTTTTAAAAATTTATATGATAAACATTTAGATTGAAAAATTACCCATCAATGATTAACTTTTCTTTAAATATTCTGCGGCATCTTTCAAAGGAGGAAGATCAGTCATATTTAATTCAAAAAGACTATGTCTAACTTATTCTTAGGAAGTCAGACTATGTCATTTTATTACTTTTGAACACATTGTTTTCTAATACTTCTTTCCATGATCCGTGTTCAAATTTAATTCCTTGCGAAAATCCCAAAATTGAGAATAGTAATGCTGAAATAATAATTGAATGTCGTTTCATTTTTTGTTTTTTCAAATGATTAGCACTGAGGTTATCTGTAGGTGTATTTTTTCATTTCGAACGATATCCTGGTGCTATGTTTATTTTAATACATTAGTTCAATTGCCGCCCCCATTTATGGGGTGGATAATTGGGGAAGTTGAATTAGGCTTTAGCCTAATCGGTAAAAGTGTTTGGCTAAAGTTAGTATAATTTTTAATCATATCCGGCAGCTAAAACAACAGACAATTCATAACTAACATAGCACTAGCTAACGATAGTCCATAGGCAATTTAATTGTTCGACTTTGCATTTTTTCAAGTTCCTTTTCCAGCTGATTGGAATTGTATCCTGCATTTTTCCTGGCTTCAACAGCTTTTTTCTCCCAACTTATGGCTTCGTCAAACTGATTCATTTTGTACAACAGATGTGCGTAGGTGTCTAAAAATGCAGAATTGTCGTTATTTTTGGGTTTACAAACTTCCGAATTTATTTCAAGAGCACGTTTCTCCCATTTAAGTGCTTTTGCCAAATCTTCCAAATCCGTAACCATTTCGTAATAACTCCATGCTATGTTATTTAATTGAGAAGCATATTCACAACTAATTTTACTATATCGTCTTACTTCTCTATTCGAAAAAGCCGAAAGCTGTTGCTCTTTTATATCCCATTTAGCTAAAGTATCGTTGGACACATTCATTAAAGAAAAAATCCAATTGTTTGAAAGACTGAGATATTGTTTTGAATCTTTAATTGATTTATAAAAATTCAACAACATTCGGTTGGAATAAAAATAAGCTTTATGGTAATCTTTTCCATATATTTCTCTAATAAAAATTGAAAGTTGATTTGCCAGATTTTTATTTTTGGTTCGGATAGCTATTGATTCTGTCAAAGTAATAACTTTCCTGTTAATCTCTCCTCTTTTGCCATAATCTATTGTATTCCATACACTGTCAATATCCTGGGAACTATTATTGTAAATTAATTGTGAAGCGTGGGTGCTCAGCGGCAAACCTTGCTCCAGTATTAAACGGATAATACTCTTATTGTAAATGGAATCAATTGGCAATTGACGAAAATAATCTTCTACTGCAAAGTCCACGTTTCTATCAAATTCTTTCGATATACTAATATACTTTCTGATAAATTCGGGAGATTTTACTTTGGTGCTTTTGTATTCTTTTTCAACCGATAATAATTCATTCATCTTACCCGAACGTTTAATGGCCAAGTCTGCCAGTTCAAGATACTTGTATGGAGAATCAGTTGTAGAATAGTATCGCAACAACAAGTCACCATGGCTATTAAAATAAAATGAACCTGTCGGCGATTTGAATAAAGCAGAGTCTTTAACGGACGAAAAGAAATTCTGACTCGGTTTAATCTTCGCAGAAATGAAGTTGGCATTATATTTTTCTTTAAGTTTTGAATTACTCAAACTTATTTCTGCCAATTTATCACATTGCTGACAATCATCAGAATAGCTTTGAACAAAGATTAATTTTGATTCCTTAGCTGCTTTTTTCTTCATAGCGTCAAATGAATCAAAGTTTTCAAACTTGACTTGCGCATTGACTGCCATTGTACAAATTAAGAATAGCACACAAAAAAACAACTGATTAACATAAAAGGGAGTGGACTTGTTTTCTTTACTATTTTTCATAGACGATTACTTTAAATTGTGGATTATAGTTTTTTTAGACTCAATTCTGATTATGAACGATTTAATCAAAGGTTGGTGGTTTAAACTTTGTACCAGGCACATAGTCAATACCAAACATTTTCAGGTAATCTTTCAATGGAATAAGTCCCATTTCTTTACGTCGTTTATCTACATTTTCCTCATCTTTTATCGGATAGTAAGTGTATTTGCTTAATTTACCTGTAGCAGGATCTTTCATTTGAAAAACCTGCGTACCATAAATTTGGTAATGAGACTCATTTGACATTATCCTATCTTGTAATAAGGCTACTGACTCTGAACTTGCTTCTTTATTTTTTGCAGCATCCAACAATTGATCAAGATATTTTTTTTGAATTTGAGTGCTTGAGTGCTGAATTACCAAGAAAGCCCCATCAGCAGCTACTTTGCCCACCATTGTAAATGTAGGCCATCCTTGTTCTTTAATTATTTCTTCAATCCGCACCAAATTGATACTATCAATAGGTATTATGCTTCTATCAGGATATTTTAAACCATATCCACGAGCATATTGGTCTCTCTCATTAATATGAAATAATTCGATGGCAAGTTTTGGTTTTGTGACATTGGGTATTGTACTCAAAAATACTGAATCAATTTTATCTGTAATAATTTTCCAGCAAGGTAATGAATGCAAACTTTTAAAATCGCTATCTGATAATATAAGTCTATTAAACCCTGGATTACTATCAATGGATCGTGAAAGAAAAAAACAAACACTATCAGTGTCATTCTTAGCCATGTAACAAATAGCTAGATTATAATTGTTGGTATATTTATTTCTTATAGCACTGGTATCGTTTTTAAGCCTGATTATCTGCGTGTTTGCCGTATTTTTTGCTTTAAGTGTATCGACAAAAAGTATTACTTTCCCTAGCGGTTTAAATAATCCATATAGTTGTGCATTAGCATTTATGACTAATGAGCCAAGTATAAAGAGTATAATTATTGATCTTTTCATTTTTTATTTGTTTGATTATAATTTATTCGAATAGTTTTAGAGTTTTTCTTTTTGTTCCTTTTTTAAGGTATATTTCAGGTGAATACTGGTAGCTATAAAGAAAATTATTGCCATTGCAAGGCCTGCACGTATAGTTTTAAACCAATTTATTTCTTTATGGTATAAGAGAGCATCAAATACGCTTGTCATTATTATTTGTGTCGCAGTAAATGAAGATGCTATAATGGCTATTTTTCTCTGTTTTGGAATAAATTCCTTAGCAAATATGGTGTTTTGTCGTTCCTGAGATATTTGAATATAATAAAAAGAAAAAGTAGTTATAAGTAACGCTCTCGAAAATGAAAACAAAAAGTGTTCTCTATTTCTATGATAATTTAAATAAGAAAACAAAAGGGTAAATGCAAATAACCCTATAATTAGTTTGAAGTTTGAAAGTGGAGTTTTAGTTTTTCTCATAAAATTGTAACTGAAATTATATCTCTTAAAATATTGACAGTATGGTTGGATTGAATGATGCTTAATTCTTTTGCTGCATTTCACCCAGTTCTTTTTAGCGTATAAATAATTCTGCAACAGCTGTTCGGCGAATGGCGGAGAATCTCCAGCTTTCCAATTCTATTTTCAATATGGAAAGCTAGAGATTTCTTTCTAGCTTGAACGAAGCGAGACACTTCGCTCAACATCCTGCACCAACCAAACTACGTTGAACAGAGCTTACTACCTGCACTTTTATTTGTTGTATGCCGGTACTATTTTCCCCAATTCGGTTTCGAAGTTCCACATACTAAAATTGCTGCTTATCACATCACCATTTTTGTCTATCGCTACATAACGTGGTATGCCATTGAATCTGAACAACTGACGTAGCATATTGAAGTCGTCGGTAGAAATGCGGTAGGTATTCTTCATTTCTTGTTCTTTTACAAAATCATTGTAATTGTCTTCGGGCGAACTTCTCTGGTCGGTGATGAAGATAAAATCGAAATCGGGATTGCCGGCATATTTTGCGCGGGTATCTTTCATTTGCTTAATTCCTGCCACACACGGACCGCAGGTAGTAGCCCAAAAATCAATGAACAATACTTTTCCCTTGAACGGATTGATTATTTTCCGGAAAACATCTGCACCCGCATTGTTGGGTAGTGCCTGCGATGCAACTTTTGTATCAGGAAAAGCCTGAACCAGCATATCTTGACCTGTTTTGATTAAATATGGAGTTTTAATGCCTTCTTTCAGGGCATTCCACAGCTCAGTAGCGTTCTCTTTCGATGCTGCATTTTTAAACGAGTAATTAAGCGAGCGTACTTTGGCTATTTCATACGCAAGGTTTGGAGTAAGATTCAATTCGTTGTTAAGCTGGCAATCTTTTAGTTTCCAAATTTCTATTTCATTGTCAGTGGTTTTGGGTTTAATGAGAGGTTTGATATATTTTTTAGAATATTCCTTTATTTGCTCCTTATGCTTTTCGCTGAAGTTTTTCGATAGTTCACGCATTTCTCCTAATTGCTTCAATTCACTGTCGGTAAAATGTTGTTTTACAGCTATTGATAAAAATTCGCGTTCCTTTGGACTAATCTGTATTTTTTCTTCGTCCAGATACTCCAGCAGATTCTTTTCCGGCTTCGGTTGATTTGCATTCAGGTTTGTATAAAACTGAGTCTGCGATTTTGTAAACAGATCATTATATTCGAAGCGATTGATAAACTCGCTAAACTCGTCGCATACCAACAAACCCGGTTCATTGAGTGGTATTTGTTTCAGAAAATCATAATAGTAAACTGGGACAGGCATTTTCAGCATTTTGTTGGTGCTATCCTGCTGGGCGTAATACTCCCTGCTCATTGCATAATTGAAAAGATTATTGGCATTTGCGAGCATGATTTTGTTGCGGAGTATTGTTTTTGCTTTTTCCGACAAACTGTGTTTCTGGGTATACTCCCTGTATTGTGTCATGTTGTTGTCGTATTCTTTCAGCTGGTCGGCTTTAAAGTCGAGCGGAGCCATGGTTTTTCTTTTTTTGTCGAATACCTGGTAATTAAAGCTATTGGTAGGGTAAGCCAGTAATTCTTTGTTGAGCGATGCGAGCGCTCCCCTGTATTCGATATTGCTGAATGCGTATCGGATATTGCGCTTTCGGTCGGCGGTAAGAAATTCATTCCAGTCGAGAATCATACAAAGCGTCTGGCCGGGTTCCAGGTAAAAGGGAACAGGCGGTTGTTCGTTGAATGTAACCGATGTGTATCCGGGCATGATCATCGGAATTTCAGCCTCGAAGCGTCCATCGGGTTCTATCTTGACAACAATTGGGTAATCTTCGCGGGTAAGCGTATTGTTGGCATAAATAATCCCCGTTGTAAAGCCCAATCTGGTATCGTAACCTTTTATACAACCAATCAGCCTACTCTGCTTTTCGTTGAAAAAAGAGGGAAGTTCATAATTCGCTAATGTATTTTTAGGGGCTTTATTCAGTTGTTCTTTTATCCACTTGTCGATGGATGGCAACATTACTGCAGGTTTGCTAATGCCTGCCAACGCCGGATTGAGTGAAATTCCAAAAATCTGTTTATTACAGTCGATCTTTTTTACCGATGCCGGTAATGGCGGGAACACCAGCACAACGGTACTATCGCCCGAGTCAGGCATCCAAATGTATTTGTTAAATTCTCCACCTATTAGTTTTTTCACTTTATATTCAGTGCCGGTAGCGCAATCGCGGATTACTTCCGTACTGTCGTAGGTTACCCACCAGTGAGGCACAAAAGTAATGTGCATCGTAAGCAGAGTGGCTGTATCGGTCATCTCTATTTTGGCTACATTATCGATTCCTGTTTTTTTTACTTCGTAGCCAGGATTTACTATCATTCGCTTTTGCGCTATTCCACCAATTGCAATAAGACTTAGTAGAAAAAAAATAAGTTTTGTTCGTTTCATGATTAATAGATTTATAGGATTGTTTGATTGTTATATAATTCGTATTCTTATTTCGTTTACTCCCAATTCAGCATAGATTTCGATATTTTATTTCAATATGTAAGGCACAGGGAAACTTCCTTTTAGCCTGAGCGAAGTGGGAACACTTCGCTCAACATCTTGCACTAAGCTATGCTTAACCAGGCAAAAATAATAAAAATAGAATGCTTGTATTTAAATAAAGTTTCAAAGATGGTGTCTTTTGAATTATGAATGATTTTAAAAACTAATTAATGGAAAGTAGCACAAATAACTGTATTACAAAACAGAATTAATTTTCCCAAGTATTTTCTCCAGATTTCATCTTTGCTAGCGTTTTTTCAAACCATTTATGTTCCTCTGTGTTAGCATAATGCAATGCTACCTCTTCTTTGGCAATAGCTTCTTTCTTTTGACCTAATTTATAGAGTAAATTAGCATACGTGTCAAGCCATGGTGCTTTGTTGGGTGACAATTCAAGGGAACGACCCGACCAGCGGAGTGCATCCTTAAGTACATTTTTATTGGACACTTTCTCGAAAATATCCCATGCTATATTGTTTAGATTTAGACTGATTCTATCCCTTTCGGTATGTGAAGTCTGCTCTTTTAATTGGGCTAATTGTGTTGAATCAAGCTTAGCTAATGCTCCAGAGTTAATTTGTTTTTCAATCATTTTTGCAAATATCAGATCTTTTTTATCTATTGAGTCCTTAGATATTTTCATGAGTTGATTATTGCAAAAATCCGTTGCATATTTCAGATATTTCTCAGAGTCTCCCACCTGCTTATAATACTCCATATATAGTTCATTCTTCGATTTCAGAGACTTCATATAAGGTGATAGAAGGTCGTAAGCCTGGATAGTTGTGGCAAGTAACAAACTATCTTTCAATTTAGCTGCTTCATGTAATGAATTCATAACACCATCAGCAAGGTAAACATATACCAACCCATAAATTTTTGAAACAAATTTATCTTGATTTTTTTGAAGGTTTGTATAAGCCAATGAATTTACATTCAAATAACGCTCTTCTTTTTTATACAATTCCACTATAGTATCCGATGTACGCCTCTCTTCAGGAATAGATTTCAGGTATTCATCAAAAAGTTGATTGTTTGATTTGCCGAGTTTTGAACGTTTATTCATGTAGTCCAACAAAAACGCAGGATCATTTTTCTTTTCTACATATTCTTTTTCCCACATTGCTATCGATTTCGGATCATTCATATCTGTAAGAGCAGTTTTCGATATAGCAATAAACTTTTCGACTTCCATAGAACCCACCAATTTTGAAAAGAGTGTGCCATCATTTTTGAGAAATAGGTAGGTTGGATAGGCCTTAACTTCGTACTTTTTGGCGATTTCAATTCCATCACCTTTTTCGGCATCAATCTGATAACAAATAAAGTTTGCGTTATAAACTTTACCTACTTCAGTAAGTGGAAAAATGTCTTTACTCATCTTTTTGCAGGGACCACACCAAGAGGTATAAACATCAATAAAAATTGGTTTATTGCTTTGTTGCGCTTTTTGGAGTACTTCTTTCCATGTTCCGTGCTCAAACTCTATTCCTTGAGAAAATCCCGATAGAGAGAATAGTAATGCTGAGATAATAATCAGTTGTTTTTTCATGATTTACTGTTTTTTATTATTATTCGTTTTCTAGCTGATAAAATATAAATAAATCCGACTAAGGGTGTTATAAAAATTAGTCCAAATACCCACATACTTTTCTCATTTCTACTAATTTTATCAGAATTAGCGACTTCAAGAATAGAAAAAATAATGAAACATGTGGATGTCAATAATCCAATTGCCATTATTGCACTAGCTTCATTCCAATGATAAATTTTAAAGAACGTACCAATTATTGTTATAATAAAAGCTACGTAGAAGCTCACTTTGATTAAAATTTCTTTGATTTTCATGTTTTGCTTTTTATTTGATTTAATCAAAAGTTGGTGGTTTAAACTTTGTGCCAGGCACATAATCAATGCCGAACATCTTCAAGTAATCTTTCAATGGGATAAGTCCCATTTCTTTACGACGTGTATCAACATTTCCTTCGTCTTTAATTGGATAATAAGTGTACTTACTTAGCTTGCCGGTGACCTTATCTTTAACTGCAAAAACCTGCGTCCCATAAATCTGGCAATGGAACTCATTTGACATTATCCTGTCTTGTAATAAGGCCACAGACTCAGAACTGGCTTCTTTCTTTTTAGCAGCATCCAATAACTGATCAAGATATTTTTTCTGAATTTGTGTGTTTGAATGTTGTATCACTAAAAATGCTGCATCAGCAGCTACTTTACCTACCAGCGAATAAGTAGGCCAGCCATATTCTTTTATTATTTTCTCTACTCGTATCAGATTAAGGCTATCCGTATTCAATAAACTTTTGTCAAGAAATTTCAATCCATATCCACGGGCTTTTTGGTCAGCCACATGAATATAAAAGAGTTCAAGAGCTAGTTTGGGATTTGAGACATTAGGCACGGATGCTAGAAACAACGAATCAATTTTATCGGTAACTTTTTTCCAGCATGGTAATCCATGTAAATTATTAAAGTCTGTGTCGGATAATACGAGTCTTGAGTTATTGTTAATTGCACGTAAAAGATAAAAACAAGTACTATCATTGTCATTCTTGGCCATGTAGCAAATAGCAAGATTATAATTGTTTATTAATTTATTTCTTATAACACTGGTGTCATTTTTCAACTTGCTTATCTGCATATTTGTAGTATTTTTTGCTTTAAGTGTATCAACAAAAAGTACTACTTTCCCTAGCGGTTTAAATAATCCATACAATTGTGCATTAGCACTTCCAATAAGAGACGTAAGAATAAGGAGAGAAATTATTATTTTTTTCATTTTATAGTAGCAATGAGTATTGAATAAAATATTTTAATTTAAAATTAGTGATTGGTCTATGGTTAAGCGAGCTGAACAATTAAATGTCGTACTTTTATTAGTGCTAATTTCAAATGATAAAGAACGATTTCCAGAAGCATTACGTGAAAACCCCCATTCTCCGTAGAGTAAATTTTCTTTGTCCGATGTTCGGCATCGCCTCTGGCTATGTCGAAGCTAAAAGGAAGTCTCCTGACTTCCATATTTATTTCAATATGCCAGCTAGAAGCCGGCTTTTAGCCCGACCAAGCGATGACGCTTGGCCGAACTCCAAGCCAACAAGCTACGCTCAACGAGGGCAGAATTTATAAATTCCGCCGACCAATTCTCGAGTTTTTTAATTACTGACAGATGCAACTCAACAGACTAGATACTATTTATGGTTCATTATAAACTTTATAAACTGAATCATTGAAAAAATGTCTTTTCAGGGCATCAACTATACGCAGATTAGTCGTTGCGACTTGGTATTCAAAGTCATTGTATTTCAATTCATAATCTATCTTTGTAGATATAATTTTCCCATTATCAATTATTGTAAAATCATAACAAGTTCCGTCAAAAAAACGGGGACCACTTATTTTTTTTCTATTTTCATTCGCTAAAATTATTTTGGAGAATGCCTTTATCATTTTATTTCTAAAAATCTCACTCACAGGGGCTGAATAACAATAAGATTCTACAGACAAAGAGTCAGTTTGTTTGTTTTGTTTAAATTGTTCATGCCAAAGATTTTTTTCTAAAATCCGTGCTTCTATAAATGACTGATTACCTATATCAATTATGCGAATTGAATATTCCGGTTCGACAAATGGTGGCTTTGAAATGAACAAAGCAACTTCTTTTGTTGTCGCTGTGTCAACTTTAGGATACAAGCGTTTCTCTAACTCTAATCTATAGTCAAATTGACTATAAACAACCCCAGATATTAAAAGCAAGGTTGATATACATAAAAATATACGTTGAAAGACTTTCATATGGTAATAATTAGTTGGTTTATGACGCATAAAACTCGCATGTAAGATTGCTATTACATTTGATAAATCTTTGTATTCATGCTCATTTCATATTATTATTATAAAGTGCTTGTTTAAGGTTGAATGGCCCCATTAGAATAATAATATGCATTACCATTATATAATATTGTTACTGGATAATCTTGAAAATAATTTGTTTGACAGATTGAATCTTGAGTTTCAACTCATAAATAGATCTTTTTAACCTATCCATTAACTCCCATACTATACAATCCTTAGGCGGCATAGTGTGATTTTTAATACTATTTTAGTTTGTACAATTCCAGAGAAATACATTTGTTTGTAGAATGACTTTGAGATGAAATATCTGTTAATTATCATTTATTCTCTTTTGATTTTTACCTATGAATATATATAGTATACACCCAACTATGGGGAGTAAAATAATTAGTAATATCCACATGATTTTATTTATTGGTTCTTTGAATGAAGATCTAATTGCATCGATTAGATAGTAAAAGTGATATACGACTAGAATAATAGTAAGTATTTCATAAGTTTTGAAGTGAAACATAGTGTTTTGTTTAAAAGTAAATAATAATGCAACGTAAAATTTTTTATTGAAAAATACAATGAAAATTAGTAAAATCTTGATTTTGAAATATCAACATCTATATTTGAAAATATAATTTATTGAATTTACAGAAGAATTTAGTTGTAGCTTATTTCTATAAGTACATACTCGAAATTAGTTTATACTTTAAAATGGATTAAGTTGTGTTGTTTGTCTACACATACCTCCATCAGGAGGCTATTCATTATGGTTCATTATAAACTTTATAAACTGAATCATTGAAAAAATGTCTTTTCAGGGCATCAATTATACGCAAATTAGTCATTGCAACTTGGTATTCAAAATCATTATACTTCAATTCATCAGCTAACGTAGTGGATAGAATTTTTCCATTATCATTTATTTTAAATTCATAACAGGTTCCATCAAAAATCTGACGCCCTTTATAAATTCCCGAAGCATTAGGCAGTTCATTAGCTTTTATTTTATTTTGATTCAACACTATTATTTTTGAAAATGCCACTACCACTTTATTTCTAAAAGTGGTACTCACTGGTGCTGAATAGCAATAAGATTCTACTGACAAAGAGTCAGTTTGTTTGTTTTGTTTAAATTGTTCATGCCATAGATTTTTATCTAAAATGCGTGCTTCTATAAATGACTGATTACCTATATCAATTATGCGAATTGAATATTCCGGTTCGACAAATGATGGCTTTGAAATGAACAAAGCAACTTCTTTTGTTGTCGCTGTGTCAACTTTAGGATACAAGCGTTTCTCTAACTCTAATCTATAGTCAAATTGACTATAAACAAATCCAGATATTAAAAGCATGGTTGATATACATAAAAATATACGTTGAAAGATTTTCATATGGTAATAATTAGTTGGTTTATGACGTATAAAACTCGCATGTAAGATTGCTATTACATTTGATAAATCTTTGTATTCATGCTCATTTCATATTATTATAAAGTGCTTGTTTAAGGTTGAATGGCCCCATTAGAATAATAATATGCAGAACCATTATATAATATTGTTCCTGGATAATCTTGGAAATAATTTGCTTGACCGATTGGATCTTGACCAGCCCAGTTCCTCGTATCGTATAAATAATTATGCACCAGCTGTTCGGCATTGCTTCTGGCTCCGTTTAGAAGTTAAAATAAAAGCTCCTGCTTTTCGATACGCTACTCCAATATGCCAGCCAGAGGCCTGCTTTTTGCCTGAGCGAAGTGTGGACACTTCGCTCAACATCCTGCCCAACTACGCTATAAAGAATAGATGTCAGCTGTTTAATTTGCTACTGGAGGCTGCATTTTGAGGGCAAATTCTTTGATGTTATTTTGCAATTCTGGCATATACTTTTGCATGAGCAAGCTCATAATTTCCTTTTGCATTTCGGGTAATTTCTCTATCATTTTCTTGCCTGTGGGAGTTTTATAAAAAACTATTAAGTCTTTAATCTCATTTTCTGTAAATAACTTATCATATACTACAACAATATCTTCATTTAGCATTTTTTTGCACATCTCTTTGCTTGAAGCAATAAGTGAATTCATGAATTGATTCATTTGGATTAACTTAGTTGAGTCTTTTTCCTCTTTGGGCATTTGCGCCATGATGGCTGGAATGATAGCTGCAAATGTTTTCTCCATTGTCGAATCAGTTTGCATTAAATGGAATAATTGTTTGATTGATTCTTGTTTGGTTTGAGAAAATGAAGTAAATGTTGTTGCTGCAAAAATGATTGATAATAAAATTGTTTTTTTCATAATGATTGATTTATTTATTGTTTTTTTTTAATGATAAATACTAAAGTTATCTATAATTACCCGTAGTTTGGGGTATAAGTAGCTGTGGAGCACTTTCTCTATCACGACACTTGTTCCCCAGCGAGCGTAGCTTGAGTTGTTAGAAGTTTGACGAAGACTCTATCCTTCAACATAACTAAAGCTTGTCTGAGCACTAACGAAAGGAAAGTCTCCTAGCCTCCATACTATATGGAAGCTGGAGATTTCCTTGAGATTTAGCGACGCAAGAGAATTTCAATTATAAGCTATATTATTTATAAATATCATAAATTGATTCCTTAAAAGTGCCATTCTTTACATCATTGATAATTTTTACATTCGTCAACTTTACCTTGTAGATATAGTCTGAGGATTCAATAGATTCAGTATTATATGGATCTTCTTCACCTACTTGAATACTTGTACTCTCCACTTTCCCATTCACGTATGCTAGAAATTCATAATTCGAGCCGTCAAAAAGATCGAAATGTTCAGTCATTAGTTTTCCATTATCGTAAATCTTTTGTCCTTCGCGTTCCAATTTCTTTATTTTAAAAAACACTTCCAATACTTTCTTTGCAAATTGACTGCTTATCGGTATCGAAAAAAATTGAGTTTTGATTTTAAGGTTGGGAAAGTCTTTGTCTCTGTAGGTTGCATATAATTCTTCTTTTATATTTTTATCCAAAACCCTTACTTCCAAAAAACTCCGATTGTTTGTTTCAACAATTCGCAACGACGAATTCGGTTTTACCTCTGGAGTAACCAAAAAACTAAATTTTCTAATTGTATCGGTTGTTTGAAAAGGCGGATTTAAGATTTTTACATATTGCTGTATCTTCACTTCTTGAATATTCACTTGTTGAGACGATAGCTTTCCTATAAAACTACAAAAAACAAATAAAGTGATTGATAAATTATATTTCATATTATTTAAAGATGATTTGATATGGTGGCAGTTCATTTTCATTAGAATCATAATAATAAAGATATTTCTGATACAAAATAATTATTGGCGCATAAGGGAAACATGATTGTTGAACGGATATATCGTTTGCTCCATCTGCTTAGCTTGTGTTTTGATAATCCCCCGTTCACTATAGCGTCAACTTTCTGTACCCGATGTTCGGCATTGCCTCTGGCTATGTCGAAGCTAAAAGGAAGTCTCCTGACTTCCATATTTATTTCAATATGCCAGCTGGAAGCCGGCTTTTAGCCCGACCAAGCGAAGACGCTTGGCCGAACTCTATGCCAACAACCTACGCTCAACGAGGAAGATGATATTGAAAATACTAATTGTTTATATACTACTTATTGCTTGAAAAAAGGACAAAAAAAATAGCTATAAACGAACAATATAAGTGTGATTATAAGCATAATATAAAATATGATTTCATTCAATTTTAGTTCGTACACGATAGCAGTTACAAAAAGTGATATCATTGCATATCCTATCATACTTGAGGCGCTATAACCAAAACCTATTGCATTAAATAGTAAAATCAAGTGAAATATTATCATCGCTAAGTTGAATGTTAGCCAGATATATTTATTTATTTTAGTTTTCATAATATATTAATTGCACATTCTGTAATACATATTTGTAAAAGTTTCTGTCTTTTCTTGACCCAACCAATTAGTAGTCGTTCTAGTTTCAGATTCAAATCGTGCTTCTACACAAGAGTATTTATTCAATTGGTTATTCGCTTTTAATGCATCCTTAAGGTTGTGTATTTCACCAAAATATGTCCAACCTGCATCTACAGTTTCTTGATTTTTAGTTTTAAAACGAATGTTTCCATGAGTTAAAGTCTTCTTGTTAATTGACAGAATAAGATTTTTTGATGCTTTTATATAGATAGTATTTGAATTATCATATATATTCTGATTAGTAACTATTGAGTCTAAAAAATTGTCTAAAGCCATTTTAGTGGGGTTGATAACTACTTCTTTTTGCAACTCCATTTCGTTTTGATTGCTGCACGACTGCATAATTGGAATTAAACCCACTACAAATAAAGCAGCTATTACTGCAAGAATCACTTTTTTTGTTTTAATTATTTTCATTTTCGTATTTTTTTATTGATAAGATTGTATTATTTCTTGCCTCTTTCGCAGGCAATCTCTTTCGTAATTTATCCCAAACTTTGTTAGGCTAAATTATAATTATGCATTATTTCGTACTTTTGTGCCGCCTCCCTTCCTTTTTTATATTGGTTAGCGAGGTAGAGGGGTGCGCTTATATCTATCTGGTCCGTAAAAACTGAAAGATGAGCCGCCCCTTTTTTCTACCTCTGAAAACTGATTAATCAAATTTGTTTTTGAAATGATAAGCATCACTTGTATAAACGATGCTCATCTTTTGATAAAACGATGCTCATCGTTTGGGTGATTGATGCTCATCGTTTGATGGAACGATGCCCAACGTTTATGGGCTTATTCAGCTACCTTTGCATAGTCCACTGTATCAAGGACTTTTTGTACCAATTTGCCCGGGTGAAAATTAAGGTTAATGCCTTTAATTAGTGTAGCATTAAAATCTTCTTCTCTTTCTGAACCATCGCTGCTAATCGATATACTGAAGTTCCCAAGTTCGCCCAGGCGAACAATTTTACCTTCACTAATTCGCTCAGGAATTAGATCGAGAAATGCTTCGAGAGCTGCAAACACTTCGGCAGTGCTCAGGTTGGTTCGTTTGCTGATTTCGTTAGCAAACTGGCGAGTAGTTTCTTCGCCTGTACTTTTGGCAACAGCATAAAATTTACGTGGAGCTGTTACATCTTTTGGGTTGACGCGTTGCATCAGAACATAATTAATTGCCATAATTCTTTGGTTTTTTTAATGATTAATACTAAGGTTATTTGTGATTATTTTTTCTTTTTCAGTTTTAAATTTGTCAATGCAAACTATCAACTATCAACTGTCAACTGCATTTCTACCACCATACTTGTTCTCCCTTTTCATACGTAAAAATCCGTTCTTCTTTTCCTTTTGTCAGGTTTCGCAGCAACAGCAGTGCATTAGTGGGTACATTGTTGTATGTAAGCCGATAAGTTTCATTTGAACCGGTTTGTTTTCCTAGCGATACCCATTTATTGTCCCAGTAGAATAGCTCGTATAGCTGACCATTTACAATGCAGTTATCGTCGGTACGCGGTAGATATACTATTCGGTGGATACTTTTGAGACTGTTAAACGCAAGCCCTACCCACGCGCTATCGGCTTCTAGGGTACTGTAGTTAGTTAATGTATTACCGTCGAATGCATTTGCACGCGTCACTCCGCTAGCCGGGGTTTTATTTCCAATCGGCCTGCCCGATAATTTGTTTTTCGATCCCGGTTCATACACTTCTATTTCGGCCAGTTCGGCGTGTGTTCCTTTGGGTGCTAGGTATCTGAAGTATTTATATCCGGCAGTTGGCGGTATATCTGCCAACTGATAATATTGCTCAGGTTTTACGGTAATTTTATAAATATCCACAGCATCTTTAAATGTCGAATCGTTTGCCACCTGAAATATGCCGTTCAGCATGGCATATCCTAGCCATGAGTGCATTCTGTCCTGATATTTGCGTTTAAGTATTACGGTTTCCCTCTTTTTTATATCGGGTTTCAGCGTTGTAATAGTTCCATCCTTATGCAGTAGTACCGGATAGGCTGCCGGCATAACCTGCTCCTGATAGTAGTATGATGGCAAACAAACAATATCCCTGTTCAGATTTGAGAATAATGCAGTTTTTTTGTCAATTCTAGTCCAGGCTATTGGTATCCAATTCTGGTTGTCGAATACCGACAAATAAGCAAATTTGTTTTGAGCCGGCGGAGTTGAAAGTAGTTTTATGGGTACGTCTGTTGTCTGATAATAATCTTTTGTCACATCCCTTATACAGGGGGACTGAAGCGTATTTGGGATCTCCTCTTTACCGCATTGCAATGCCAAGCTGGCGGGTTGTTTAGCAAAGGTCTCGCGGTATATTTTAGCCGCGGTTCGGTCAACTCCCTCCACGTGTTTACCCAAGTCTACCCAATCGCCTATACCAAAGGATAGGGGTTTATTATCAGGGGTTATCAGTGCATTCCACTCGTGGCTGAAACTCCGGTTGGCCCATTGGGGAGTGACATCTAATGCCACCGGCACTCCTAATCTACGGGCAGCAAGGGCTGCCTGTAAACTAAACTCCCTGCATGACCCCAGCCTCATAACGGCAAGGAGCTGAACATTGTAATCGGCTTCACCACGGGCAGGAACAACAGCAGAGTTAGGGAATGACTTAATGCCATTACAAATAGTTTTGGCCGAAAGTGTGTCTTTCTTTTGTTTTATCCGTTCCAATAAGTCGGGAATAAATTGCCTGTCGAACACCTCCCGCCAGTTGCACAGGGGTTCAGTGCCTACGCGATAGGGAAGTATGTATTCACAGAAATCGGCAAAATTCAAGAATCGGGCATAAGGTGTTTTCCATGCTAAAAAAGCTTGGTCGATATTGTTGATAAGAAATTTTGAATTTATTGCTTGCAGATCCGGGATATAAGTAATATCCTGAAACGTTTCGGAGTATTTTGCATAGAGATTGTCTACTCCCATGTAAAGGTTATTTGTAACTTTTTCGGCTTTAAACAAGGAGTCCAATGCCAGCTGATAGCTATCCCATGCTTTGCTGGAGTATGACTCGTGCATGTCCATATTTTCTATCAAAAAGATGGCAGCTTTTCTTTTTAGGGAGTCGGTACGGTGGACAGAATAGTGTCGGATTACTTTTTTTAGTTCTGCCTGATTCTTTCCGGCCAGTTGGAAGTTCTTTTCTAATGATGTTGGGTAAGAAGCGTAGCCTATAGTCGAAAATAGGATGCTGATGGCTAATAAACAATGATATTTTTTGTTTTTCATAGATAAATAGTTCTTTTATTTAAGTTAAGGTGTAACAAAGATATAGTTAATGGATTTACGTCGCTTTTAATTTTGGATATTTTATTTCTCATTATAGATAATTTATAACAATCTATAATGAGTATAAATCATGTCCGTAAATACTATTTTATTAGCGGTTATTGTGGTTGAATTATGCATTATTCATTTGAAAATAATTAAATATAAAACTAAATAGCCGTTATTAATATGTTGATATATAGTTTGTTTTGTAATGTGGCCTAACGCAGATGTCTGCTGAATATTTGTTCTTACTCGTCTGTTCTCAACAAATAAACTTATTAAACATAGTTGTTTCTGAGAATTAAACTATATGAATTAATTTAGTGACACCAGAAATAGATAAAAATAATCAGGACAAGTGAATTTACAATTTATTGTTTTTTAGTGAGTTAAAAGTTGTGGTTGGAAAGTAATTAGGACAAGCTTTTTTTTGTAAAAGAAAACAGGAAGAAAAGAGGGTATTTTAAGCATGGATATAAAAAAAATGGGAAATGTGAATTGTGGCATATACAGATTTACCACATGAATAGATGAAAAAATAACGTTGTAAAGAAAAAATATTGGAACTAGGTTTCAGCAAATAAAAAAACCGCACTGATTTTTTCAATGCGGTTTTATCTGTTCTGTTGATAGACTTTATTCTTTTTCTTCCTCTTTCTTTGCCTTTCTTGCCCTGAGTTTTTTCAATTCTTCTTCCAGACTTTCGATTTCTTTCTCCTGATGATTAATCGTTTTAAGAAGTTCATTTAACTCCTCATTTTCAATTGTTGTTGGATATTGTTCGTCAACTCGTTCAAGAAAATCGGCCAATATATTCATGTAGTTCATAAATGCGTCGTAAGGAGTTTCAAAATTCGTTCCCCACGCATCTTTATGGCTCATGTAACGGAAATGGTCTGTAGATTGCAGTGTCAGCCAATCGCGTAAAAGCGGCTTGTCGGTACACATCCGAACGCGTTCACCAACAGCGTATAATTTATTTAATGCTTCCTGTTGCAAATCATTTCCAGTCCACGGCACCAGGTCTTTATCATTTCCAACCCAACTTATCGGATATGGAACTGATAAGCTACCTGCAGAATCATTTTTTTTGCTGAGTTCGGTAGGCAACATAAAATTCATTTCTTGCTCAAGAGCGTGATAAGGCAACGCTTTCAGGAATTCGAAAATACCCGATTGAGCAGACTGAACCATACCCAAAACTTCATATCCCATACCTATATTTATGACTGTATCTTCTTGCGGGAGGGCAGCAATATAATTGATAAACCCTTCGGCGGTGAGTGACATGCTTGAAAACCTAAAAGCAATATCGTCGCTCAGTTTGTTGTTTCGGACCAGTAATTTTAATTTTGGGAGGTATGAATGATTATAAACATAATTCGGGCTCTTCCAACCTAATATATGTTTAGCTTCGTCAATCATCATGGTTTTATAACCCATTTTTGAAACTAATTCGCCAATTTCATCAGAATAGATTAGCTCGGCGTTGAACAATGCTGTAGGTCGTTTCCCAAATAAAGCTTCAATTTTATCCGCATGCATTTTTACCTGACGTTCAAATTCATTGGCATCGAAAATAGAAGATAATGAATGTGCGTATGGTTCTGCAAAGAATTCAACACTTCCGGTTTTTGCTAAATCTTTAAAGCTATCGATAACTTCAGGAGCATATTGCTCCAATTGTTCAAGCGTTACACCTGAAATAGAAAATGCACAACGAAATTTGCCATTAGAACTGCGAATCATTTCTGATATTGTTCGGTTAGCAGTCAAATATGATTGTTCTACTGCATTACGAATCCGATCTTCAGTTTGAAAATCATCGTAATAGTAATGATCTTTGCCTATTTCGAAGAAACGATAACGTTTCAGGCGAAAAGGAAGATGAATTTGAAAATAAAAACAAATGTTTCTCATGTTGTTATAGATATTTGACCTGCCATTTGCAAGATGGCATTTATTATGTGTTTTATTATTTAATTTTAATCGTATATGCTTATCACATTACACTATCATAGATTTTACGCACTTTTAATCCTGCGTCGTACCAGGTTATATTGTTCACTTCTTCTCTTCCAAGTTCGCGAAGGCTGTTGTACATTGCCGGATTTTCCACAATGGCGTAAATTGCATCTGCCATAGCATCAATATCCCAATAATCGGTTTTAATGGCATGCGTTAGAATTTCTGCACAGCCCGATTGCTTTGAAATAATCGAAGGTGTTCCAACCTGCATTGCTTCCAAAGGAGAAATTCCGAAAGGTTCAGAAACTGATGGCATTATATAAACATCACTTTCAACCAGCATTTCGTGTACTTGTCTGCCTTTCAAAAATCCGGTAAAATGGAAACGATCAGCAATGCCACGTTTCGCAGCAAGATCAATCATTGCTTGCATCATATCCCCACTACCGGCCATTACAAAGCGAACATTATTTGTCTTCTGTAGCACAAGGTGAGCTGCTTCCACGAAATACTCCGGTCCTTTTTGCATAGTAATGCGCCCAAGGAAAGTTACTACTTTGTCTCTGCGTGTGGATTTGACAAATGATTCAATGTCAGATAAAGGTTCCACAGCGTTATGTACAGTTGTTACCTTTCTCGGATCCTGATGGTATTTCTCAATCACAATTTGGCGTGTCAGTTCGCTCACAGTCATAATATGGTCAGCCATATCCATTCCACGCTTTTCAATACCGTAAACTGTTGGATTGACTTGTCCACGACTACGGTCAAAGTCTGTGGCATGAACATGAATTACCAATGGTTTTCCGCTTATTTGCTTAGCAAAAACGCCTGCCGGATAAGTTAACCAGTCATGTGAATGTATAATGTCAAAATCAATTTGATGTGCCAGCACACTTGCTACAGCTTCGTAATTTGAAATTTCTTCAATCAAATTGTCAGGATAACGTCCGGAAAAATCGATACAACCTAAATCGTTAGTGTATATACGGCTATAATTATACTTGATGCCATTTCGAAGCGAAAAATACTCATCCGGATGCATAATCCAGCCAATGCGCTGATTCACATAATTCCAGTCGTTTTCTTTCCATACCACAGGAACATTACAAGCACCAATTATTTTTAAAAAGCTTTGATCCTCATCGCCATGCGGTTTTGGAATCACAAAGGTGATTTCCATATCATCCTGTAATGCCATTCCTTTCGTTAACCCATAGCTTGCTGTTCCCAGTCCACCCAATATATGTGGCGGAAATTCCCAACCAAACATTAATGCTTTCATGTATTATTCGTTTTCGTATTTGTTCAACATGTCTAACACTCTCAAAACCTCTGCCACACTCATGGCAAATGACATTCCTCCATGTCCCTTAAATGGTGGATTTCCATCAAATAATTCAGGAAGTGAACCTACACACAAATCAGTCATTTCAGCTTCCAGACCAACAAGCATTCTTTCTAAGAAAGATTTACCGCTTTGTTTGTAAATCCTCAAATAGGCATTTGCAAAAGCACCAAATGTACAAGGCCATACCGGACCGTTGTGATAATTCCTGTCTCGTTCCAGCTGTCCGCCAACATAGTTTGGTCTGTATGAACCGCTTTTTGGACTTAATGACCTTAATCCTTTTGGAGTAAGCAATTCTTTAGTGGTGATGTCCAAAACAGATTTTTGTTGTTGTTTGTTCAGTGGCGAGAATGGTAATGCTACTGCTAAAATCATATTTGGTCTCACTTCCCAATTGTTGTAACTACCATCAACATAATCATATAGATAAGTCCCATTCCAGAAGGTCTTTGTAAAAGCTTCACGGGCTATTTCACCTTGATAATCGAGCAAGTCCGCTGCATGGTCATTTCCTTTTTCCCGGGTTAACACGGCCGCAAATTTTAGCGCGTTATGCCACAATGCATTTATCTCAACTACATAACCGGTTCGTGGAGTAATAGGTCGACCATTTTCTATCGCATTCATCCATGTTGCAGGTTTTTCTGTTCCATTTACATAAAGCAAACCATTGTTGTGTAAAAAGAGATTTGGATGATTCTGTTTTCGAATGAATGATATAATGTTTGATACTAATTCTTCGTATCGGTTAGCTGCTTCATTTAACGATACACTTTCGGCAAACTGTTGAACGGTCCATATAAACCAAAGCAGAACATCCGGGTCATCAATACCTCCAAGCTTAAATCCCGTTCTTTCTCCATTCATGAACCGCTCTAACTCGGAAATAGAAGTTTCCATGATAGCATCGAAATAATCCATTCGATTGATAATGAGTGTACAGCCAGGTAAACCAATGAATTGATCACGAGCCCTGGCACCGTACCATGGATAACCAGCTAATAAATAAGTCTTATTGCCTTCTCTTTTGTAAAATTGTTCTGCTGAATTTTTCAGACAAGCAAACATGTCTGATCTTTGATTTCTTCGCGTTAATTCTTCTTCCCAAAGTGATTTGAGTTTTCTGGGGGACACTTCAGATACACCTCCTGAGAATATTATTGATTCGCCTTTTTTTATAGGTAATTCAAAATAACCCGGCACCAATAAATCTTCCTTGAATTCATAGCCTCGCTCTTGTTCTTTGTAATACTCTACGTTTTTATACCAGTACGGCATGTGATTAAAAACCACTTTTTTAGAAAACTGCATGTATAAACAGGGATATTTTTCGTATAAACACATACGAATTCCATCCTGAACTTCAGTATATGAAGTGTCAGCTACATCGTTTTCATGCGTTAATTCATTGACGCTTCGAAAGGCTAAAAGGGGTTTGAATCGTAATACAGTTGGCGAGTGAGCCTCAAGCAAAGTGTATTTAATAAGAATGCGTGGCTCAAAGGAAACCAACATTCGCTCCTTTGAAAGAACAACGCCACCAACACGGTAAATAGTGCGTGAGATTACGTCGCAGTCAAACTGCCGAATGTATTTGTGCCCATTTGGACTAAAATTATTTCCTTCGAATTTGTGGATTCCTAAGTTAAATTCAGCTCCATGTTGAATAACTGTTTCATCGAGTGAAGATAGCAGAACATGATTTGAATCGTCAATCTCAGGGATTGGCATTACAAGCTGTCCATGGTATTTTCGAGTGTTACAATCGATTAACGTTGTACTGTTGTATGTACCTGCACGATTCGTCCGAATCATCTCTTTTGACAGAGATTTTTCAAGATTTATCAGCAAGGTCTTGTTAAAATTAAGGTAACTCATAAATCTAACTAAGGTGTGATGTTTTTATATATTCTGATAAAAGGGGCAAAATAATTATGACCGAAGACATAACTCCCATAGTCTTAATTCCGGGAGTTGATAATGATTTTTTTGTTTTTATCGACTGCAATATATAATATTATTTTGAAAAAAAAAAGGGTTTATATTATTAAACATGTTTTTTTTTGAAATTTACTGTTAACCGGGAGTGCATTTATAAAATAGAATCGTTTTACATTGGGGTTTCCTGGTAAGCCGGGTGGCAAAGCCGGGCGTAGCCCAAACCCCAATGACAGTTTTGCCACAAAAGAGCTTGTCTGTTTAGGTGCCGGCGATTTTCGTCTCGCTCCAATTGTCCTGACATCCAAAAGAGTCAAGATACCTTACCCATCCTTCGGATACCCTCCAAAAGGAGAGGATTAAACGGACGGTATTGTTTATCAGACGAGGTTATGCGCTGGCAAACCATAGAAAACTATAGAAATCCATTAAATGCACTATGAGCTGATTAATATCAAGTTATAAATCATTGATTCAAACTCATGGCACTTTGACCAATGTTTACTTTGATAATTAGCTTTTGTTTTGTTCAATATTAATACTTTTAATCATCTTTTCACTTTAACTTCACAAAGAAATAGTAACTTTGTGTCGAAAAAGATAAGTATCAGTTATGCTTAATGAAACTAATAATTCAGCAGAGAAGAGACAATTCATAAATGCCGTCTTTATTCCAACTGTAGTGGGAATATTAATGATACTAAGCTTTTTATTAGAAAAAGGTATGGATTGGGATTTTCATACCGGTGGAGTTTTTCCGCGTAGGTTTGAAAGCATCTGGGGAGTGTTTACTCTTATTTTTATTCATGCCGATTGGGGGCATTTAGCCAACAATGTGGTTTCATTTGTTTTGCTTGGAAGCTTTTTGTATTTTTTCTATAAACAAATCGCAACCAGGGTTTTGCTAATATCGTATGTTATTAGCGGTTTAATACTTTGGGCTATAGGGAGAGATAGTTGGCATATTGGTGCCAGTGGTTTGATTTATTCAATAGCTTTTTTTTTGTTTTTTAGCGGGATAATACGTAAACATGTTCCACTTATTGCCTTGTCGCTTGTTGTAGCATTTATTTATGGAGGCATGATTTGGCATATCTTTCCCTGGACAGTTCAAGATCCTATTTCGTGGGAAGGGCATTTAGCCGGAGGTTTGATTGGTTTTATATTGTCTGTTTGGTACAGAAAGGAAGGACCACAAAAGCCATTAGTGCAATGGGATGAAAATGAAGATGAGGATGAAACGGTTGATTACAATTCTGAAGAAACATCCGAAGCAGATGTTAATGCAAGTGATAATACATAAATTGAAAAAATAAACTCGTGAATATGGAAAAAGATAACTTAAAGGAAATTAACTTGTTTCAGCTTATTGCTTTGTTTTTTAGTTGGTTAAGCAATGTAGTGAAAGGTATATTCAGCTTTTTTGGATATTTAGTTCGATTAACTTACCGTCAATTTTTGGTATCGATTATTATTGTCGGATTATCTGTCGGATTGGGATTATATTTATCGCGACCATCTGCCAGAGTTTATAAGGCAGAATCTATGGCAATGCTTTATGGGTCTGAAGCACAGACAGTAAAGGAAATTTGCAAACCGCTTGAGAATTCAATAAGTTCGAGCGACATTTGTTCATTGGCTGTGACGCTTTCAATTCCTGATAGTGTAGCTAAAAATATTGTAAGCTTTCAATCGTTTTATGTGATTGATTATTTGAAAGATAAAGTGGCAGATGTGGTTGATTTTGATAATAACCATTCGTTGACCGATACTTTGAATATTAAAATGAAGGATAGACTTTATTTTAGATTACTAACAAAAAATATAAGCCAAATCCCTATCATTCAGTCTGCAATACTTAATTACTTTAATAATAATTCTTTGTTGAAGACTCAGTATGAAAATAAAAAAAGTGAATTGTTGCAAGAAATAAATATCTGTAATACTGAAAGTGAGCTAATAGACAGCCTTGCAAAAGTTTCATATTTAAAAGATGCAGACAGGCAGATTAAATTTGAAAACAATAAATTAATAGTTGGAGAACAAAAGAAACAATTGTTTTATGAAGACTTACTTAGTATACAAAAAGCAAAATCTAAAGCAGAAATTCAATTAATTGATTTTAAACAACCGTTGGATTTGCTTTCAGGTTTCGTTGTTATTCGAACTCCGATTAATGGAAGCCTTAAATATGGATTGATAAGCCTTTTAATTGGTTATATAGTTTCATTACTTGTAAGCGCTTTGCTTGAAAATCGCAAAGGAATAGTTAAATACTTTAAACGAAAGTGATTCTATAACAGATTTCAAATTTATTCGAAATTCAAAATCATCTTGATTATTTGTTCATGTAAAGTTTGAACTTTAAATAATTTGGATGATTTTTTTTGTACTAAAGTTCTGTATCGCCATTTTGCGATGTATTTCGTTGTCTTATTATACCACTTCAAAGCCATTTTGCCAAGAGGGTATTGCATGAAAAAGAAAAGCAATATGTACCACCATGCTGCATTAGTAAAAAATGCGAAAAATGCAGTTTGAAGTATGTAAAAAAGTGGAAAGGTAAGCATTCCCAATCCAAATTGGAGTGAGCTTATAAAGCCTGTAAATTCAGGCTTAATAATGTATTTTCTGATTAATAATGGTGTTAGAAATGGAATCGCATTTAGACTAAAACCTATTAAAAAAACAGGTAAAGTTAGAATTTCAAGTACCCCAGAGAGAAGTAAGGTTAATATTGATGACGGATTTGTGTCTAACACCCAACTTTTCAGATTAAGTTTCTTTAGGAGCTCAGTATATTCTGAGCAAAATAAATCAAGCTTTCTGACTTCATCCGGTCTTGATTTTTCGAGAATAATTAATTTTTCTGCAATTTTCTGACGTGCTTTAAACCGATTAATTGTGTTGTTCGTAAGTTGTAATTCAGTTAGAACGGATTTGTTTGCCACTTCAGTGGCTGTTTCAAAGCAGTGGTAATAATTTTCGCTGGCCAGATTGAATGATAAATTTTCTAAATCAGTACGCAATCTATCTCTGATTTCATTTGTAGCATTTACAGGATTTTCAGCATAGTTTTTCATATACTCCGACACTTCTATCGGGCTTCCCACATTGATAATTATATGCTTATTGGCTTTAATTATGCTGCCAAAGTCCAGTCCAACGGGAATGATTTTCACCCCGGTCTGATTTCCGTATTTTTTCTGAGCGGCAAAGGCTATGCGAAAAATACCTTTGACAAGGGGGCGCAGTTTGCGTTCAACTTCCTGATTGCCTTCAGGCATGATGCCGAGTGCTTTGTTATTATCCAATGCTTCTACACATTGGTCGAAAACTTCATTGTTTTTGCCTAAATTTTCCATTCCATCCCGCATGCGAAATGCCGGCATGATTTTAATGAACCGTAGAAATTTAGCTGCATTTTTATTTCTGAACAGGTCCGCTCTGGCAAGAAATATGATGGGTAAATTTCTTTTGACAATGGCGTGAACAGCTATTGCGTCCATTAAGGCATTTGTGTGGTTTGGTGCAAATATAACCGGTCCTTCAGCAGGAATGTTTTCTTTTCCAAGGATTATAAATTTGCTATAATAAAGTTTGAAAGTAAAAATAGTGTATCTTCTTACTAAATTAAAAGAAAGTGGAAGTTCATATATTTTGGACATAATCTACGGGTAGCGAATAATTGAGTAAGTTGATAGGAAAATGGATGTTTTTGACTAAAATATAAACTATAATGGATGTATTATGGACATGTTGTTTTACCTCTACAAATATATAAAATTGTTGTTGTTTAGCCAGCATTTTAGGCTGTATGGATAGATATTTTCTCAAAATCGGAATTTTATGTACTTTTGTTTTGGAATGTAAATATCGTTTTAGTGCTTTATAAATTAGAATAAGGATATGAGGAAGATTGTTTTTATGCTATTGACAACGATGCTTATAGCGTCGAATTCGTGTGTGGGGAAAAGTGATTCTGGTATAGTTGTTTGTCTGAAAACAACTTCCGGAGATATCAAACTTAGACTGTATCCGGAAACCATTAAACATCGTGAGAACTTTATTAAATTGGTGAATTCAGGTTTTTATAATGGTGTTTTATTTCACCGTGTTATTGCCAATTTTATGATACAAGGCGGTGACCCGGAATCGAAAACGGCTAAAGCCGGTGTGTCTCTCGGTTCGGGCGATGTAGGTTATACTATTCCGGCTGAATTTGTATATCCTAAATATTATCATAAACGTGGAGCTTTAGCGGCAGCTCGTGAAAGCGATAGTATAAATCCAAAAAAAGCCTCGTCTGGTTGTCAGTTTTATATTGTTCAGGGAAAAGTGTTTAATGATACTCAGTTGGATAGTATTGAGACGAAAAGGAAACAGAAGCTTGAAGAAAAACTGTTTCAGGAAATTGCGAACACGAAACAACCCGAGATTAAGCGTTACAGGCAGGAGCGCAGTCAACCAAAGCTGGATGCATTAAGTGATTCTATATTAACTTCGGTTCGCATCTCTTTAAAAAATCATCCCGTTTATAAATTTACGGCTCAGCAACGTGTTGATTATAAGACATTAGGTGGAACTCCGCATTTGGATGGTAATTACACTGTTTTTGGCGAAGTAATCGAAGGAATGGATGTGGTTGATAAAATTTCAAGAATCAAAACGGACTCTAATGATAGACCGATTGAAGACATTAAGATAATAACGGCAAATATTGAAAAGTAAGTAGTAGATAGTAATAAAACTACCTACTACTTGCTGTTATATCTTATTGGTGTTGAGGTCTCAATAAGTCATTCACTGTTTTTACCGGATTAAATGTTTCAATAGGTACCTCAACAAAGATTGTATTCCAGTCGCTCATAGCACCATTCCAAAGACCCGGAAGTTCAAGCGCTTTTAATTCTTTTCCGTTTTTTGATTTCAATGAAATGAATCCGGTATTTTTATCTACATATTTGACTAAATCAAATTTTTCGCCTTTGTAATTTTTCACTGCACATACTAAATCCACAGGATTGAAATGCGTAGATTTAAACATTTTGTCTCTGTCAGCAGGGTTATTCAGGTCAATTTGTGAACTTTCCAAAATCTGAGGAGATACTGTCCCATCGGCATTTACCGTAAGAAATGGACCTCCACCCGGTTCGCCTACATTTTTCACCATCCCGCAAACGCGCATTGGACGATTTAATTTATTGAAGAGGTATTCACGTAACTCATCATGTGAAAGTTTTTCTAAACCAGCATGATGATTATTCAGTCTGACTTCGCAGAACTGAGCAATGACAGACAGTTTTGCCGCTGAAATTGATTTGTTTTCCAACTCATGCAGATATGCAAAGCTTTGTTTTTGAAGATTTACGAGTATCCCGGCAATAACTTTTTTGTAAGTGATAGTCGATTCTTTGAGCGAATCGGGAACTACATTGTCGATGTTTTTGATAAAAATAACATCGCCGTTCAAGTCATTCAGGTTTTCAATTAATGCGCCATGTCCACCCGGACGAAAAACCAAAGCTCCCTTGTCGCGGAAAGGTTGGTTGTTCTCATCGGCAGCAATGGTGTCTGTAGACGGTTTTTGTTCTGAGAAACTTACGTTATAGCTAACTCCAAAGTTTTTTTCGAAAATAGCAAGTGAGTCTGCAAGGTGTTTTTCGAACAGGGAACGATGTTCCTTTGATACCGTGAAGTGAATATTGACTTTGTTTGATTTGTTTGAAGCATATAAAGCTCCTTCAACCAAATGTTCCTGCATTGGCGTGCGTTTTTCAGCAGGGTAGGAGTGGAAACGCAATAAACCTTTCGGTAGAGCTCCGTAGTTTAAGCCTTTTTCTGATAGTAAATTAGAAACAACTGGTTTGTATTGCTTTGTGGCTATTAGTTCTTTAATAGATAATTGGTTGTTTCTGATACACACTTCGTTTAGTTCGTTGTAGAACGCAAATTTTTCAATGTCACCGAAAAATTTATTTTCGAATGCATTATCCGGTTCATTTTTATCACTTTCCAAAAACTCAAAAAGATCTTTGAACATTCTACTGGCAGCTCCTGAAGCCGGTACAAATTTAATAATAGTTGCTTCAGTTTGTAGGTATTCATCCCACTGTTCAAGATTTGCTTTTACATCATCTTTAGTAACCAGCACAATTCCTTTTTGGAGTTCGGCAGCATTCTTGATTGTTAAAAATGGAAACCCATTTACAAAGGCTTTGAGTTGTTCCTCAATTTGATTGATAGTAATACCACGTTCTTGTAGTATTGCTTTGTCAGAAGAGTTCAGCATATTATCGTTTTTTTTTGATGTTTTTCTTTATTGCAAAAGTACTAAAATTTGCTTGATTTTTTATATTTAAAACTATGTAGAAGCCTTTTTTAAGCTCCATTTTTTATTCAGATAGCTGCTGTTTCAATATCTTCATTTCGGTTTTTCTTTGATTCAATTCGGAAATATAATCTGAAAGCCGAATGATTGAATTGTAATCTCCGATTGTTGATTGTCCAAATAAGTTTAAAGATGTTTTGGCATATTCCAACGCTTTATCCAGATTTCCTGTTATTTCATATCCTATTGCTATATTGTTTGCAGCCATTGCTTTTGTTTTACTGCGTTTTTCTTTGTTGAAAGCCATTTCCCAAGAATTAATAGCAGATTTCCAGTTCTTTACATAGACGGAATCCATGCCTTGCTTCATCAGTTTGTTGTTTGTGCTGAAAAAGTACCTGTCTACTTTATCCCAATAGGGAATAAATCGATTTACACATTTGTGACCAACAGTTAATGCTCCGTCTACTAAAGCATCTGCTCTTTTGGGTAAACCGCCCATTGTTTGTTTTCTGTAATAGGATTCGGATTCCCAACTTATAGTGTCTTTAAATTGAATTTTAGTTACCTCCTTTTTGTTTAAATAATGAATACTCCAAAAACTTTCGAACTGAAGTTCTAAAGTGGCTAAAAAAGTGGTGTTTTCGACTATATATGATTCGGTAAGATTGTCTGTTACTTGAATTTTGTCGAGCGAAAGAATGGCATTTGTTTGATTTGCAATGCATAAATTTCTGACTACACTATCATCTAATTCAGTAGTTTGAAGAAAATTTTTACTTTTGTTGATTGAATTAGGAATCATATTTACAGATGAAAAGAAATCTTTTCCATCCAAATCTTCCAGTAGTGCTCCCAGACAAAATAGTGATGTGCTGTCGGTTGGCACGTTGACGTTTTTAATATTCTGGTTTAATAGTTCAGTTTTATGACCGAAGTTTGCAGGTTGATTTACAGTGTTATTTACGATAAGCAAGTCGTTGGCTTCGGGTGCAAAAGCAACTTCCGCCGGACGTAATACATCTAGCGAAGTGTATAGTAGAGAAGAACAAGAGGTTAGCAATAATGTTCCAAAAGCAAGAAGAATAAATTTTGTTTTTTGAGTTCTCATAATTGATTTTGGGTATCTTTGAATGTAAAAAATTAAGAATTTATAAACTTAGTTGTAAACCGTCGTAAGCTAATTGAATATTTTTTGGTAAAGATTGATTTACAATATGATGTAGACCCATATGATGATTCATGTGTGTAAAATAGGTTTTGTTTGCCCCGATTTTTTGTGTTAGATCTAAAGCTTCACTAAGCGATAAGTGGGAAATGTGAGGCTCCGGTCGTAGGGCATTCAACACTAATATGTCCAAATCTTTAAGTTGATCAATACTTTTGTCGTCAATCGTTTTTACATCGGTGAGGTAGGCAAAATTACCAATCCGAAATCCCAGAATAGGTAGATTGGCGTGCATAACTCTTATCGGTTGTATTTTTATACTGTTTATATAAAAAGAATTCTCATCTATTTCATTCAATTCAATTAATGGAGAACCGGGATATCTTTTATCTCCAAAGCAATAGGGCATATTCCGTTTTATAACATCAGAAACTCTTTTTTCTGCATAAATCTGTGATTTCCCCAACGGTCGTAAATCGTCTAGTCCTCCAACATGATCGTAATGTTCATGTGTTATCAGTATACCCGATAGTTGATTTATCTTATAAGTTAATAGCTGTTGACGCAAATCGGGTCCGGCATCTATTAAAATCTGAGATTCTCCTTCTGAAATCAAAACCGAAGCACGTAACCGCTTATCATTACTGTCTGTAGAAATGCAGGTTTTGCATGTACAGCCAATCTGAGGCACTCCCGTTGATGTTCCGGTTCCAAGAAAGAGTATATCCATAGTTAATTTACAGTTCGTAATGTTTTAAAAGTTACATTGTCCAATTATAATTTCATTCTGATGCGCCATTCTTGCGGGTAAAGATTGTTACATCTGTTTCCCATATTTTTTAGCCAACCCAATGCCTGACCTTTGTAACAAATCAACAAATATCCTCGTTTAGAATCGGGAAGAAAAATAGCCTCTTTTTTCAAAAATAAGATTGCAGTATGGTAATCAACCTCTACGGTTTCTACCGATTCTCTGTTTAGTTGTTTCGACAATGCAATTCCGGCTGCGGGTATAAAATCAGAACCTTTCATTTCACCTAATAATATGCCGGAATACATACACTTTAGTTGTCTGTTGAGTAGAAGGTAATCACTTAATCTGTCTGTTTTATATGCATTTAACAAGTTCTTTTCCGCAATTATCGTCCAATTCTCAGGTTGTAACAAAGATAATGTTGAAATATCATTCTTTTGCACAATTTTTATACCTTTTTTATCGTCTTTGATTTTTTTTGTCGTCTTGCCTGAATAAGAGCTTTTTCGGAGCACTGAAATAAAGAAACCTTCACCTTTTGTTTTGTGAGGGTAAAACCGATAACCAAAATCGTTTGTTGTGATATTTATATCGTTTTGTATGTCAACTCTGAGAATTTCAGCACCTAATTCTTCGCATATCCAGTTGACATTGTCCTCATTTTCTTCGCGATTGAAGGTACAGGTGCTATAAACCAAAATTCCATCACTACTTAGTGTTTCCCAAACAGCCGAAAGGATTTCACGTTGCCGGGCAGCACATAAAGTTACATTATATTCTGACCATTCGTCAATAGCACCAGCATCTTTGCGAAACATCCCTTCGCCGGAGCACGGAGCATCAATCACAACGGCATCGAAGAAATTGGGTAAAGTTGCAAAATCTTTAGGTTCATTATTTGTTACTACAATGTTTGGATTTCCCCATTTAATAAGGTTCTCTGCCAAAATATAGGCTCGTGAACGAATGATTTCATTACTCACTAACAGACTGTTTGCCGATAATGTTTGCGATAAGAGCGTTGATTTACCGCCGGGAGCTGCACATAGGTCAAGAACGGTGTGAGCATTCTGAAAGTGCTGTTTCACTGCCTGATATAAAAACATAGAACTGGCTTCCTGCACATAGTATACTCCTGCATGAAGAAGAGGGTCGGCAGTGAAAAGCGGGCGTTCCTTTAAATAATAACCCGATTGACACCATGCAACGTGCTCATCAGACGGGATGTAATCCATTTTGTTATTCACCCGAATGCTAGTTGGAGGTGTTTCTCCAAGTGCTTTTTCCAGTGTTTTAAAATCATCTCCTAATAGTTCTGTTGTGCGTCTAATGAATGCTTCCGGTAAAATCATTTAATGTATTCTTGTTTGGGCTGAAATTTTAATTTGCTTGTGCCGCTTTGTTGAAAATATAAATATATAGTAATCTGCGTATTAAAAAAAAGAAAGCAGTGAGGTTAGTTGTCACTGCTTTCTGAATAACTTATATGAATTTTATGCTTTGTGAGTGTCTAAGATATTAATAGCCATTTCGAGAATTTTAGTGTCATCTAACATTACTAATCCTCCGTCAGGTCCGGGTTCTATATGTACTCCGCAACTTTTACCATCTTTGTAATCGTGTCCTCCAAAATAATTACGCACTGTTTCTTTTTCCAGACCAAGTTCTGAAGCGATCTTGGTCATACTGCCGCTTGGAAGTGCATCTTTCACCCTTCTCAGCTCGTTGAATGTTATCGTTTTCGTCATGACATTAAGTATTAGAATTGTTTGTAAAATAATGTTTTCTAAAAGTGCAATAAACATAATGCATTCTTTTTAATTTACAAAATAATTCACGAACTATTTTTCTGAAAAATACTTAACAGGTTTTAAGATTCAATTCAATGTGCAGATTGTGAGCCTTCTAATGAAATTCATTTGTTATAGATTGTTTTTTGATTGAATCAGAAGATAAAACTCAATAATTGTTTCAATTCCTTTGAAAAATAGCTCTGTGGGGAAGTTTTCGTTAGGAGAATGAATGGCATCTGATTCAAGTCCAAATCCCATTAGTATTGGTTTTACATTCAATATTTTTTCAAAAACAGGAATTACACCAATGCTTCCACCACGTCGGACGGGCAATGGTTTTATACCAAACACTTTTTCGTAAGCTGTTTCGGCGGCTTTGTACTCCGGTGAATTAATCGGGCAAACGTAGCTTTGTGCTCCATGCAAAAAGTCTACTTTTACTTTGACGTTTTCGGATGCAATTTGTTTGATGTAACCGGCAACCAATTCTGCAATTTTTTCGTATTGTTGATGAGGAACTAACCGGGCAGATAGCTTAGCAAAAGCTTTCGACGGAAGTACTGTTTTTGTGCCTTCGTCTGTATATCCACCCCAAATGCCGCAAATGTCCAATGCCGGACGTATGCCGGTGCGTTCGATGGTGCTGTAGCCGTTTTCGCCAGACACATTTTTAATGCTCAGATTATTTTTGTACTCTTCTTCATTGAATGGAATTTGTGCTATTAGTTTGCGTTCGTAATCAGAAACTTCTTCCACATCATCATAAAAATGTGGAATGGTAATTTTTCCTTCCGAATTGGTTAGTTGAGCCAGGATTTTGGTCAATTCCATAATTGGGTTTGCTACTGCACCTCCAAAAATGCCCGAGTGTAAATCGCGTGATGCTGAGGTAACTTCAATTTGCCAATATGCTAATCCACGTAAACCGGTGGTAATGCTTGGTGTTTCGGCCGATAACATGCTTGTGTCTGAAACTAAAATTGTATCACATTTTAGCATTTCAGTGTTTTCACTACAGAACTTTTCCAAGCTTGCAGACCCTATTTCTTCTTCACCTTCGAGCAAAAATTTCACATTACATTTTAGTAATTCATTTTTTATTAAATACTCAAATGCTTTGGCATGCATAAACGATTGACCTTTGTCGTCATCTGCACCACGGGCAAAAATTTTCCCATCTCTGATTTCTGGTTCGAATGGTGCTGAATCCCATAATTCAAGCGGTTCGGCAGGCATGACATCATAATGTCCATAAACCAGTATAGTTGGCTGATTTGAGTCTGTTGTTTTGCTGGCAAAAATAATTGGATTTCCTTCAGTTGGGAATATCGTAACTTCATCCACTCCCGATTCAATCAAGATTTCTTTCCACCTTTCGGCACATTGAAGTATCTCAGGTTGCCGATGGCTGTGCGCACTGACACTTGGTATCCGAATGAGGCTGAACAGTTCTTCGAAAATACGATTGCGGTTCGAAGTTATGTAATTATTAAAGTTATTGTTCATTGTTTTTTATGTTTTATTTTTGTAGTTAAACACGTCTTGTACTGTTTTTTGTTTGTGTAATTTAGTTCCTAAGGAATATACTTTGCAAAAATACAATTTTCTGCTTTAACGAAAAGTGTTTTTCTGTTTGTAGTTAAGAATAAATTACTTGCTAATGTGTGTTTTTATGTGAATTCTATTTGTTTTGTTGTTTCTAAACACCTAAAATATAGCTGATAAATATAGAAAATGCGCTTCTCCGTGAATCCGGGAAGCGCATTTTTTTGATAATTATTTCTATTCAAACTGAATTTACACAATCAGCTTTTTGTATCGAATTCGTTTTGGAGCTTCGTCACCCAGACGCATTTTTTTGTTTTCTTCGTATTCGGAGTAAGATCCTTCGAATACAAATACTTGTGAATTGCCTTCGAATGCAATGATATGGGTACAAATACGATCAAGGAACCAGCGGTCGTGGGAGATTACCACGGCGCAACCGGCAAAGGCTTCCAAACCTTCTTCTAAAGCACGCAAAGTATTTACGTCAATATCATTCGTAGGTTCATCGAGTAATAGCACATTGGCTTCCGATTTCAATGTGAGTGCCAGATGAAGACGGTTTCGTTCCCCACCCGATAACACACCGCAAAGTTTTTCCTGATCGCCACCGGCGAAGTTGAAACGGGACAGATAAGCACGTGCATTAATTTCTTTTCCACCTACGCGGATAAACTCGGTGCCTCCCGAGATAACCTGATAAACCGTTTTCTCTGGATCTATGTCGGCATGGCTTTGATCCACGTAACCAATTTTTACCGTTTCGCCCACTTCGAAGGTTCCCTTGTCGGCTTTTTCAAGCTCCATCATAAGACGAAACAGCGTAGTTTTGCCGGCACCATTCGGTCCGATAATTCCTACAATACCATTTGGCGGAAGCGTGAAATTGAGGTTTTCAAACAATAATTTCTCGCCAAAAGCTTTGGAAACGTCAATTGCTTCCACTACTTTGTTACCCAGTCGTGGTCCGTTAGGTATAAATATTTCTAATTTTTCTTCTTTTTCTTTTTCATCTTCATTAATCAATTTATCGTAGGCTTCCAAACGAGCTTTCCCTTTGGCATGTCGAGCTTTAGGTGCCATGCGCACCCAGTCTAACTCTCGCTCAAGTGTTTTGCGACGTTTGCTGGCTTGTTTCTCCTCGCCAGCCATTCGCGTTGTCTTCTGTTCCAGCCACGAAGTATAATTTCCTTTCCAGGGAATTCCTTCGCCTCGGTCGAGTTCAAGAATCCAGCCTGAAACATTATCCAGAAAATATCGGTCGTGGGTAATGGCAATAACAGTTCCGGCATATTGTTGCAGGTAGTGTTCCAACCATTCCACTGATTCTGCGTCCAGGTGGTTGGTAGGTTCATCGAGTAACAGAATGTCAGGCTGACGAAGCAACAACCGGCACAAAGCCACGCGGCGTCGTTCACCTCCTGAGAGAACCGAAACCAAAGCATCCTCATCAGGACAGCGAAGTGCATCCATAGCCCGTTCCAGTTTGTTGTCCAGATTCCACGCATCAGCATGATCCAGCAACTCCTGTAATTCACCCTGGCGTGCAATCAGTTTATCAAAGTCGGCATCCGGTTCGGCAAACTGTTCGTTGATACGTTCGTATTCGGCTAGCATATCTACAATTTCCTGAACACCTTCCTGTACTATTTCTTTTACGGTTTTAGTAGGGTCGAGGTGAGGCTCTTGTTCCAGATAGCCTACTGAGTATCCCGGTGAGAAAACCACTTCGCCATCGAATGTTTTTTCAACTCCGGCAATAATTTTCAACAGTGTGGATTTACCGGAACCGTTTAAACCGATAATTCCAATCTTTGCCCCGTAGAAAAACGAAAGGTAAATGTTGTTTAATACTTTTTTTTGTGGTGAAAAAGCCTTGCTGACTCCCACCATAGAGAAAATAACTTTTTTGTCGTCGGCCATTTTATTGTGTAAATGTGTAAGGGTGTAATTAAAAATTCGAGATGCAAAGATACAAAGAAAGAGGGAATTGAAAAATGGTGATTAATGTTGTTTTTGTACAACCTCAAACTCTTCAATGACTTGCCATACCTGTTTTTTTATTTCTTCAGAAGTTGGATTTAGTTCCCTGGTGGAAAATATCCCATTCTCAATATCAATTCGCTCGAAAACCATAAGATAAAGCGAGAAAATAATCTCAAGACTTAGCTGACTCCGGGGTTCTAGCTGCGGTTTTATTTTCTGCATAATTTCGTAGGTTTTCTTGCGATATTCATCGGCTACTGCATAAAGTTCACGTATCATATTGCGAAAACCGGTTGAGAGTTCAGCACCATTTGCCATGGCAAGTAAGTTTTCCCGGTTAAGTCCGTTTTTTGCCATCAAATCGTCGGGAAAATAATTCAGATTATGCGTGTGATCTTTTACAAAGTCACGAATGATATGTACCACGTAGCTGAAAATGGCACAAGGTGTTGCAGCTTGTTTTACATCGAATTTTGGTGCGATATACTGATCATTTTCCTTTGTTAATCCACATAAATGTACAAAAATGGATGCAGGAGCTACCGATGCACCTCCTGCATAATCAAGATAATCCTGCAGCGTTGAGAATCCATCGTTGTGAATATCGTAAATCATCGATTTGGCAAAAGCCTCGAGCGGCCATGCCGGTATGTGAAATTTCTGCACTGTTTTTATCAATTCTACTTGCGCCGGATTGTTTTGAGCTGCATTCAGAATGGTGTTAATCCAGGCGTTTACATCGGTTTCTAAATGTGCTTTTTCTTCTAAAGCGATGGTTTTATGTTCTGTCTTATAGTTATCAATCAAATCATCGATGGTGCGCATGAATTTATAGCAGACTTTTGCAGCCTGATACCTGTCTTCATCCCAGAAATGAGCGGCAATCAGTATGTTTGGATGATCGATTATTTTTTCAAAATCGATGGAGTGGAAAATGTCTGTATAAAGTTTCATAGATTAAATTATAAACCCTTAGCCCCTAAAGGGGAACTTAGCTACCTTTGTCTCGTTATTTTGTTAGGATGTCAGAGACAGAACTAACATAAATTCCCCTTTAGGGGTTAGGGGTAGATTTTTCATTTTTCATTATTCTCTCGCTTGTCAGTTTTGCAGAAAGGAGCACCAATGGTATGCCATTTCCGGGGTGCGTACTTCCTCCCACAAAATATAGATTTTTATATTTGTTATGACGGTTGTGCGGACGGAAATAACCCATCTGAAAAATAGTGTGACTCAGACTTCCGAATACAGAACCATTGGTAACATTGCAATAACTTTCCCAGGTCTTGGGGAGGTAGTTTGTTTCAAATTTGATATGTTCTTCAATGTCTGTCAGGCCGGCTTCTTTTAAACGACGTATAACAGACTCGCGAGCTGTCTGTTTTAGCTTCTGCCAATCCTGTTCAGATTTTGAATCCAACTGTGGAGCAGGAACAATAATTGAAAGTGTATCTTGATTCTCCGGAGCGGCAGATTTATCGGTACGAACAGGAGCATGAATATAAAAACTTGGGTTGTCGGACAATGATTTCTCGTTGAAAATCTTTTCCATGCCTTTCTTGTATGGCTCGTTCAGAAAAATGCTGTGATGATCCAGCTGCGGATAAACTTTGTCCATTCCCCAATGGAAAACAATGGCTGAGCAGGAATATTCTTTCTTTTTCAACCGGTTTGCAGCTTTCTTGTCGGGTAAAAGTTGTGAGTAAACGTAGGGTAAATCAGCATTGGCAATCACCATGTCGGCTTTGATTATTTCGCCGTTTTCCAATTGAATTCCATCTGTTTTATTGCCAGTCACAACGATTTTTTCTACCGGTTTTTTATAATGAAATTTGACTCCCAGTTCTAATGCTGTGGTTAACAGTTTTTCTACAACCCTATGCATCCCGCCTTTGGGGAACAACGCACCCTCGGCAATTTCTGCACCTGGCAACATGGAGAAAAAAGCCGGTTGTTTGTATGGATTTTGTCCCACGTAGATGTTCTGAAAAGTAAATGCCATTTGCAGACGGCGATCTGTAAAAAAACGTTTAATATAGTCAGTATGCTTTATCCAGGTTTTTAGTTTGATAAGTAACCACACGCTTTTCAGATTTATAAACTGGAACATGTGATAAAAATTTCGACCCAGTAAACCATTTATTGACATATTAAAGAATTGGTATCCTTCTTTTATATAGCGCTCGTAGTGTACATTACTTCCGGGCTCTATGGCTTCCAACTGTGATTTCATTTTTTCAGGGTCGCGTGTGAAAGCAAAGTCAGTACCATCACTAAAAAATAATTTATAAACAGGCTCCAGAGAAGTTGTTTCAAGCTCTTTGTCCATGTCCATTCCCAACGAGGAAAAAACCTGCCTGTAGAGCGATGGCATTAGTAAAATGGTAGCTCCCAAATCGAAGCGATGCCCGTTTTGTATCATTTGCCCGCAGCGACCACCCGGATTGGCATTTTTCTCATATACTTCTACAGCAAATCCTTTTTGTGCGAGAAAAACTGCGGTGGCTATTCCACCTACACCTGCACCTATTATGATTGCTTTTGGAGAATTATTCATTGATTTGATGATGGATTGTTTATTATTTGCAAAGATACAAAAAAGCTGTAATGGAAAAGAGTGTGGGAGTTTATAAACGTATGAATAAAAAGATAGTGATAAAATGACATTCAATCATTTTATCACTATCTGACTTTCAATAGAAAATTATTATTCTACTTCATCGGTGGTAGAATTGTTTGCTATTTCTTTGATTTTATCCATAAAAATAGATTTTACTACGACTGTTCCTGCTATAAAATCGTGAGTTGATCGTTTTCTGGCGTTGGAGACTAAGACGATAAGTCCGATAATTACCCAGAGACCATTTACCCATGATTGTACCTTCATAGGAATCGGATTAATGGTGGCGAGAAACTGATTTCTTGCCATGAATCCCATGCTCACATAGGTGCTGTCATCAATCATGTTTAGGGTCAGAATCATTACATAAACAGCCAGAATGGCAATGAAGAATTCGACGGAATATCGATAGCATGCTGCACGCCAATCAACATCATCGCCATTCTTTTGTATTATTTTTATTCCCATAATTAATTTACCCGGTGTTCCTCCGTAGATTTTTACCAGACAAACTTCAAAGAAAATGCCGAACAGTAAATTAGGCACAACTGCGTAAAAATAGGCTGACTTACTTAATCCATTAATGTAAAGAAAAAGCCCGATAATGGGCAACATTATAATGAAATCTAAAATTTTGGCAGCTACGCGAATCCAAAATCCTGCATAAACTTCGTCATAAATTCCGGAAAATCTCGTTGGTAATAGTTCGTTTTTCATTTGTTTTTTTTGTTTAGTTTATAATTTATTTAAAATCTGTATGCTAATCCGAATCCTGAATTGGTAAATCCAATTTTTAATTCGCTGGTTTCATTTAAATTTTGCTTTCTGTATGCGGAGTTATATATATCAACGGCTTTTCGGTGGTGGCTTTTTCCAGAACTATAGATAATCATTCCTAAACCTGCCATAGCAGCACCGGTTCCCAGAGTCCAACCCCATGATGCATCCAGGTGATCGCCATTTATAGCCGAACCCAGACAGAAACCAACCACAAAACCTCCGATATAATCCAGATACAATCCAAATTTATAATCGAAATTGGCCACTTTTATTTCGTGTAATGCTTCGGGATTATTTCTAAACAGGTCTTTGTAATCGGGAATAGTAAGTAAATATCCGTTTTTATATCCTCTGATATCGCCTCCTTTAGCCGTGTTAATTGTTATGGAATCGTTGGCAAAAACAGGTTGGATTATTTCTGTATCAGATTTGCTATCGTAAACGGTGTCTGTTTTGATATTGATCCTTTGTATAGTGTCATTTATTGTTTGTGACTGAATTTGAATTAATGGAAATGCTATGAATAGAATAATGGTGATGATATATTTCATGTAGTTTTTTTAATTCTGTTTTGGAAATGGTATTGAATGATCTATAGAGCTACCATCATTAATAGGAATGTCGGATTTATATCCATTTTCGGCTATGATTTTCAGACTCTCCTCATAATATTTTTCCAATACTGTTACTTTGTTGCAACCTACCTGTTGGAATGGTTGGCTCGGGTTATCATGTCTGATGATTGAAGTACTGACTATTTTTGAATGTATTTTTTTCTCACTTAATAATCCGTTTACTTGCATACAATCCATGAAATTCATGCTTAAATAGACATCTTTCCAGTTTTCCATAATAAATATATTTTGTTTCTATTTAAAAATCTCCCTGCGACTTTCACCACAGGGAGATGTTGATTTATTTAGCTTCCGAAGTTGTTGTATCTGTTCCTTTTTTCCCTTTACCATTGCTCAGGGCAAGGTTGGTGGTGTAGGAGTCAATATGCAGATTGAGTTTATTGACAAAATCAGCATAAGGATCTTGGCCGTTTACAATAATCAGTGCATTTATTTTTTCGGTAAACGTGCGATAGGCTGTATCTATTTCTTTGCGCACTTCTTTCATGCGTAGATGAGTTTTTCCATCTTTCTCATCGTAACGGTTATCTTCAATAGCATCGTGAGCTACTAAATCTGCATCCAGTTCTGTTACCCAACCATCCATTCCCAGTGCGGCTACGTTGGCTGCATAGATCCCTTTCAGGTCGGCAATCAGTTTGATGATGGCACCCGATTTATTTTTCTGTGCTTTGTGTTTTATATCACCGTTGGTATCCCATAGCGTTTTGAGGCGTGTAGCTGCCTCTTTTACATCTGGATTGTAATGTTTTAATCCACTAATGATAGCATGTTCCATACCATCGAGGGTTTCGTTGCATTTTAAATCGGCAAGATCCAATTTCTTGGAATAATTGCTTTTACGCACAAAGTTCAGGGCTTCGCCTTCGTCGGCATATAACTTTTTAAAGGTTGCAACCTCGTCGCCAATGGGTAATGACTCTACGGATAAAAGACTAATTAAACCATTTACATCGGTTTGATACTTGTAATGTTCGTTGTTGTCAAAAGCAGTTAAACTGATACTTTTAATTTTCATAAATAGTTACATTTGAAAGGTTCTAAAATAAATTGATAATTGAATTTATAATGTTGTAATTCCAATCAAAAAAATGAATAAATAGGAAAAATTCCCCCAGATTATTTGATTTCCAATAAAAAAAACGTTCTGAGTGCTCAGACGGATGTTTTTTTGTTTGAAATGCTCATTCTGAGTACTCAGAATGATACTTTTTTATTTGAAGTGCTCATTCCGAGTATTCAGAATGATACTTTTTTGTTTGAAACGCTCGTTCCAAGTACTGATCTGCCCCCAAAAAGTTGGACGGATTAATAATTAAAATTTAATTGGACTGAGTTCGGAACATTACCGGACTTAGTCCTTTTAGTTTTTCTTTAATTCTAAAGTTGTTATAGTAATGAATATAC
>Ga0302286_10000089_pt1 | contig 76567 bp, 69 predicted proteins | sample III_Fen_E2_3_FD_198765 | JGI IMG/M metagenome (GOLD analysis project Ga0302286, IMG submission 198765) | Peat permafrost microbial communities from Stordalen Mire near Abisko, Sweden - III_Fen_E2_3 | ecosystem: Environmental > Terrestrial > Soil > Wetlands > Permafrost | place: Sweden: Abisko...
ATTACGGAATAATCAATAAAAATACTGATAATCAATGAATTACCCAAATGTTTTAACTCTTATTTTATATCTATTTTTCTTATTATCAGATACGTATTTCATTTTATAACTAACCATTGATATTATATATTTCCAAACATTGTTTCATAAAGTTTCATGTAGGTTACATCGTTTACAGTTTTAAGTAAAAAAACAGCTTTTTTTATCGTTTTCAAGTATTTTTTCGATTGTTTGTTTGAAATCTTGAGTATATCTAAATTTGAAAAGACATGTGTTATTCTTGAATTATATTATCAAATTTTTTTTATGGTTCTACAGTTTTGCGGTGAGGGAAAATTTAAATAATCATGATGAAAAATACTATTCTAAAGCTTTCGCCATGTCTTGCTGTTTTTTAATCAATAAACGATCTGTCCGCTTTTCAACTTCGACGTTATTTAAATCTGTATGAATAGTATTGATGATGCTTATTTTGTTATGTGTATAACATAACATTAAGTATCATATAATTAATATTACATGATTTAATTCAGTCATATTGCGACGTTATAACAAGTTGTTTTGACAGGTAGGATAGGGAGGAATACAAGGTAGGATGATGAAAAAACCCTACAAAACATTTGTTTTGTAGGGTTTGTCTTTTGGTTGTCGCCTATCGGCTTTACCTTTTGTGGGCGTTGAGGTAAATGAACCTATACCCATATTCTTCTACTTATCAATACGTTAAAATTGTTGTAAACTTAATTGTTACGAATTAGTCCCAGATTATTTACACTCTTTTTACTGCCTTTGGCATCGTAATGTCATGCAATTATTTCGAATGCAAAATTAGACATTATATTTGGAATTGCCAAATATTAATACGTTGGCTCAATTAGTGCAGATTCAAGTTACAAATGTATAATCTACAAAACAAATTGTACATTTTTAATTTTATAATGTGCTTTATATCTATTGATTACAAAATTTACTATAAAGCAAAAAGTACTAGAATATTATTACATAATTAAAAATATTTAAATTAATTAGTTGATAATCAAAAATATAATGAATGTACTATTTGTTTTGATAATTATGTACAATTTGATTTGTAAATTATACAAGGGGAAAACATTACGACAAAGAGAAAAATTTTTATAATTATCTGCCCGGGCAAAAGCAAATTATTCCAATATGGGCATTGCTTTGCTGGGCAATTTAGTAGAGTGTGTCGCAGGCAAACCTTTTGAACAATATTGTAAAGCCAATATATTTCAACCACTTGATATGAATAACACCAGTTGGTTTTTCGGGAGATTGATGCAGATAAAGTTGCAATGCCTTACAGTTATTCTGATTCGTTACAGCAATGTCAACCTTTAGGTCATGGCGGTTTTCCTGATTATCCAGCAAGAGGCCTGCATACCAATGTGCAACAATTTGCTCATTTTCTCATAGCCTGGACACAGCAGGGTATTTGGAGTGGCAGGTGGGTTTTTGAAAAAGACGCCATCCAAACACTTACCCCCGATGAATCTAATTTTGAATTTTACACATGGTTTCAATATGCCACCAACAAAGGCGAATTACTGTATATGCACACAGGTAAGGCGATTGGCATATCATCGTTTATTTCATACAATCCTGTCAATAAAAAGGGACTGATATTTATTTGCAATGGCGATATAAATAACGGCAAAGACTGGCGGAAAATCATTGACACCTTGTATAATAATATATTTTAGAGTCGTTTATGTCATTAAGTCAACGCGACAATCCTCGTGATAGTTTTTTTCTCATTGCAACCCTCGTTGGATGGTTACTTTGGATTACATCGGTTAGTCCTCTTCGGATATATACCATAAGGATTAGCCCTTACGCCTATTGGATTTCCGGTGTTGCCCCGAATTTCTTTGCTGGTTCTACATTTGCCTTTTTCCAAGCATATACCATGAAGAGCAGACCACTTGCATCAGTGACGTATGCTGCATCTCTTGTGACAGCAGCTGAGCTTATTCAACTCTATATACCACGCTATACTTTTGATGTCTGGGATCTAGTAGCGGGAATAACTAGAGTTGTGATCGTCTTGCTTATTTTATTATGGCGTGAATACAGAAGACAATAAGTTACATATTACTTATATTGATGTAAAGCTTATAATGAATTGAAAATAAATTAACCAAATGTAATGTAAGCGGAATAAATAGAATGATTTTTTTTTCATTTTTACTTGCATATTAAAAATAATGTCTATCTTTGCAAACCAAATGGTCGGTTTATGAATGAATCTAAAGAACATATTATCACGGTTGCCTCAAAACTCTTTCTCCAAAAAAGCTTCAAAGAAGTTACCATGAAAGAAATTGTAGACAAAACAGGTTTGTCAAAAGGTGCCTTTTATCATTATTTTGAAAGTAAAGAAAAACTCTTTGAGGAGGTTATTGATTCTTTCTTGTCTTCACAGATGTATTTCGACTTTGATAAATACTTGACAAGCTCTTTGTCTGAGTTTTATCATGCTTGTGCAACGAATTCAAATCCATTAAAAGGAATAATTATGGATGATAAGGATGCTGTGTTCGACTCCATTTTTGCTCCTAACTTTTATTTTCTGATTTTTGATGCAATGAATCTCATTCCTGGGTTCAAAAAGAAAATGGAAGACTTTACAAAAATGGAACTCAGTAAGTGGTCGCAGATTATAAAGAGCGCAAAAGAATCTGGTGAGATTAAATCAACGATGAGCGATAAACAAATTGCTCTCCTTTTCATTTCCACTAGTGATGGGCTGGCTCTGAACCTTATTTTTGGAGGAAAATATGAAAACTTGAAAGCCGATCTTCTATCATTATGGGATAGTTTTTACGACACTTTGAAAGGGTAATTTTTTTTACCGAAAAAACAAACCGAACAGTCGGTCTTAGTTTAAAAAATAAACCGAATGGTCGGATTAATACAAACTAAATAAAATAAACATGGAACAAAAAGAAAAAAAGAAATCGCAGGGCAAAACGATACTTGTTGCAGTTGTAGTAATGGCAATACTCGGAGTGGGTATTGTTTATTGGATAAAGGGTAAATCTTATGAAACTACAGACAACGCACAGTTAGATTGTAACATTATCCCAGTCAGATCGGTGGTTACAGCATATGTCAAGTCCATCAATTTCAGGGATAATCAAAAGGTGGAAAAGGGGCAGGTACTTTTTGTATTTGACACAATCGAACTAAACGCAAAATTTATTCAGGCAGAAGCTGCTCTGAAAATTGCTAAAGCTAAATTATTGGCTTCCCAAAATAAAGCATTGTCAAGTACAGAGAGTGCAAAAGCTGGAAACTTAACAGATGATTCCTATGAGCAAGGAACTATATCAGCAAAAGCCAATCTTGAGAAAGCACAAAGTACATTTGACCGTACAAGTGCATTGCTAAAAATAAAAGCAGCTACACAGGAACAGTACGAGACAGCAGAAACAAACCTTTCAGTCGCCAAAGCAGATTATGCCAAATCAATCAGCGTCAAGAAATTTTCATTCTCAACTACGATTGGTTTAAAATCTTTAGCAAAATCGGATGAAAATCAAATCAATCTGGCGGAAGCAGAGATTGAACGATGTAAAGCCGATTTAATTCTGGCTCAGCAGCAATTAAATTATGCCATTGTTCGTGCCCCATGCAATGGTATTGTTTCTAAAAGAGCAGTAGAAGAAGGACAGTATATTTCAATCGGACAAAATTTATGTGCTATTGTTGATAATGAAAATCTTTGGGTGTCAGCAAATGTAAAAGAAACTCAGTTGAAGGATATCGAAATAGGACAAGAGGTAAAAATAAAAATAGATGCTTATCCAAATCTTGATTTGTCAGGCAAGATTGAATCATTCTCAGGTGCTACAGGTGCAAAATATACTTTATTACCGCCGGATAATGCAACAGGTAATTTTATAAAAATTACTCAGCGTGTCCCAGTAAGAATTTCAATCAATAAGCTTGTTGAGGATAAAGATCACTTATTATTTCCTGGAATGAGCGTGTTTGTGAAAATTTATACTGAAAAATAAAACCATGGAAGCAACTCCTCAAAAACCGACTCAATACCTGAGCGGTTCTGCAAAATGGATTCTTATTGGCACAGTATTGACTTGCGCCTTACTCGAATTAATTGATTCCACTGTGGTTAACGTTTCTTTGCGAGAAATGATGGGCAGTCTTGGTGCAACTACACTTGAGATTGCATGGGTGGTCTCTGCCTACGCCATCGGAAATGTTATTACGGTTCCGTTATCGGCCATGCTCTCTGATTTATTTGGACGAAAAGTTTATTTTACCGCATCTGTCGTACTTTTTACTTTTGCATCCTTAATGTGTGGGATGTCTACCAGCTTGTGGTCACTCGTGTTATGGCGATTTATACAAGGTCTGGGCGGAGGTGGCTTATTGTCAACAGCTCAGAGTATCATTGCGGATGCTTTTCCGCCAAAAGAATTAGCTACGGCTACGGCTATCTTTGGCACCGGTCTGATGATTGGACCAGCTATTGGACCTGTAATGGGTGGATTTATAACCGATAATTTTTCATGGCATTGGATATTTTTTATTAATGTTCCCATTGGCATTATTGCTGCATTTCTTTCGTGGTCTATTGTACCTAATCTTGACGTAGCTGTCAAGCCAAAAAAGATGGATTGGTGGGGCATTTTGTTCTTAATTGTAGGATTAAGTTCTCTTCAATATTTTTTTGAAGAGGGAGCGAATAAATACTGGTTCGAAAGCCTAGAAATAACGTTTTTCTTTTGCTTGGCAGTTATAGGACTTATTGCCTTTGTCTGGCGTGAATTAACAGTGGAAGAGCCTGCCGTAAACATTAAACTATATAAAAACTTCAATCTTGCAATTGGCCATTTGTTAAACCTAATAATGGGTATGATGATACTGGGTGTGATTTTTATTTTTCCTTTATTTACACAAGTTTCACTTAGCTGGACTGCCACACAACAAGGAACATTTCTTATTTCCAGCTCCATTGCTTCTGCTTTAGCAATGATGTTTGTAAGTAAAATTGTATTGAAAAAGCTGAACTATAATATTACTAGTATTATCGGTGTACTGATGTTTTCTGTATTTCTAATACTTCTTTCCTTTTCATCACCTGATTCTAGTGAAAAAACATTCTTCTGGCCATTTATTTTACAAGGCATCGGCAAGGCATTTCTGATGATTCCAATTATGTCCATGGCATTATCCGGTTTGCGTGGAAAAGATCTGGCTCAGGCAACAGGGCTTTCCAACATCATGCGGCAATTAGGTTCGGCCATCGGAATCGCATTAATGGGAACATACTTAAATAATGAAAGCGCATTTGTAAGAAGTAATATGATTGGCAATGTAAACAATTATAATACGATGGTTTCTGAAAAGCTAGCTGGCTATTCACAGACTTTTTTTAATGCAGGATATACAGTTGAAGATGCTAACAGACTTGCTTATCAAATTCTCGACAGTGGTTTGACTAAACAACAGCAATTAGTTTGCTATGATAATGCCTACATGACTGTTGGGCTACTATTTTTGGTGTGTATTCCTCTGATTTTACTGATTAAAAATAAAAAAAATAATTCTAATGAGACTGCTAAAATTTCAGCAGAATAAACAACAATAAAAAGAATATGAAAAAGGTAATATATATACTGATTCTTAGTGTTTTTTGTGGGACAATAACAGCACAAATCGATACGATAAAACTGTCACTTAATCAAGCGATAGAACTAGGTCTTAATAATCGCTTTGATGCAAAAAGTGGAGTCCTGAATATTGATATGGCAAAGAATAAAGTTGTAATGTCAAAGAAAGAACTTTTGCCTGATATCTTGGCAAATGGAAAAATAACGTACAATGGACAAGTAGAACCGACAATTGTTTCAGCTGGGCTATTGGGTTTTACTGAATCTCAAAAAATAGCGTTAAGTATGAAAAACAATACGGCATTTTCCCTTGACTTAAACTATGCTGTCTACAAACCGGGCTTATATACAGATATAAAGATTGCATCAAACAATCTTGACATGGAAAAGGAGAAGAACAATAAATCGAACAATGATATCAAGGTTGAAATTGCCGAAGCATACGATAATGTTTTGCTTAAATATTTACAATTCGAAATTGCCCGGAGAAATGAAAACCGCTATAAAGAGTATTACAACCTAGCCAGTGGAAAATACAGTAATGGTGCTTTGCTTGAAAACGATATGCAACTTGCCGAATTGGATTATAAAAATGCAAAAGCTAATTCCGAAAAACAAAGGCAAAACTACTTGTTAAGTATTCAGAACATGAAGTGCAGAATAAATGTTCCACTGCAATCAGTCATTATTTTTACTGATTCTTTGAAATCTTCTTTTGAAACCAATATCGGTGTGAACCCTACAAACAATGCAATTGTAAACCGTTCAGAAATCAAACAACTAAGAATCCAACAGCTCGGTTATGAATTGCAGTTAAAAAAAGCAAAGCAGAACTATCTTCCTACGCTCTCACTCTTTGCCAATTATACTCAATTCTTCCAAAATGAAGGGTTTAATTATTCAGATAATTTCTTTTGGTCGCCTATCAGCTATGTTGGTGCTAAATTGTCAATTCCAATCTCCGGAAGTTTCAAAAACATCAATCAGGTAAAAGAGTTTAATCTAAAGTTGGCACAATCTAATTTCGAGATGAAACAAAAAACAACCGATGTACAATACGAAATGCAGGAGGCAGCGACAACATTAAACAATGCAAGACAAAACCTGACTGTGACTAACGACAATTACCTTCTTTCGCAAAAGATATATGAATTAAAGAAGCAACAATACAGTTTGGGTTCGTTCTCATACGAGAAACTCTTAGATACAGAGAAGTCGCTTAGCACTACAGAACAGGAATATATAACAGGAGTTTATGACTTCTTAATTGCAAAAATAAACTATCAAAAAGCAACTGGAATGTACTAAATAATATGAACCAATTTGTCACGAAACTAAATAACAGGCTTAACTCCCAATTTCAATCGATAGAAATGGTCGGACTCAAAAAGTCTCAGAACAGCCCAACATTACATAAAGATTCTTAACATAGAGATTGACAATGATATAAGAATTTTGAAAGCTAAACTTTGAGACAGAAAGATGATAATAAATATCAATGTAAACGTCTTATATATATCTGTATACATAACTTACCTATGCTAAAGTATATCTTTAATTTTTTGTTGTAATTGAATAGGCAGAAAATATTTTTTCATTTTTACTTGCATATTAAAAATAATATCTATCTTTGTATACCATACGGTTGGTATATACAATTAGAATCATGGAAAATTCAAAAGAAAAAATATTACATGCAGCATTAAAGCTGTTTCTGAACAATTCATATAAAGAAGTCTCTATAAAAGACATTCTAAATGAAGTAGGATTGACAAAAGGTACATTCTATCATTATTATGAGAGTAAAGAAGAATTATTTGAAGAAGTTGCTAAACATTTCTATAATAATACTATTGTTGCCGATTATAGTAGATTTCCAAAATCTTCCTTAAAAGAGTTCTACGAGTATTATTTAGAATCGCTTCAAAAGCCGGATGAGATAGATGAAGATATGAATTTATTTACTTTCTTATCAGAAGCATTTAAAAGGATTCCTGTTTTTTTAGAGCTATACATTGCTCAACAAAAAAAAGAGATTTGGGCCTGGGCAGAAATTATAGAGATTGCAAAGAGAAACAAGGAAATAAGATCCGATATTAAGAATGAAGAGTTGGCCGCTATATTTCTTACTATAAACGATGGAGTTTTTTGGGTAAACCATGCGATTACGGGAAAAATAGGTAAATCTATTGAAATTGTAAAGCGGGATTGGAATAACATATATGAACTAATGAAAACAAACAAGAAATAGATTTTTTTCTTATTCATAAAATATTTTTCTCTTTGAGTTATCTCCTACAATAGAGGTCTATTTTTTTATAACTATACCATACGGTTGGTATATGAATCAAATATGAATGCATTTGAATATATAATGATACTAATAAGCATGCAAAACTAAAATATTTCGTCTTCAATAGTCTCTATGTATAGAGGGCGAAAATAAAACAGTATAAATTTAAAAAAACGATTAAGCCATGAGTGGATTGAAAACCATAAATAAAATCAGAACTGCTTTGGACAAGAGATATTCTAAATGTTTAAACATGTGTCTGGTCTATCATTTGGCCTGCTGAGAAATATTTACGAATTAGTAAATTGTCAAAAATATATTGAATTTAATGAAATCTGAAAAATAAATAAAATGGAGGGAAAAACAATGATAAATAATAACGCAATTTTAGCGGTTGAAGCTCACAGCTTGGTAAAGACCTTTGGCGAAAAGAGGGCTGTAGATGGAGTGAGTCTGAAAATTCCAACAGGCAGTATCTGTGCTGTACTTGGGCCGAACGGTGCAGGAAAGACTACTACAATAAACATGCTTGCCACTTTATTAAAACCAGATGCGGGGGATGTAAAAATATTCGGTTATGATGTTCAGCGTGAAACGCAAATTGTGCGTCAACTGATTGGACTGACAGGGCAATTCGCCTCTATCGATGAGGATCTAACTGCTTTGGAGAATCTTACGATTTTTGGTAGATTGTATGGATATTCTCGCAAAGATTCTAAGTGTAAAGCAAATGAACTCTTGGAAGAGTTTGGACTTAGTGATGCGGCGAGCCGCGTATTGTCTAAGTTTTCCGGCGGTATGCGACGTAGACTTGACCTAGCGGTAAGTCTGATTTCCCAGCCGCCTCTAATATTCCTTGACGAGCCGACAACAGGTCTGGACCCGAGGACTCGGTCGCAGATGTGGCAGACAATTCACAATCTTGTAAAAGGCGGCTCGACGGTACTGCTGACGACACAGTATCTTGATGAAGCTGATCAACTTGCCGATAACATAGTTGTAATCGATAAGGGACGAGTCGTTGCGAACGATACACCCGACGGATTGAAACGCTCCGTGGGAAACAGTTCGTTGCACTTGACCGTTAAAGATGTTATTAACACAGCTAACGCAGCGCAGATCATCGAGCGCATGCTCGATGCGAAGGTTCATCTTGCGGAAGCATCCAAGTTGATCGCACCGATAGACAACATCGACAAACTGACCGATGTGCTGACTACGCTAAAAAATGCTGGAATAGCGCTGTCTGGTGTGAACATCGTACAACCTACACTTGATGAGGTATTCTTCGCGCTGACAGGTGAAGGTTCCAAAGATAAAAAGGAGGAAAATTAAAATAACTAATACAACAAAATTAAAAATGACTAATACAACTATCATACCAGCCGCCGAGCGCAAACTGAAAAATCGAATCGGAGTTGGCACCGCAATCAGAAACACATGCACGCTTGCGTTTCGGGCACTATTAAAAATGTCCAAAAATCCTGAGATATTTGTGGATTTCGTAGTCCTACCGGTTATGTTCACCTTGCTTTTCACTTTTTTATTCGGGGGAGCAATTTCGGGCAACATCGCTAACTATTTGCCGATTGTCATCCCCGGCGTTTTATTGATGTCATCTTTCACGAATTGTACCACCGCGGGTTCTAAACTGCGCGAGGATGTGGACAAAGGCACAACAAGCCGTTTTAAATCCATGCCGATTGCGCGAATTGCTCCGTTGGCGGGAAGTTTGATTGCCGACCTTATACGATACGTAATGGGGGGAACTACTGTTTTTGTTACGGGATATATTCTCGGTTACCGACCTGAAGCAGGCATTCTCGCGGTCACTTTTAGCATACTTTTCATGATGATCATTGCTTGGGGGCTGAGCTGGGTGTTTGCATTCATTAGTATGTGCACAAAGACTATTTCAACAGCGTCTGCGATTGGTGTAGTAGTAATGTTCCCGTTAGTATTTCTGTCGAATGCTTTTATTCCAGCCGAAACGATGCCAAGCGGGCTGCAATATTTTGTCCTGCATATCAACCCGCTATCCCGCGTCGTAATGGTGGTGCGGCAGTTGTTAACTTATGGCACGATCGGTGCGAATTTTTGGTTGACATTATACGGCACTTTGGCAATACTCGTCATGTTCATTCCGCTGACACTTATTGCGTATAAGCGCAAGGCGTGATCCTTGCTTAGTTTTTTGAAGTGTCTAATATTTGATGACGTTAAATCTAGTTCGTGATTTATTCCTTTTTTCCGTCATTTAGAAACACGGTCAGCAAGCATTAGTCGTTATACTATAATATGTTGTCTTGGATTTCTGTTTTTTAAATCAATGTTATAGCTACCCGTTTCAAAATATGAAGTGTAATTCTGTTTATATAAATTCATTAGTTTTTCTTCTGAAATATCGAGGTCGCAATAACCAAAATTCTGAAACGTTATTTCTTTTAGAAGCCAAGCTACTCTTACAGAAATCCAGTCAATGTCAAAGTTTACAATCCAACCGTGTCCATAGAATTTGTCTGCACTAGGGTAAATTAGATCTGCTGTGTTTTGTAGTTTTATATATATAGTGTCTTTCAGTAATTCGATAAGTTTTGGGATTGCTACTTTCTGAGAATTCACGATATTGTCTTTAACTCGATAAATTTCATCAAAGTCTTGTTTTTTTAAGTAACCATTTGAAAAAAAATGACCGTTTTGCTCAGTAAATAAGCTATCAGGTTAAAGCTTGCCCTTCTTTTTCTGCAATCTACATTGTCATAAATTTGTTATATTTTGTTATTTATTTTCTAAATAAGACTTTTTAGTCTATATTTGCGTCATCAAATAAGACTTTATGGTCTTATTTTAAATAATCAAAATGAACATAAAAGGAAAAGCAGAAAGAACTAAGCAGTTCATCATTGAACAATCGGCACCAATATTCAATTCGAAAGGAATAGCCGGGACGACTATAGATGATATACTGGCGGCCACAAAAATGGCGAAAGGAGGCATTTACGGAAATTTTGAAAACAAAGAGGCTATCTCTATCGCCAGTGTGGATTTTCTTTTCGGTAAAATGTCCGCTAAAGCTTATTCTGTCATTTCAAAAGAAAAAACAGCAGTCAAAAAACTGTTTGCGTTCATCGATCTTCGTAAAAATCCTTTGGTTCCTTTTATCGAAGGCGGCTGCCCTATTTTGAATTTTGGTGTAGATTCGGATAACACAAATCCGACAGTCAAAAAAAAAGTAAAGGCAATGATCGAAGGATCTATGACACTTTTTATTGATATTTTAAAACAAGGTATAGCAAACGGAGAACTATCAGATGAACTGAACCCTGAAGAGTATTGTTTAAAAGTACTGGTAATGCTGGAAGGGGCTACTTTGGTTTCGAGAGTAACCGATAGTATTAAGCCGATGCACACAGTCATAAAAATACTCAAATCCGAGTTAAGATCTTTTGAGTTCAAGCAAGCATAAATGAACTATATGGTTTAAATGAGTGAATCAGGCGAACCTTTTTTTATAAACAAAATAAGACTAAAAAGTCTTTTAATAAAGTCAAATATGATAGGCAGAAACAGTGTAAAAAATACAGCGTTTATTGCTTTGGGAACGGTTTTGATCGGCCCTTTAGATATATTAGCAGAAAAAAAAACAAATCCAATAAGAACAAATTATATGAAAATACAAGATCAATTAAAGGACATGGAACTACCGACAGGCATACGCGAACGGTATGTTCCCGAAGTCAACGGCCTGACAGTACATGTACTGGAAGCCGGTTTTGAGACACCTAAACGCCCTGCTGTGCTATTGCTGCACGGATTTCCGGAACTTGCCTACAGCTGGCGGAAAGTAATGTTGCCATTAGCCGCTGCGGGTTACCATGTGATTGCCCCTGATCTGCGTGGCTACGGCCGCACAACAGGTTGGGATGACAATTATGATGGAAATTTCGCTTCTTTCAGGACACATGAACTTTCCCGTGATGCCCTCGGTTTGATGATGGCTGTGGGGCACGATTCTGTTCACGCTATAGTCGGACACGATGTGGGTTCAACAGTGGCAGCATATTGCACTCTCGTTAGACCAGATTTTTTCCGGTCGGTTATTATTTTAAGTTGTCCTTTCGGCGGTGTACCACCTTTACCTTTTGGCGTTGAAGGACAAGCTTCACCGAATCTACAACCAGTGGCACCTGCTAAAGATCCCCTTGCATCACTATCAAGACCACGTAAGGACAGTACTACCTATTTCTCAACACGCAACGCGAATAACGAAATGCTGAATAGCCAACAAGGCCTGCATGATTTTCAGCGGGCTTACTTTCACGTGAAAAGTGCCGACTGGAGCGAGAATAAACCATTTGCTCTTACCTCCGGTACGGCGGAAGAATTCGCCAAGCAGCCTACTTATTATGTTCTGGATCTAGATAAAACAATGCCGGAGTCAGTTGCTCCATACATGCCGTCACAGAATGAAATAGACGCTTGTAAATGGCTACCGGATAACGAAATTGATTTCTATACGCAGGAGTTTAAACGTACCGGTTTCCAGGGCGGATTAAACTGGTACCGTTGTACAATCAACGGGCTAAACAGGTCTGACCTCGAACTTTTTTCGGGTCACACAATAGATGTACCCTCCTGCTTTATTTCAGGGGTCGCTGACTGGGCAACATTTCGCCCGCCGGGCGCATTGGAGCAAATGCAGCTCAAGGCCTGTACAAAAATGCAAAGCTTTCATATCATTGAAGGTGCGGGTCACTGGTTGCAACAGGAACAACCTGAACAACTCACCGGATTGATTGTCGATTTTTTACAGCACGCAAAATAGAGGACCTCTCTTAACAAGGTGATCGGCCTTAGGTAGGTATTATTGCTTGACGGTGGTTTCATCAAAACTATAATCTACAAAACAAATTGTACATTTTTAATTTTATAATGTGCTTTATATCTATTGATTAAAAAATTTACAATAAAACAAAAAGTACTAGAATATTATTACATAATTAAAATATTTAAATTAATTAGTTGATAATCAAAAATATAATGAATGTACAATTTGTTTTGATAATTATGTACAATTTGATTTGTAGATTATAAATCAGGGGTAAATGAGTAGTTTATTAATGAACAATTTTTAAGAGGTTCCGTTGCACTGAATGTTCCATTTGCGGGAGCGTTCGCTGTCGTGAAACGACAAAGTGAATTGAAAATCAGCAAAGCTAATGCGGGAGCAAAAACTGCGAAATGCACGTCAGCCAGCCAATAAACAACAGCGTGTTAGGTTCTCGTTCATTTATTCGAATTTCTCATTGTCTTTTATTTGGTATTTCAGTGAGTAATTGTAATAAGAATCTTTGAAAAATGGAATTTTACCTTCATTAATTTGTTCAAATCCTGATTTTGAATAAAAGATTACATTCTCTGGCAATTGGGTTGTCAAACCAATAATTGTAACATCGGGGCAAGAATCCTTGAAGTTTTGTAAACAGTGTCTAATCGCGTAACTTCCAATTCCAGTTCCTCTAAACTCCTTTTTAATAACGACCATCGATACATACCAATAGGTTGAACACTGCATTGCCTTGTTTAATGTTCTTTTATTCAGGTTATCCAGTCGAAGTATTCTATACAAGCTATTAAAACCAAATTGCCGAATGAATTTAGTGATTCCGATTGCTGAATAATCAGCAAATCGTGTTTTAACTCCATTCGGAGGTACAAAAGAGTATGTACCGATAATATCTCCTGTGCTTTTTAATCGTACTATATAAGTTGACGATTGTCGGTTATTCAACAGAAAAAGATTTGTCTTAAATAACCAGAAAAGACCATCTCTTCTTTTTTCCTTTGAACGAAATATAAGAGAATAACAAGGATTAGTCTCAAACGAATCAACTAAAATCTGTGCAACAATTGGTATGTCAATTGTCTGCAATGTCTCTATATCATATAAAACATCATTATTCATATCTTTTTCTTTTTTTTGAATAGAACCTAACGAGAGTCTGCGCAAAAACTCCCTTCATCATTTATATATTCGGATACCTGACTGAGAAAAAATTCATTTACGACATTCTCAGCAATTCAATTTTTGTTTTTGCGCAGTCTGACGACCGGAGGCATCGAGTAGGCAAAGGGAGTTTCACCCTAAGCCTCTCACATAACCGTGCTTGATAGTCTCCCATTACTTATGCTTCCTTGCTGGGTCTTTCAGACCGTAGGAAGCCCTATGTATTAGCGGTTCGTTGTTTTTACGTCAATTGTCTGATCTGTTTTATTAGTTTTTAAAAATCAACTCTTTATTTGCCTCGTACCTTGGCAAATTAATTTTCATTTTTTCTGCTGTGATCATAACATCCCTGGCATACGAATTTGTTTCTTTCTGGTTTGAAAGGCTGGTAAGTATTTGTTTTAAAGGAGGTAAATATTTCACGGCCAGTCTCATTGCAAAACTCATTAGCTGGGGCGGTACACTAAACATTTTAAGGTCAGGACTATTTTTAATAACAACATTCCGGGCTTTTAGCATGGGTAACAATTCTTTTGCATTTGCGATTGCATTCCTCCAATGTTTTGTTGATTGGAATGCCTCAAGCATACTAGTATTCGCTTTCATGATTTCTATAAGTGTGGAGGCATTCATTGCAAAGTGGCCGAAAAGCCATGATCTGAAATCCTTATTGACACTGCTCTTGAAACCTGCCGATTTGAACAAATCCATTACAGCAATATCTCTCTCTGAGAGCTCTGTGCCAAAAGTGCCAATGGTGATACCTCCCAAAATACTACCGTTTAAAACACCTTTGTTGTCAAAACCTCCTCCGGCTTGTGGAAACCCCCATACCAATTGTTCTGCAGGGAGATTTGATACTTGCTCTAAGGGCTCGTCCCAAAAATTATTGAAAATAAAGACAGTTGCTTTCCCAATTTTATCGGCAAGGAACTCAGCGACCTTTGTAAAATGATAATGTTGTACACTTACAAATATCAGATCGTAATCGTGCTTCGTACTAAAATCTTCTATCATCTTAATGGACCAAACTTCCTGAATCAATTTCCCTCTGATGCTTTTTCTGGCATCATAAATGTTTAAAGATACTGTGGAACCATATTCAGCTTTTCTACCGGGTCTGACATAAAACTCTACGGTATGTCCCGCCTTTTCTAAAGCCCAGCCATATTGCGTTGAAATAACACCTCTTCCAAACATTAAAATCTTCATATTGCAACCGTTTTTAAATTATTTGACAAAAGTACACTACATTTGCTATACAAAATATAGTGCTATACTTTTGTATAGTGGAAAAATATTAAAATATAATGTACAAGGACATAAAAACAATAATCGATGCCAATGGTTGCAAGCCAGAACAGGGCATGGCTTTTCTTGAAATAGTTAGTTTATTTGCCGGCAAATGGCGAATGATTATAATGGCTTCCATGCAATTTGAGGCTCTTAGGTTTACGGAAATTCAAAAATTAATCCCGAATATAAGTCCTCGAATGCTCTCCAAAGAGCTTAAAGATTTAGAAATGGCAGGAATTGTAAAGCGTACCGTCGTAGATTCTACACCTGTTTTGATACAGTACGAATTAACGGATTCTGCCAAGGCATTTGAACCTATTTTTATTCAAATGATTGAGTGGGGCATAAAGCATAGGCAAATTTCTATTAGAAAATAGTTGTTTCTTTAATGATTTGAACACTCAATTAAAGCTTGCCCGAAACTCCAAAGGACTCACACCGCTTTTACATTTAAACAATTTACTAAACGATTGCGGATGTTCAACCCCTAATTCGTAAGCAATTTCACATACCAACAAAGCGGGTAGGATTTCATATATTCATATTCAATGTGGTTGAATACGCTCGTTTCATATTATTTTTTCAACAATAGCTCGTAAGGATAACCCAAGTCAACAGCAGAAATTTTATTCAAGTGGTCAATCTGAGTTTGGCTTAATGTAAGTGTTGTGGCTTGTATGTAGTCGTTCAATTGATTCAATGTACGTGGACCTATAATTGTAAACCCATCTTTAGTCGCATTCCAAGCCATTGCTACTGCAGCCGATGTGCTATCCATTTCTCCAGCAACAAAAGTCAAATAATCATTCACAACATTGGTTAAAGTATTTTCTTCAGGGCTTGTATTTGTTTTTAAGGAAAGGCGACCTTTTTCATCTTCCCGGTATTTGCCTGTAAGCAGCCCGCCAGCCAAAGGCGAATACATCATCACACCTAAACCAAAATTTTCAGCCATAAACCAAAGGTCTCGGTCAGCTGTTCGTTGCAAAAAGTTGTATTCAATTTGAGTGGCAGCTAATGGTGTTAAGTGCAATGCATTATTCCAGGCCGCAATGGCTGCTGCTTTCCATGCCGGGAAATTTACTAAACCCGGATAAATAATTTTTCCTGATTTAACTAGATCTTCCATACCACGAATTACCTCTTCAAAGGGTTTTTTAAATCATCGTAATGTGGCATATAAAAATCAATATAATCTGTTTTTAAACGCATGAGGCTATTTTCAACAGATTCTATCATAGCCTTACGATGAGTACATCAGATTGTTTGTGTATTGTAACTTATCCATCGGGCAATGGTAATTGTCATTCTGTTTTAACTGGATATGATGCAACGAATAGTTTATTTGCTAAAGATTCAGACCAGAATGATTTTGATTCAAGAGACTTTTTATCAACTCCATTTATTACAGAATACATATTGTTTGAAAAATGATAGAGATTATCATCATATTATATTTGCAAGCATATTGCCAAAACCTCAAGAACCAACGCTGATACCAATGCTTCCACAAACACCCCAAAACACACATTACTTAATCATTTGATTCGACAAAAGTATAATATAGACAATGCAAGAAGAAGCATTTTTAAGCACCGTAAATGATGTTATATCATTACCCTCACTTTCAAGTATCTTTTTCAGGGTAGAAATGCATTCTTTCGATTTATATTTTACCGTTCTCTCGTTCACTTGCAGCATATCTGCCGTTTCCTTCATTGTATAACCATCCCTATAGTGAAGCATGAATATCTCTGCCGATTTTTCCGAAAGCTCATTTAATATCCCATTGATAACTGTTTCCAGTTCTTTTATCTCATACTCTTCCGAAACATGCGAATAGGACAATTCATTCTCAATATTCTCTAAGCTCACGTTATTTGCTGAAGCCGTAGCATTGGCACTCTCTTTACGTACCGAATCCAAAATCCGGAACAACAAATAACTGGACATAAAGCCCTTTGTATCGCCATCCTGGTTCCATTTTATCTTGGTAGGATGCTCCCAAATATCTATCCAGAATTCCTGCATAATCTCCTCTGCGTGTATCGTGTTTTGTACCCGCATATAAGCCTTTTTGAATAGAACCTTATTGTATTTATTATATAGCTCATTAAAAGCACTCACATTCTCATGAGATATTGCTTCGAGCAATTCCTGATCAGACATATTTTTCCGCTTGAGTATAGTCACTGCAAAAGTACAACTCATATGTTACAATATGATTAAATTTAAATGCTATCCTAGTGAAACTACAAATAAACTTTCCTCACGTTTTTATATGCTATTTTTTAAATTCACATAAGAATTTATGGTACAAAGACATACCTGTTTTGTAATAGTTATGACATAATATCGTAACGTTTTTGTTGCCCCCTTTTTTCAAAAAAAATACGATTAGTATGTAGAAGCATTAAAATACCTTTCGGTTGAAAGATAAAAGCAGGTAAAAACAGTAACAATTTATTATGAAGAAAAAGAAACAGACAAAAATGACGGAGGATAAAAAGTTTCTGCGGTCACTGTATTGGGTAACAAATGTACTTAAACGCTACTTTGAAGGTAACCTGACAAAAGATGAAGAACAATCCGTAGAAAAACAGTTGCAATCAATTGATCGCTTATCAGATGCCACCGAGGTCAGATTGACGAAGAATCAGCTAAGTAAAAGTGATCACAAAATCAAAAAGCAAGTCTTTCATACCTTGAATCTGATCGAACCGGAAAACGAAGTAGAAAAAGCTACGCCTAAGACTCCAAAACGAAAAATGCCGTTTACGGTTCCTTTCAGAAAGTATGCGGCAGTTGCCGCCGTATTTGCCTTAGTTTTCGGTTTATCCTATTTCTTGCTGATCGACGAGCATTCGTTTTTAAAGAACAACTTTACGCAGTCGGTGCAAAATAGAACAATCGTTCTTCAAACCGGTGCAAGTGAGATAAAGGAACTTGTTTTGCCCGACGGGACTAAATTATATGCCAACGGCGGTACTCGTATAGATTACGATAAAAAACAATACAATAAAAAACAGCGTGAAGTATGGCTTACGGGTGAGGCCTTTTTTGAAGTCGCAAAAAACCCTGAAAAACCCTTTATTATCCATACCGGGAATATGCAAACCACCGTACGCGGAACCTCTTTCAACGTGAAAGCTTATCCACAGTTAGCTGAGAATGTAGTTTCGGTACGCACAGGGAAAGTGCAAATCAGTCAGCAAGGGAAACAATTAGCTATGCTGACTCCTAACGAACAGATTATTTATCATACGCAGAACAATAGGTTTGAAACAGGAGTCGCAGATGGTGAAAATGCAGCCGGATGGCGGAATGGGCGCTTGATATTGAACAGTGCCAATGCCGAAGAGTTGAAGCTTCGCCTAAAACAGCAGTATCATGTTGATTTGGTCATTCAGGATAAAGCCTTAAAGGATATTATGCTCAATTCATCTTTTGCCAAAGGAACATCGTTGAATGAAGTGATGCATACCATAGCCACTTTTTACAACGTAAAATATCACATGACTTCCTCCGGTCAGGTAGTATTATCGGAATAGACACATAAAAATGATCAATCAACCAGTTATAAATCCCTCAATTATACAGTTACTAAAAAATGAATTTTACTAAGAAATCCACTTTCACAGGAATACTTATTTTGTGTTGTCTTATTCTTTGCCACTCATCCTTGCAGGCACAGGTTATGACTCAACAGTTTCCCCGTGAAAAGCTATTGATCCGGCTCAACCATATCGGGACTTTATACAACAAAAATATTGTTTTTGATACCAAACAAGTTGCCAACATTGAAGTCCCCGCTTTAAATATTAATAGTTTTACTGTCGAACAAACTTTAAATGCTACGCTACAAACCACAGGGCTCTCTTATAAAAAAACAGCCGAGCAATCCTATCTGATTGAAAAAAAAACAGAACAAAAACCACAACGCTCCTCTTCTGGTTACACGCTTAAAGGTCGCATTGTTGAGTCTGAGACCTCCGAGCCCATACCCGGAGCTGCCATCCGGTTATCTGACAAACAATATGCGGTAAGCGATATGAACGGATATTACACTTTTCCAAAAGTGCCGGCAGGAAAGTTGGTACTGGAAGTATCGTATGTCGGCTTTAAACATGAAAAAACGGAAATAAACGTGAAATCAGGAGAAAACACCTTCGATATAAAAATGTCCGGCAGTGCTACTCTTGGCGAAGTACAGGTGAGTGGTGTCCGTCATACGCGTAGCTCTGTGCCGCATACCACCGAGAAACTTCTGGTAGCCGAAATCAAAGGGCTTAATGTAGCGGCTTCGGGCATTTCGTCCGAACAAATCAACAAATCGGCTGACCGGAATGCAGCCGATGTTGTAAGAAAAATTGCCGGGGTAAGTGTCAAGGACGACAAATTTTTAGTAGTACGGGGTATGAATGAACGGTATAACATTACCTACCTGAATGACAACATGGCTCCTTCCACCGAAGTAGATACCCGGGCTTTCTCCTTAGATCTGATACCTACCCGTATAATTGACAAGATATTGGTATTCAAAACACCTTCACCCGATTTGAGTGCTGACATGACGGGTGGAGCTGTAAAAATATATACCAAAGATGCCGTTTCGGTCAAGCATTTGGATATTCAGTTTTCCATCAGTGCCCGTCCGAATACGGCTTTCAATAATAACTTCATCACCTATCAGGGAGGTAAATTAGACTTTCTCGGCTTCGATGACGGGACCAGGAAACTGCCTTCTACCGTACCGGGTTATGGCAATTTGACCAAAGCCAATATCAGCCAGGCCGATTACGTAAAATCCTTCTCCAATACCTTGTATTATAAAAGACAGCAGGCTTTACCCGATTTCCAGTTCACCACAAACTATTACAATGTCGTGAAGATAGGAGGCAAACCCCTATCCATCCTCAGTTCCCTCAGTTACAAGAATGAAAACAAGCTGATAAACGAGGACGGGATGGAAAGTGCTTTTCACAACGATGCCCGGGTGCACAATCTGCATGAATCCACGAAAGGGCAACAGACGGCACAAATAGCCTTGCTTCAGAATTTCTCATTCAAGCTGAATGACAATAATATGTTCTATTTCCGGAATTTCCTTCTGCAACAGGGGATCAGTGGAACAGCAATCAACCAGTATCAAAACAATCAGACATCCATCTATACCCCCTCAAAATCCTACTATACCTCCGACAACGGTATCTCTACCGGAGACAAAACCATTGTGCTTTCCTACGAGCAACGAACACTCTATTCGGGAAACCTTTCCGGCAAACACAGTTTTAAAAAAGGGATTCATACCTTAAACTGGAACGTCGGATACATGGCCAGTTTGCAACAAATTCCCGACCAGCGCATCATCCGGCTCAAATACAACGACTACACCTATTTTAACCTGTTGCCCGGAGCACAGGCACAGCAATGGACTGCTGCCGTAAGGCCTTCCGATTACGGTACCGAAGATTATAAAGGAGGAACAAGTGTGGAACGGGGCATTATCTCCCGCACCTGGACCCGAAGTTCCGAATCCTCTTCCGATGGGGCATTGGATTATACCTTCAAGCCCCTGGAAGGATTCTCAATCAAGACCGGTACCTATCACCAATGGAAAGAGCGGGTCTTGTTTCGCCGTGTTTATACCGTGAATGAGGGTGATCTGGATGACAACGGGTTTCCCTATTCCGGTTCTGAAATGTTAGGCTCCAAGGGAGGCTATATGGATTTAAACCGTGTGTTTTTCAAAGAACAGGACTTGTTGAACGTGTGGAGCAACAATTACCTCCGGGATGACGGATCGGCCCTGAAAGTGTACGACCGTACCAGCGGGAGCGATGCCTATACGGCTACCCAGCAAAATAACAGTTATTATATGGTAGCCTCTTTGCAGCCTTTCCATAAAATCATGGAGATCTACGGAGGTGTCAGGATGGAGTATAACCGGCAAAAAGTAGCCGGAGCGGTTGTTCAGTCAGTAACCGGAGGAGTGAGCACCCCTGTGCTGGTGGATAAAAAGGAAGCCGACTGGCTGCCTTCCGTCAATGTAAGCGTGCGTCCCAATAAAAGCATTGTTTTGCGTGCAGCCTACGGAGCAACCATCAACCGGACGGAGTTCAGGGAAATTTCGCCGTACAGCGAACTAAACTACATGAACAATCAGTACGTCACCGGTAACCCGTCGCTGTTGAGTTGCAAGGTACAAAATTATGATCTGCGTCTGGAATGGTATCCGGGAGGCGAGAATGCCGGGAATATGGTCAGTGCGGGTGCTTTTTACAAAGACATGAAAAACCCGATTGAAAGAATCATATACCGGGATTTATATTATAATAATCCGGCAACCATATCCTATCAGAATGCAACGAGCGCCATCGTGAAAGGACTGGAAGTTGAGTTGAACCAGAATCTCAGTTTTATACCGTTGCCGGTGATCAAAGACCTGAGTTTTAATGGTAATTTCTCTCTGATTAGGAGCATGGTTCCCATGTCTTATAAATACAGTGGTTCTGTGATCTATTATTCCCGTCAGTTACAGGGACAGTCGCCTTATACCGCAAATGCCGGATTGTTCTACGAGAATGCAGGCAGCGGAACAAAAGTAGGCTTTATTTACAACCTGATAGGTCCCCGTATCTATGCTGCTGCCGTAGGTAAGTCGTTTGATCAGGCCAATGTGGGTACGGTCGGTATTGTTGCATCAGGAGATGCCGGAAGCCGGTTGGAACTGGAACGCGAACAGCTGGATTTCTCGCTGACACAACGAATCAGCAAAGGCTTGCAATTAAAATTCAGCATACAAAATCTGTTGAACGGAGCCATACGCATGGCGGAAGATGAAAACTTTACGTACAAATACGAAAAAGCCGTTCTCAATGTTCCTGCAAATTATACCACCAATCCCGGCATCATCTATTACAATAAAATAACCGGCGACCCGATTGTATCGGAATATAAAGCCGACAGATATTTCAACCTGACATTAACCTATTCATTCTAAATTGAGAATTAAAAATTATGAATTATAAATTACGCATTATACACGGTGTTATCGCTTCTCTGTTGCTAATGCTTACCTCATGCAACAAAGCCGACGAATTTAAAGACACCCTCGACAATATTCCCCAGATTAGTAATGCTACCGGATACAAATACAAATCGTCTTATGTCCTCGGGGATACCATTACGATAACAGGTATTTTGCATCCCGACAAAAACCTGCGCATTGAAATTGGTAATGTCACAGCTACTATCCTGAGCATGGATACCATCTATTATGGTATTTTAAACGGAGCGGGAATAATGCAGCAGGCTCACCTGATTATCACTAAGGATATGGGCATTGGCAAAAAAAGGTCGGTGGTGGTTTATAACGGCACAAATTCCGTAACAGGTGCTTCCATAAATATTTACGACAAAGGCGGAGAAGGCAGTTTCGACAATCCTTTGCAATTTACCGATGTGCTGCCTTCCGCAGGCAGGCAGAATGTGTACCTGAGCTGCATCAACGGCAAAGGGGATATCTATTATTACAATTTTCTCGAAAACTCGATTTGCAAACTCACGAAAGATGGTACTGTCACCACCTTACTCAGTACAGCCGAGCTAACCACCGACCAGAACGAAACTTTCAATGTGCAAAACTTTATTGCCGGAGGCGTGAACCCGCAGGGAACAACAGCTTATGTCTCCCTGCAAACAGAGTCGGATTACCGCTTCTGCCAACTTGATCTGACCTCCAAAACCGTGACGACGATCAACACCACAACATCTTCGGATATAAGCAGTCCTTATGAAGGAAAACTATCCAATATGAATACGATCTTCTCCGGTGTCTTCCCCGACTCTGCCCATACGGTGTATGTGTTTATAGGTACCACCAGGCAGTATCCCGGACAAAATGCAAAGGCCGTTGCCTCCTACGATACGCAGACCAAGGCGTTTAACTATTTGTTCAAAACCAGTAGGGCTCAGTCCGATATGCCCGGGGTATTACTCACAAATTACTTTAGCTCAAGTAGTGATGACATCCGGATTTATCCGCAGGAAAAAACGCTGTTCTATTTCTTCAATTATCTTGGAACAAGTTCAAGCGGCATACGGGCTGTTTCGCGCTATAGCCTTTCCTCCAGAATAAAGATCAATGAATTTACGTCCCAAACAGTGTCCGGTAGCAGCAACATCGGCTCGTTTACTGGAATCAGCTTCTCGGTAGGCAACGGATGGGGATATATGCCCATGTCCGGCTATCGACTCGAAACCTTATACAACAACTCTTCCACTTCAACAAGCAACGAACAATGGCTGGTGATGGATTTCCGGAACGAACGGACCTACCAGAATGCACCCGGAGTCTTTACGTTCGGCACTTATTTCATAGGACCGACGATCTCGGGCTCCACCCGCATTGACGAAATGCTGAATTACGACGAAACAGGAAACCTGTATATGACAGCCAACAACCGGAGTGCAATCGTTCGGACAATTAGTAAGTAGTGGATAGTTGGTAGTAAGTAAAAAACAGAAATAACAATTTAGCCTTGACTTAAGGGATAGGCAGTATAATATAAAAGAAAAGAATGAAAACTCAAAACGATATAAAACTCACCAATAGAGCATTTCTTTCTCCCCTCCTTTGGAGGGGTCGGGAGAGGCTGTTATTATTATTTCTTTGCCTGACAGTCCTCTATTCCTGCAATCAGGAAGTGGATTTTAACACCCCGATAGATTACCCGGTTACTTCGGTCAACTATTTTGCCGTGTCGGAAACACTGCCCTTGTACACCATAGGTGGTTCTTCTAACACCGGAGGCATCGGTGTCTTTGTTGATACCACCGAATATATGACCTATATTCCCGGATCATGGTCGAAGATACCGTATTTTGCAGTAGCCGGAACCGCTAAAGAAGGTGGTTTCCCTTTCCGAAATAGCAACGAGTCGGATTATACACCCATTTACATCAGCTATAAAGCCGGCACGCACAACTTTATTTTTTCATACCTTATGGTAAATGAAAAAACGATAACAACCTGCTGCAAAGCCCAATTTGACTTAAAGCAAGGCGCGTACAGTTGCATCTACTTTGCCGATGCTCCCGGAGACACGGCTAATTATCAGGCTTTCAAGGTGGACGAGCCGCTCGGAAAAGCAACTCAGGATACGAAAGTAGCCATCAACTTAGTGAACCTGTCCTACGATGCCGGGAACCTTAAATTCAAAATACAGAAGACGGATGCTGCCGGAAACGTAAAGGAAGAAGCAGCCGGATTATCCCAGAACATGGCTTACGGCACTTCTTCGGGCTATGTATCGGTGGATACCCTGTATGCCCAAAACGGATACATTGCCATCAACATTTACAACGCGAACGATTCCCTGCTCACGGTGACGGGTGTACCTGCCTCAGCCGGGCACAGCTACGAGGTACTGGCAAGGGGATTTGTCCGTACACACCAAAAACAGGTCATTGCAGGATTGTATCAGGGTGCAATCAAATACACGAAGTTTACGATAACGCCTAATTTCAGGACGCTATTGAGACAGACGTATTAGATAGACCCCAAGCCCCTAAAGGGGATGTAAAGAATGGTATGCAACTTAATTGGCTATTTATAGAAGAAAGGTTTTAGACCCAAGCCCCTTTTGAGGGGTAGGGTGGTTCTCCGGCTGGCGGATAAAAATAATAATATAAACAAGTGTACAAATAAAAATAACAACAATGAAAATAAAATCCATACACTATCTTCTCCTCGCGATAACAGCATTTCTGCTGAGCGCGTGCGAAAACAACAACGACATTTTATACGATTACACGGATGCTTCATCTATCACCGGCGAAACGAATACAGGCATCCTCCTGGATACCATTAAATCCCGGCTGGTTTCAGATTCGCTGGTTTTCCCCGATGGCTATTATACCATCGTCCGGGTGATTTCGGACAACAGCGCCGGGAATATCGAAAAGAACTCCTTTGTAGTGAATAGCGTAGGTACTTCTATCGGAAGCAGCGCTATCCTACGTTCCGATTCTTTCAGGTTGTTGGCTGCCGGGGCCGTGCTGAAAGTAGAGATGGCCGGGGCGGTACTGAAAAAGATAAACGGTGAGTTTATACTGCTTGTCCCTGCCGCTCAGATAAGCGTATACGAATATGCTGCAGAAACACCGACCGACCTGACGATTAAGACACTGCTGAAACTGAAGGATGAGTATGAAGGGCATCTGGTAAGGCTCGCCGCAGGAAGTTTTAGCGGAGGCGACGGTAAATTCACCAGAACGATTAGCTACACGGATGCTACCGGAACCATCAGTTCCACGGTGTTGCCTACAGCCACGTTTTATGGGCAGTCCTACCCTGCTAATATCGTGTACCTTACCGGAATTGCGCGGGTAACCGCTGATGGCAGCGTGCGGGTCGATATCCGCAACACCTCCGATTTGGTAACGGCTGCGCCTTATACGCTTTCCGAGAACTTCTCGTCCGCCGACATTTCCTATTACTACAAAAACTCGAAACGCTACTCCTCTACGCTTGAAACAGACTTGATGTATTGGACGCTGGCAGACGGAATCAGTAAAACAAAATACGTAAAAAGCGGCGATGCCGATGCCGCTCTCCTGACACTGGGGCAGATCTACCTGACGGTACTGCCCGTGATACAACGTAACACTTCCGTATCCGGATTGTATAACAGTCTGCTTCCTTATTCTTCCGACAAATCATTTACTAAAGCAGATTCGGTGACGATAACCGTGGCGGGCAGCTTGATGGGAGCATCCGATTACCCTTCGGACAATAGCATGGTGTTCGACACCTTCAACCCCTCCAGGCATACATACAAAGTTCAGGTATTGACTGCAGCGGGGACTGTACAGTCCGAATCGCCCTTATACAACGACCGGGGAATCGTACACACGGTAACGCTCCCCACAGGTGAGGCTTTCGGCAGCATACGTATCGCCCAGCAGGCTACCTGCGGCACCACCGCCATGGAAAACTCCGACGGCAGCTATACCAGCAGCCGACTGTATCAGCACGGCATACCGGTGATTATCGAAAAAATCAGTTTTAAATGGAATGCGTATTATTAAGAAGTAGGTAGTTGATAGTAAATAGTTTGTAGTAAGTATGGTAGAAACATTTCCAGCTGGTCGGAAACACTCATTTGAAATATGAATATGCAACTGTCAATTATTAATTATCATGTTCTTACATATTTTTCCATTCCGGACCAGGATACAGACAGCTCGAAGGAACCTCGAAGGAAGGTTAGAGCTATGAAAGAAGAAAAACGAATGAATATACTAATATAATGCATAATTGAGAATGCATAATGCATAATAAAAATTGAGAATTATGAATTGTCAACTGTCAATTGTCAACTATTTCTAAGGAGCGTTAGCTCCGACATCTTCGTAGAAACGAGGCATAGACGAAAATCAGAGAAGGGCGTTAGCACTGACATCTAAACGAAACGAAGTAATATATGAATTATAAATTATAAAAGTATGGTACAGTCAAAAAACAGCATCATTACCCACGGCTTAAGTGGCAAAGTGGGAGATTTAATCGTATTCCGCAGTTGGAATGGTAAAAATAATTGTAGCAAACAAGCCCGCTGAGCGGAAGGGTGAACTGTCGGAGGAACAAAAGCAGAACCAGAAACGCTTTCAGGAAACATTTATTTACGCAAAAGCATCTATAGCCGACCCAAACACCAAAGCGGCCTACAAGGCTGCAGCCGCTGAAGTCAAAACAGTCTACAATGTGGCGGTGGCCGATTTTATGCATGCACCGGACATTGACGAAGTGGATGTAGGCAAATACCACCAGTAAAGTGGGTGACACCATTACTGTATCCGTTACCGACGACTTCAAAGTAGCCGAAGTATCCGTGGCAATTATCAACCAAGATGGCAGCGAAGTAGAACACGGCCTGGCACAAGCAGCTCTGGGCGGACTGCAATGGCTCTACACCGCCACTGCCGACAACAGCTCGCTTACGGGTGACAAAATCATTATTCGTGCTTCAGACATTCCGGGGCATACTACAGAAAAGGAACAAGGACTATCAGAGCCCCTAATTCCCTAAAGAGCGAAAGCCCAAAAAATCCCCCTAAAGGGGACTTGAAGATCGCAATATCTGACAAAAAACTGACTTATAAGTGTACTACTAATTAATAAAGAATTAAAAACTACCAATTAATAAACAAGGAATTAACAACAGCGCTATCCAAAAGTCCCCCTTGGAAGATTTAGGGGGCAACTAATTAATTACAACAATGAAAAAAAACTTTTTACTCTTATTGATCTGCCTGTTGGCTACTGCCTCAGGCACCTATGCACAAACAACGCTTGCCAGCAAAACGATTAACCTCACAACAGCCGGCACATTAGCTGACAGCATCGCGTTAATCCCTTCCACGGTAAGCGCCATTACCACGCTGACTATTACAGGGACAGTGAATCGCAACGACCTTTTTAGCGGTCTGAAGATGTTTAATCACCCTATTACAAATCTGGACTTGAGCGCTTGTAAAATTGAATCTGTAAGTTATACCGAAAACGGATATACCACTCTTTGCCCTGACGATGAGCTGCCCTACGGTACGGTAAATGGGGCTGCGTATGTAACCTTAAAATTGCCGTCCACGCTGAAATCGATAGCAACCAGAGCTTTGTGGTTTGCGCCTAACCTCACCGGTCTGGACTTGCCGGCCTCGTTAGTCGAAATCCAATCGAATGCCTTGCTACTATTACCGAAGATTTCAACCCTCACCTTGCCGGCGGGTATCAAGAAGGTGGCGCTGAACTTCCCGACCCTAACCTCCATTGTCGTCCCTGATGGCGTAACGGATCTGGATCTGTACAACTCGGGTTGCACACCGGGCAGCTTTAATGTGCCTTCCAGCGTGGTTTATCTGAGCCTAAGGGGAATACTCCTCACAACCACTGATAATCTGTTGCACGAAGGGATACAAAGCATCGATTTGGGGAAAACCGGCATAACATCGGTTACCCTGCCCTCTACAGTAAAAACTCTCGATTTATTCAGTGATAACATTCAGAACCTCACCCTGCCTGATGGATTAAAAAGGCTGAGTATGCAAGCGAATACCGTTATTACCAATCTGACACTTCCAGCTAGTGTGGATAGCGTTTATTTGAATTCATGCTATAAGCTCCAATCGGTGAATACCACCCATCTTCGCTATGCGGATTTGACAAATACAAGTCTTACTTCGGTCACAGTCCCTGCCGGTGCAAAAACATTTATCCTGGGTGCATGGCCACAACAGCAAGATATAACCCTCACTTCCATCACCTTTAGCCAGGGTGTCGATTCTATCTACGGATATATTTCCGGCGGGGGTATGTATGTCAATAATGCATCGAAACTGACTTCCATTCAGTTTCCGAATGATCTGGTATATATAGGCAATAGTTCATTCGCCCAGAATACAGGCATTACTTCCCTGGACATTCCGGCAAGCGTGAAATCTATCGGACAAAATGCATTCAGTAACTGTACCGGCCTGACGGATGTAAAATTAAAAGAAGGACTGACGGATCTGGGCGACTATGCCTTTAATAATTGCACGAATGTAACGAAGGTTACGCTGCCGTCCACCCTGGAAACCATCGGGTCGTACGCGTTTTATACCTGCGCGGGAATTACGGATGTATACTCTTACGCGGAAGTACCTCCTATTGCCGGAGCCGATGGTAAATGTTTTGCCTCGACGGTCATGTCAACCACCGCTACCCTGCACCTTACTTCGGCAACAGCCAAAACAGCCTATTCCACCGAACCGGTCTGGAAGAAATTTAAAAATGTAGTGGTGGATATTACGGCGGGAGTTGAAGATATTCGTAACAACGCTTCGTTCAGCCTGTCAGACAATCCCGTACAAGGCAACCAAGCCGTGTTAACCTTTGCACAGGCCGCTGATGGAGCCGCTCTCCGCATTACCGATCTGACAGGCAAAACCCTGGTGCAGCAAGTTGTTGCCACCGGCAGCACCACCGCCACCCTGTCCGTAGCCGGCTTGTCCAAAGGCATCTATCTGGTGAATTATTCCGACAACGCCGGCAAGCGTGCCACGTTGAAGATGATTAAATAAAGAACACAGTCTCCTAAATCCAGACCTCACCCCCGACTCCTTTCCTCAAGGAGAGGTGGAAGAGAGGGACTTAAAGCAGTATCTGAAAAATGCCCATTTTTAGAAGCGGGTTACCAAATATCAACGCTCTGGCTCCCTCTCCTTGGGAGAGGTCACTTATTAATCAAATTATCAGTTATCAGTTAATTATCAAATTAATTTAATTATTATCAAAATGAAAAAAAATGTTTTACTTTTTGGAATGTGCCTGCTGTTTAGTATAGCGGGTGCTGTGACGCTCCCGAGCCGAACAATTCAGTTGACGAAAGTCCAGGCCGGTACTTTAGCAGACAGCCTGAATAAGGTATCAGCGGACACCATTAACACGCTTACCGTTTCGGGAACCATTAATGCTAAAGATTTTTTAAAAGGCTTGAGTAACTTTGCCCAGAGTGGTAAAATAATTACCAACTTAGATCTGAGCGCGTGTAGCATTGACTCGGTAACCTATCAGCTGTATGCAACATCTTTTTATCAGGCCGACGAGCTCCCTCAGTTTGCATTTACCGGGGCAAACTATGTAACCCTGAAGTTGCCGTCCACCTTGAAATCAATAGCAACACAGGCTATTACCCTGGCACCTAAGCTGATCAGTTTGGAACTGCCGTCATCGTTGGTCGAAATCAAGTTAAATGGCATACAAGGATTGCCGTTGATGTCCACCCTCACCTTGCCTGCAGGCATCAAGAAGGTGGCGCTGAACTTTAATACCCTAACATCTCTGGTTGTTCCCGATGGTGTAACGGATCTGGATCTTACCTATTCAGCCCTTAAAGATGGAACCTTTAATTTACCTTCCAGCGTGGTCAACCTGAACCTAACCGGATTAACGAAAGTAACATCACTCACCCTGCCTGCTGCTTTAAAAAGCCTCTATTTGGATGATACCTCTATTCCGGCTCTTATCCTCCCTTCTGGATTGAAAAGACTGAGTATGACCACTAATACAGCCATAACAAGTCTGGTACTTCCCGAAGGTATGGATAGTATTGATGTTCATACTTGCAAGAGTCTTACATCGGTTAATACACCGTCTACACTCACCTATGCCAATTTGCTGGATACAAAAATTTCTTCATCCGTAGTCCCTGCCGGTGCAAAAGTCTTTATGCTGGGAGGATCTGGGACTTGGGGTATGAATACGAGCCTGACTTCCGTTACCTTCAGTCCTGGCACCAATTCAATAATAGGATATAATGATGCTACCAGTTTAGGTGTATATATTCAAAATGCATCCAACCTGACTTCCATTACCTTTCCCAGTAGTTTGGTATCTATAGGTTATGGGTCATTTTACAATATAGGCATAACTTTACTGGACTTTATCCCGTCAAGCGTAACTTCTATTGCACTCTATGCATTCTCTTCCTGCCCCGATCTGAAGGAAGTTAAATTAAAAGAAGGACTACAAAATCTGGGCGACAATGTGTTTGACGGCTGCACGAGTGTAACCAAAGTCACGCTGCCATCTACCTTGAAATCCATGGGTGCGACCACATTCAATGGTTGTACGAAAATTACCGATGTGTACAGTTATGCAGCCGTACCTCCTGCTGCTGGAACCGGAAGTTTCGACAATGCAGTACTCACTGATGCCACCCTGCACGTAACTTCAACAACTGCTCAGGCATTGTACGCCGCAGCACCGGTATGGAAAGACTTTACCGATTTAGTGATGGATATTAGTACCGGCGTTGAAAATGTACGTAACAACAGCTCATTAAGCCTGTCGGGCAATCCCGTACAAGGAAGCGAAGCCGTATTGACTTTTGTCGAAGCAGGCGAAGGAGCTGTTCTCCGTATCACCGACCTATCCGGCAAAACCCTGCTACAGCAAGTTGTTGCCACCGGTAGCACTACCACTACGTTGTCCGTAGCCAACCTGTCAAAAGGTGTTTATCTGGTAAATTATTCCGATAATACCGGTAAACGTGGAATGGTGAAAATGATTAAATAACAAATTAGTGGTTAACGGTTAGTGATTATTGGTTAATTGCTAATCGTTAATTGTTAATCACTATCCCGCAGGGTATTGGTTTAGCCTGCGGGAACAAAAAGAAACGGTCATTGACAGATAAAGCTACCACTGTTAAAAGACAAAAGGTACAGTACTAACTTTCAACTATGAAACAATATGTTCAGAATCTTTTTGAAAATGTCAGTAGTGGAATTCAAGTTCTGGACCTGGAAGAGGATGATATTTTCAAGAAATCACTTAAGGCAACAAAATTATTAGAAAAAGCATTTAATGAACTTAAAATTTATATTTCCGACTACTCATTTAAAGATGAAACGGAAGAGATTCAATTCTTTAAAGAAACGAAACCACAAATATTCAGTAAACTCATTTATTACAGCACGATATATAGAATAGAAATGAATCGTCCTACCGGAAGTGATATAATACAAAAAACATATACAATAAAACAACTTGACAGGTTGAAAGTGTTTTTTGACAATAATATTGATTTTTACCGGTATTACCGTTCCGGAAGCACAGACCTTGACAGACATTATTTCTTAAGAGGGAAACAGGATGTTCATTTGAATCGTGATAGTTTTTACTTTGAGAGAGACCCTAAGTTTTTTACAGAATTTGATTCGAAGGTTGCCCAGATATTAGCCAATGATATGCTGAGTATTTATCTCAACGCAGAGTTATTAAAGTTGGAACAGCCTTCAACGAACCAATTTGAAACAACCAGCTTTCCTAAAGTCAAAGTAACGTGGACCGATTCCAAAGTTGCCCTGGTAGAACTCATTTATGCATTATATTCTACAGGAAGTTTCAACAACGGGACTTCTGATTTAAAGAGTTTATGCTTTTATTTTGAGAATGTCTTCAACATTGAATTAGGCGATATTTATCGTACTTATCTTGAAATCCGGGGTCGTAAAGGTAACCGGATGCAATATCTGGATGAGCTTCGAAAAAAATTAGTAGCCCGTATGGATGAGGCAGATAATCTATAAATAAAACCCAGGTTATTCCAACGATATTTTTGTGAAATACTTCCTGAAATTTTTTAAATTTTTCCATTGCCTATAATAGTACAGTAAACATGTCAAGTTTTATTTCCATGTGCTTGCGGACGGTTTAAATGTTATATAATCTACAAAACAAATTGTACATTTTTAATTTCATAATGTGCTTTATATCTATTGATTACAGAATTTACAATAAAACAAAAAGTACTAGAATATTATTACATAATTAAAAATATTTAAATTAATTAATTGATAATCAAAACATAATGAATGTACAATTTGTTTTGATAATTATTTACAATTTGATTTGTAGATTATATATAATTCACAAGAAAAAACTTATATAAAAGTTTGTTTTATTGTTTCTTTATTTGTATTTCTATGACTGTATATCAAAGATGTAAAATATGAAAAAAGCAGCTTTCAAGTCATACAATCAGGGTCAGATTACCCTATTCCCCATCAGTCTGGATGAGAAGATCCCACTATGCTCACCCGTTCGGCTCATTAATCAAATAGTTTATAATCTTGACATTACAAAAGATTTTGACACCTATAAAGGTTGTAGTACAAATGCATACCACCCTAGTATGATGCTCAAAGTGGTATTGTACAGTTGTTGCCTCTTGATCCGACAGAAACTTCATCGGGATTCACTGTCCATTACCTGCAGGACACTTTCAAAGAGTGACCCTATACCTCTCCTCCTTTCAAACCTAATTATTTTAGTTCCCTTTTTATCAAGGATATGTTCGCTAAATATACCATTGATGATAAAAAATATCCTGTGGAACCGAGAACGGTTTATTTTACCAATTCTGGAAACTACCGGATTTTTGAATGGCATAAAATCATGGACACTTGCCTGATTACCGTCAATGAAGCTTTCATAAAAGGGAGTCCAAACTATCCGTTTAAATTTGTAACTTCCGACAATATCCCCTGGCTGGGCTCATTCTCAGTGATGTAATTTATATAGGGTAATGATATTTTAATCGTTGTTCCTTGCCCAGGTGCTGTTTGCAGTTCAAATTGCCCTTCCAAAAGTAAAATGCGTTCTCTCATCAGCATCAAACCATTCAATGTCATTAGAAGCAAGTCATCTGATTTAAAACCAATACCATTATCTATTATTTCAAATACAAGTTTATCTCCAGCTACATTTAGATTTATCTTTACCTCATTGGCTTTTGAATGCCTAGCAATGTTCGACATCGCATCTTGAAATACCTTAAATAAAATGGCAGACTGATTTTGTTGTAATTGCACATTTAATTCATTACTCTCAAACTCACATTTAATTTTGGAATCCGATTCGAATTCAGATATATACAATTTTATCGCTTCTGAGAAGCCCATCAAATGAAGCACTTCATGTCTAAGTTCACTCATCAGTTTGACAGAAGTGGCCAACGATTCACCAGCAATGTCATAAGCCCGGTCTAATTTTTCGAACAGGTCATCTGATATCAATTGGGTGTCATTATTAAATACTTTATTTTTTAAAAGTCCGATATCTATTCTTAAAGCTGCCAGGGTTTGATTCAGTTCATTATCAATTCTATCAGCCAAAAGCACCTTTTCTCCTTCACCTATATTTTGTAAGTGCGAAGCAACTTTTCTCAATATGCTTTGAGATTCCAGTAGTTTTTTTTCAGTGTGTTTCCTACCGGTAATATCATTTATCACAGCTAGTGTACATTTTTCATTGTTTATGTTTATAATTTCACCCGATATTTCACCTACTACTTTCTCACCCGATTTTTTCAGAAATATAAGTTCAACGTTTTTTGCACTTCCCATTTCATTAAATAATTCAAGAAGCCGTTCGCGATCTGAAATGACTGACCAAATGCGTAATTCGCGAGTGGTTTTTCCGATTACTTCAGTAGCACTATAGCCCGATATTCGCTCAAAACTATCGTTTACCTCCACAATCATTCCATCCGACAAACGGCTTAATATAATAGCATAAGGAGCTGAATGGAATGCTTTCGAAAACTTTTCTTCCTGTGAGGCAATATCACTCAATAGCCGTTTATTGACCATCAGTGCAAGAAAAAACACAAAAAGGAGAAACAATGTTTGATAGGATACAACCACAAACATATCAAAAACTCTACCATGATAATAGTCTAAAGAAAGATTCTTACTGAAAAAGAAATAAAGAATACGGGCAACATTAACTATTGCGAATAAAACAAACACAATACCTGTGGGAAAGTATCTACGGGAAAATATTTTGGTTAATCGTCGCAACAGTAACCAGGCGCATTGCGAGAAAATAATCAGATAAGCCACCGCTGAATTAAGATTTCGAATAGCCAGGTTAGGATTGACAAATGTAAAATAAATATGGCAACAAAAAAAGACAAAGATTAATAAGATGTTATAGAACTGTTTACTTTTTTTATCCGTAAAATACTCAAGCCCTACTAACCCAAAGACAGCTCCGGTAACACCAAGCGTATTGGAAACATCTATCGAAATAAAATTTGAAATATATCCACGAAGAAATATCATTCCAATACCTAAAACCTGAAAGAATGCATCCAAAACTAAATACCCGATTCCTTTAAGACGATTGTGAGTCTGATACCAGAGAAAAAAAATAACTATAAGACATACCAAAGCAGTAAGCAAATAATTAAAGAAAACTGTTCTTAAATCTAATTCAATCATAAATCAAGATTTTAATCCACTTTTATTTACAATATTTCGCTATTATCAAAATAAACATTTAACAATAATCAACAGAATAATAGTTATGTGTTTTATTTATTGAATATCAATTTCTTTATAGATTATTCCGTAGTTATTGAGACATAACTATCAACAAACTCCAGTATCCAAAACGATTAATTGTCAAAGAATTGTATTCAACTGAATTTTCTGCATTAAAAGAAAACACAAAAACAGTACATTTTAAATATCCTTCTTTGTTTTTTTTACCATCAAAGGTGAAATAAATTTCTTGCAACTTTCTCGTTATTCCAACTGTTATAAGCCACGCGCAGCATCAAATTGCAAATGCGACAAATTAATTCAAAGATGCATTAAATATTTTAGATGACATTTTAAAATTTAATTTTTCTCGATATGAGTGCTGAAAAATTGTTCAATACTATCGTTCTCATTTTCAAATTAAATTTCTCTATGACGTGGTTATCATATATTGTAGGAATAAGAATCAATTTCACTAAGTTTATATTAATCCCATCATTAGTCAATAAGGTTTAATCATTTGCATAACTTTTGGAAATATAAGTAATGAGAAAATACATTTTATTTAGATGTTACCAATCATTACAAAAAAAACAACTATTTTTGTTGTAGTCAATTACAAACAGATTTCAAAACAATTATAAATAATGTAGTATTATGAAAAAAAAGAAATTGGAAAATAGTACAGAAAAAGCTTTTGAAGTTATTAATGCATTAAAATCGAAGGCCGAAATTTCACAGGAGAAAGAACAAGACATATCGGCTATCAAGGCACTTGAGGAATCGATACGTAAAATCGAAAAATTGGAGAAAGAAATAGTTGCACTGAAAGATAGATTGAGAGGGAAGAAAAGCGAGCTTAATCAGGAAAGAACCCTTATGCAGGAATTAGCTCTGACTGAAAAAAGAATGCTAAAAAACAAACCTCAAAAAAAAGAAAAGTCTCAAAAAAAAGAAAAAAAACAGAAAGTTGATAAAGTAGAAATACCAGAAGAAACCAAATGACGGTATTTGGCATTTACAATATCAAAGGTGGAGTCGGAAAAACTGCCGCATCAGTCAATCTATCTTATCTATCGAGCCTTGATGGAAATAAAACCCTCTTGTGGGATCTTGATCCGCAGGGTTCATCTTCATTTTATTATGATAAAGAACAGCGAAATGATGCCAGTCTGAAGAAAATCATTACAGGCAAAATTGAACTACGGGATATAATATCAGATACGGATTACCGTAAACTTGATATTATTCCTTCCGATTTTTCATATCGCCACATGGATACGCTGCTAGACCAAGTCAAAAAATCAAAGAAAAGAATCAAGGAAGCATTGAAAGACTTGAAGGATGAATATGATATTGTTTTTCTGGACTGTCCTCCTGGAATTTCAATTTTGGCCGAGAACATTTTTCATGCCTGCGATTACATTCTTGTTCCTACCGTGCCAACTCCCCTTTGTCTGCGGACTTATGAACAGATTATATCTTTTTTTGAAGAAGATGACTTGAAAACATCATCTTTAATTCCTTTTTTCTCCATGGTGGAAGTTCGGAAATCAGTCCATCAGAACTCGATGAAGGAATTAACCCGGGAAATGTCTAATCTCTGCAATTCATTTATTCCTTTCCTTGCAGATGTTGAGAAGATGGGCATATACAGAAAACCTCTGCCCAGTTTCAGTCCAAACTCAAAAGCTACTGCCTCGTACAAAGCGCTTTGGGAGGAAATTGAAAAGAAAGCTTCAAAGCATAAATAAATAGACTTCAACTATTTTTTTGTTTTCTGCTCTTTTCCGGTTCGGATTGTTAAAAAAAAAGCGAACTATCTCTTTCTTATCTTTCTGATTTCATACAATCAGGTGCCTAATTAAAGTAATTACACAAACTACTCATTATTTTTTATCTGATTACTCCAGCTCTAAATAAGGCATTTCTTTCAATCTGTAATGTTCATGAAATATAGACAGATTATCATAAATAAACGTGCGGAATAAAGTGCTGATTCATTTGAAAATGTGCGAAATAGAAGTACATTTGCGTAAAGTAAAAATGAGTTAATATTACAAATGACAAAAACTTTATGAAAGCAGTCGTTTATACCCAATACGGTTCGCCAGATGTTCTTCAGTTTAAGGAAGTGGAAAAACCTGTCCCGAAAGACAACGAGGTTCTTATAAAAATAATTGCCACCACAGTGAATCGCACTGACTGCGGGTTTCGGCAACCGGAATATCTTGTTGTCAGGTTAGTGTGTGGACTATTTAAACCGAAAAGAATGATTTTAGGATCTGAACTGGCCGGTATAGTGGCAAAAATTGGAAAGAATGTCAAAACATTCACGCTGGGAGATGCTGTTTTTGGATTGAGTACGTTCAATTTTGGAGCTCATGCGGAATATGTGTGCATTGCAGAAGAAAAATCAATTACCACAAAACCTGCTAATAAATCATTCAATGAAGCAGCCGCTGTTTGCGATGGTGGATTTTTGGCTTTGGCATTCATAAAGAAAATTGATTTCACTAATTCACCAAACATTCTGATTAATGGAGCTTCCGGTTCTATAGGTTCGGCAAGTGTGCAACTAGCAAAACACTTTGGAGCTAAAGTTACCGCTGTATGCAATACAAAAGATTTTAAATTATTGAAATCGCTGGGTGCTGACGAAGTAATTGATTATACCAAAGAGGATTTTACCGAAAATGGACAACACTATGATGTTGTTATTGATGCCGTGGGTAAAAGTTCCTTTTTCCATTGCAGAAAAATACTAAAACCAAGAGGTATTTATATTTCCACTGAACTTGGTTATTTGTCCCAAAACATTTTTCTTGCATTATTGACACCGCTTTTCCGTGGAAAAAAAGTTCTTTTCCCTATTCCCAAAGATACCAAAGAAGATATAGTATTTATAAAAGAATTAATGGAGTCTGGTAAATACAAAGCAGTTATTGACCGAGTTTATACGTTTGAACAAATCGTCGAAGCAACCCGATATGTTGAAACCATGCAGAAAGTTGGAAATGTGGTAATAACTATTTAGTTCTCTTACTGATTAATATAAATATTAAGCGAACTTACCTAAAATGGAACTCAACCTTATTAGTAATAATAGGTTTTATAAAGAAAAAGAATGGCAAAGAAAAACGACCCAATTATCTTGTTTCTTTCAGCTCCTCTAGCAATTCTAACTGCAATTGTCAGTTATTCCGGTATCTTTATAGAAAGCACGTATGCAAGGGAAAATAGGTTGTATGCAGCTCAAGGAATTGGTCAGGACATTGTAAATTTATTTATCGTAGTCCCCATTTTACTTATTGCAGCAATTTTTGCTTGGCGTAAAAGTAAATTGGGATTTCTTATTTGGAGTGGAGCTATTTTTTATTTGGCATATTCGTACACAATTTACAGTTTCGGACTGCACTTCAATAATCTATTTATTGCTTATTGTTTGATTTTAGGATTGTCCTTTTATTCGCTTATCTATTTTGTAATTATATCACTAAATGAAAATGTTTCGGAATGGTTTACAAAGGGATTTTCAACTAAATCAACCGGTATATTTCTAATTGTCATTGCGACTTTGTTTTATTTCATTTGGCTTTCCGAAATAATTCCGGCTATTCTTATAAATGCAACGCCAAAGAGCATTATTGAAAGTGGTCTATTGATTAATCCTGTACATGTGCTGGATATAGCCATTTGTCTGCCCGCATTAATAATTACAGGAATAGCTTTGATTAAAAAGAAAAACATTGGTTTTCTGCTCGCTCCTACCATGATGATCTTCTGTATATTTATGTCCATTGCCATTGAAGCTATGGTTTTTGTAATGAAAACGAAAGGGTTTGACGCTAATATCAGCCTTGCAATAGTTTTTGGGCTTATTACTTTAATCAGTTCAATATTTCTGTCTCAATATTTAAGAAAGCTGAAATAAAAAATGCTAAACACTATTCCCTATGAGCAAAAAAATAGTTATTATTGGAGGAGGCATTGCCGGATTATCTGCCAGCATATATGCTGCTATGAATGGTTTTGATACACAAATTGTTGAAATGCACAGCGTAGCCGGCGGTCAATGTACCGCTTGGGACAGAAAGGGATATCGCTTTGACTATTGTTTACATTGGTTGGTGGGTACTTCAAAGGGAACTTTTCATGAAATATGGAAAGAAACAAACGTAATTAATAACGAAACCGAAATAATAGATCATGAAATTCATTCACGTATTTTAGATGACGAAGGCAATGAGTTTATCATTTACACCAATATTGATCGTTGGGAAAAATACCTTATTGAATTAGCTCCCGAAGACAATATGTCGATTCGGAAAATGTGTAATGATATGCGGAAAAGCGCCTTATTGGAGCCGTTTGCATTAGCGCCCGAATTGCGTAGTATGTTTGATTATATAAGAATCCTGCCCAAAATGCTTCCGATGTTTAATGTTATACGTAAATTCGGAAGAATGACTTGCGGAGAGTATTTCGAAAAACTGAATTTTAAAAATGATCGGATTAAAACAATTTTCTTTGCCATGTATGGCAACCGGGATTTTTCGGCATTAGCTTTTATTTTTATGCTCGGTTGGTACAATCAAAAGAATGCCGGGTATATAAAAGGAGGTTCTTATCCGCTGGCTCAGCGCATGGTGGAGAAGTTCCGGAAACTAGGCGGAACAATAACTTATAAAAAGAAAGTGGAGAAAATTATTGTTGAAAGTAATGTGGCAAAAGGTATATTGCTAAGCGATGGAACAAAAATTCCGGCAGATTATGTAATCAGTGCTGCCGATGGCTATTCCACCATTTTCAAGTTGTTGGATACAAAGTATATGTCGAAAGAAATTGATTTTGCCTATAAATATTGGGAACTATTTACGCCCATTGTTCAGGTTTCATTCGGGATAAACAAAGTTATCCCTTCCAATTCTCCGATTCTCATTAATATCTCAAAAGAGATGTTGATAGGTAAAACAAAATTGGAAAACGGGTATTCGGTCATGAATTATTCGTTCGACACCACCATGGCACCTGAAGGAAAAACAACGATAATTCTCCGATTTGACAGTCCCTGGAAACTGTGGGAAAATATGGATGCGAAAGAATATAAAGCTGAAAAACTGCAAATTCAGAAAGATGCCACAATGTACCTTGAAAAAGAATATCCAGGCATTTCTGAATTTATTGAAGTAATTGATGTAGCAACTCCAAAAACCGATGTCCGTTATACAGGAGTTAAAGATGGAGCGTATGAAGGTTTTATGCCGTCCAAAAATAATATGATGAAATCCCTGAAAATGCAACTTCCCGGACTTCAAAACTTCTACATGGCGGGGCAATGGCTGTTTCCTGGTGGTGGACTTCCACCTTCGGCTCAAACTGGCAAATGGGCAGTGCAATTGATTTGTAAAAAAGAAAAGCAACAGTTTATTTCAAATAAATAGACTAAACTGTTGCAGGAATGCGAAAATTTCTTTTTGAAAAAACAATATGAATTGGGTATAAGTGTCGGACTCTCTTCAAACAAAATAGACAAATAACATTTTTAATTTTACAAGATGAAAACTAACTGGATTATTTTTGTTGTAGTATTGGTTATTTTAATCTCATTAGTTATCTATCTGATTATAAAAAATCAAAAAGACAAAGAAGATGTAGTTGAGTCATTTAATGAAACTGAGATTGATGATGAAGATGATTCAAAACGGGAGAAAATGAAAGATAATTAATTGAAAAATGGGATTTGAATATCGGTTTATATAGTTCTATTCTTTTACAACCATGTTTTCTAACAATTCAGTGTCTAACTTTTGAGTTGAGCCTTTAGGTATCTGTGGCCTAAAAGTTAGTTACTTCATTTTACTCAATAAATACAACCCCACTAACAAGATATACGAATTAGGTGAATACATGGTAACCACCTTTTTGCGCACTAGAGACATAGCCCAATTATACCGTTCGTTTACCGAACTTTCACTTATTTGAAGTTGTTCGGCGGTTTCTTTAGCAGAACAACCGTTTTTCCAGCGGTTTATAAAAATCTGTTGAGTCAGATCCGGCATCGTTTCAATTGTTTTATCAACCAGCTCCATAATCTCATGGGTTGCCAGTTCTTCCATTATGTGCGTATAGGGTAATTGCTTTGCAGCATTTTCCAACGCATCCTCTTCCTCATTACTCATTAACCGGGTATTAGCTGCATAAAGATAATCTGACATGCGCGAGGTGAAATAAATATACAAATACTTCTTTGCCGAATCATGCTCATCTATTTTGATTGTTTCAGGCTTTTGCCAGATAATCATCCAAAAGTTTTGCATAATGTCATTGCATATTTCCCGGTCATTGGTTCGGGAATAGGCCAAATCGTAGAACAAACGTTGATACCGTTTATAAAACAAGTCGAATGAAGCCTTGTTTTTCAACGCTATATCATCGAGTAATTGTTTATCTGTTATTTGCATATATTGCCTACCAAAAGAATCTGCAAAGCAACGATAAAATAATTAAATAGATATTACAAAACTGTGAATTAATAGTTCCTAAAATTATTCAAACCTCATCAAACACAATTGAAAGGTATAATTTTAGAATGAACTATCTGGTTTGTGACCTAACTTGCAAATAAATAATTTTCCAAAAAAAAAAATCAGTAACATTTTTGCAACATTTCTTTAACGACTTTGACAAGTGTTTCCTGAACTTCGTTTCGTTTTATTAATAGAAGGCAATCAGTACAGAATAGCCATCGGATTTAATAATTCTCAATTTTATCAATAAATGCAGGACGAAGAAAGAAAAAAGAAATTGTTAACGGAAAATTCATCCGTGATGAACATCATCAGGTTAGGTCTTACACGCAAGTTATTTCAGAAATACCTATCCAATCAGGCAAATGCCAAAGAACAGGAAACGGTTGAAAGCTGGGATGCCGAAGCCTACTGGAACAGGTATTTAAAAAAAACACCAGATTCAGAGCTGGAAAAAGGCAGCAAAGAAGTCTGGGAAAAAGTAAGTAACCAAATCAACGCCGAAGACCCATCGGTGGAATATGGTCAATACCCTGCTATCAAACCAACGACTCGTATAGCGCGGATCTTATTCCCGCACGCTATTCGGAAATACGCTGCTGTGGCTGCCATGTTCCTGTTAGTAGCAGGAACCACGCTATTCTTTATGACCCGTCAAACAAATTCCAACATGTTTACAGCTCAACAAGTCCTGACGAAAATTTATTTTCAAACCGGAACCTCGAACCTAAAAACAGTGAAGTTACCCGACGGATCGGTAATTACGTTGAATAGCGGAACGAAACTATCCATTGTAGAAAACCAATTCAACCGCAAGCTTCGTGAAGTATGGCTCACAGGTGAAGCCTTTTTTGAAGTAGCCAAAAACCCTGAAAAGCCATTCATTATTCATACCGGTACCATGCAAACCACCGTACGCGGAACCTCATTCAATGTAAAAGCCTATCCGCAACTGAGCGAAAATGTGGTATCGGTACGGAGTGGAAAAGTAGAAGTCAGTGACGCTACCGAAACATTTGGAATACTGACACACAACAAACAGTTAACGTATAATACTGCTAATAAAAAGACCCAAATTGCTGAATCGGACTGGAGTGATGCTGCCGGATGGATGGAAGGGCGGATGATATTCAACAACGCAAGTATTCTGGAAATACAACTACGCTTAAAACAGCACTATGGATTGGAAATGGAAGTGACCGGAAATGCGCTAAAAGACGTCCAGTGCAATGCCGGTTTCAAAAAAGGAGCATCTGTGGAAGAAGTCATGGAACGAATAAGTGCCCTGTATAATGTAAAATATGAAATCAAAACAAACAAAGTCATCTTTTACAACTGATAAATGAAGCGATACAAAAGTTTCCATTTGTAAAAACAATCAACCAGCACCTTTTACTTGAAGAAAACACACGAAATATTTCCCTTATTCAAGGGAAATAGCTGTCAAATAGACTAAATTGAAACACTATAAAAGAGACATATACAAATAATTCAATGATTTATATAGAAAAAAAGAATCCCGTGAGAATAAAAAGAACTATCCGTAAAAGAAAGTTTTACGACGGATGTATGATGATGTTGTTGCTGTTGCTACCGCTATGTTACACTCATGCACAAAATCCAACCGGCAACTATCCGGAAGAAGCATTGAGCATGCGCATCAACAAAATAACTAAAAGTTATGCTATCGAAATTTCGTTTGATACCAAACTTGTGCAAAACATAAAAGTGCCGGCACTGGATGCAACCAATCATTCAGCTGAACAGGCATTGCAAAAAAGTCTGTCATCAACCGAATTGACTTATCGGAAAATTGATCAGAAGACTTACGTTATTATAAAAAAAAAGGACGGCGAATCCCCAAGACATTCCGGCTCAGGCGGTAGCCTCAAAGGCCGCATTGTTGAGTCCGAGACCTCAGAGCCCATACCTGGAGCTGCCATCCGGTTATCTGACAAACAATATGCAGTGAGCGACCTGAACGGGTATTACGCTTTCCCGAAAGTGCCGGCAGGTAAGCTGGTGCTGGAAGTATCGTATGTAGGCTTTAAACATGAAAAAGCGGAAATAAACGTGAAGTCAGGCGAAAACACCTACGACATAAAAATGTCCGGCAGTACCACCCTTGGCGAAGTGCAGGTAAGTACTGTCCGTCGTACACGTAGTGCGGTGCCCCATACTACCGAGAAGTTGCTGGTAGCCGAAATCAAGGGACTCAATGTATTGGCTTCGGGCATTTCGTCCGAACAGATTAGCAAAACCGCCGACCGCAACGCGGCACAAGCCGTGCAACGGGTGGCCGGAGTAACCATCGTGGATGATAAGTTTGTGATTGTACGCGGCCTCAATCCCCGTTACAATCTCACCTATCTGAACGACAATGCCGCACCCAGCACCGAAACCAACAGCCGGGCCTTTGCGCTCGACCTGATACCCAGCCGTATCATTGATAAAATAGTGGTTCAGAAATCACCATCGCCCGAGAATCAGGGAGATGCTACGGGCGGGGTGGTAAAGATCTATACCAAAGATGCTAAATCGGTGCGTCATTTCGATATCGAATTTCAGCTGGGTGTACGTCCGGGCACCTCGTTCAACAACAACTTCCTGACCTACAACGGTGGTAAAACCGATTTTCTCGGTTTCGACGACGGCACACGGGCATTGCCTTCTTCCGTGCCGGGATACGGGAGCATGGTAAAAGCACAGCTGACTCCCTCGCAGTACGCCAAGACGTTCAACCCAACCCTGACGTACGGTAATAAAACGGCCTTGCCCAATATGCAGTTTACCGCCAACTATTACAATGCATTTCGCTTATTCAAGAAAACGCTTTCTTCGTTAACATCGCTGAGCTACAAAAACGAATACCTGAAAGCAGAAATGTCCCGGCAACAGGGAACCGGATACGAATCATTTCAAACCACCGATAAAAAGGGCGACGACGACCGCAACACCAATACGGTGCAAACCAACCTGCTTCAGAATTTCAAATACAGTTTCAACGACAGCAGCTCTATCTCTTTTAAAAACTTTGTACTCTTGCAGGGCGTAGATGCCACCATTATCCGAAACAGCCAAAGTATCTACTATTATACCAGTGATGATGCCGCACGCGATAGGGATATTATACTGTCATACAACCAGCGGTTGCTGTATGTAGGCAACCTGGGCGGCATGCATTCATTCGGAAAGCAGGAACTAAAATGGAACGGAGGCTATAACTTCAGCCGGCAGGAAACACCCGACCAGCGTGTGATACGCATGACAGGTATCGATCCCCAATACACGGTGGGAGATGCCGACCTGCAATGGCGTGCCAGGGGCTATAATCCGAAATCGACCGATTCCGAGGTGTCCATTCCTCTGTCATTGGGAATTATATCCCGTATCTGGTCACGCAGCAGCGAAGGGGTGTACAACGGCTCGTTCGATTATAGTTACAAAATAAAACCCTGGCTTACGGTCAAGGCCGGAACTTTTAACCAATGGAAAAGCCGTGCCATGGACCGGCGCATTTACACCGTGCACGAAGCTAATATCAGCGATCCCGATGCAGTACCACCTCTTACGCTCACGGGTTATGTCAACCCGGCTTTGGTACGTTTCCGCCTGCAGGATTTGGCCAATGTATGGAGCAGTACGTATTTAAATGATAATTACACGGGATTAAAGGTGTACGACCGCACCTCGGGAAGCGATACTTACCGCGGTACGGAGCAAAACAACAGCGGGTATTTTCTGCTGAACTTCACACCCGCCAATCGCTTTGTCGAGATCTATGGCGGATTGCGATACGAATACAACCGTCAGAAAATAGCGGCGGCCATTCCACCGGTCACCTCTTCTCTCAATATTCCGATACTGATTGATAACCCCACGCAATCCTGGCTACCCTCGCTGAATATCTCTGTGCGCCCTTCCGACAGATTCGTAGGACGTTTGGCGTATGGCAAAACGGTGAATCGTACAGAGTTTCGCGAAGTATCCCCTTTTAAAGAACTTGATTTCGAAAACAATGTCGTACTATCCGGTAATCCGGATTTAGTATCGGCAACGGTGGACAACTACGATGCGCGTATAGAGTTTTACCCTGCCGGCAGCAATACCGGTGACCTGATAAGTGTTGGTGCCTTCTACAAAGACATAACCCACCCGATAGAACGAATCAATACTTCCAGCCGCGCTATAAGTGTATTTCCCGAAATATCCTACTCCAATGCTGCTTCGGCCACCATCCGGGGACTGGAAGTGGAAATGCGCAAATCGCTTTCCTTTATATCCGGCAGTTTGTTTCGCAACCTGTCCGTTATTGCCAACGGCTCTTTTATCAAGAGCAAGGTGCATTTAGATGCCGATCAGAGTGCTTTTCAAATCACCGACCGGCCCTTGCAGGGACAGGCTCCCTACATTATCAATGCGGGTCTGTATTACGAAAATTCGGACTGGGGATCCAAAGTATCGGTTATCTACAATGTATCGGGCGAGAGCATCTATGCCGCTGGTCGGGGTTATAAGTCAACACAATCTATTAAAGGTTCCGAATACAGGGGCAGCTTGATTGAGTTGCCGCGCCACATGCTCGATTTTTCGTACACCCAGCGTGTTGCTAAGTCGGTACAGATGAAATTCTCCGTACAGAACCTACTGAATCAGTGGGTACGGATAGCCGAGGACTATAATTTTACCAATAAATACGAACCGCTGAAAGTAACAAAAACGGCTGCAGGTGTGCAGATCGTTGAAGGGGATAATATCTCCTCACAATACAACCCGGGACGCTACTTCACCCTGAGCGTATCTTATTCATTATAAAATATGATTTCAATGAAACATCTATTCAACAAAGCTCTGATTACAGAGAATAAAAATACAGTGCTAATTTCAAAGTCCCCCCTGTGGGGGAATTTAGGGAGGCTTCTTCTCCTTCTTCTTGTCCTTCTGGCTTCCTGCTCCGAAACGGACAACTATTATGCTCAGTTGAAAAAACAACCCGAACTCGTCAAAGATTATGATGCGGTGTATGCGGTAAACGATACCCTGACAATCAAAGGGCATTTTATAGCCAATGGGTTGCAAATTAAAATAGGCGATGCGGCAGCTAACATTATCAGTATTAGCAATAAACTAAATAATGCCACCTACAACGACAGCATCCAGGTGGTCAAACTGATTGTTACCAACGCTATGGGAGTAGGCACCGCCCGACCCGTAAGCATCACCTCGTCGGGCATTACCGTGTCGGGACCAGCTATAGAAATCGTGGAGAACAGCAAGGCCGGACTGTTACCCAACGGATTGACAGTACAAAAAATAGCCGACTATCCGGCCAACAGCACGCCCGTATATTGCCGGAGTGGCAACGGAAATTTGTATTTTATCAATAAAACTACGAACACAGTGACCCGCATGATGCCCGATGGCACCCTCACACAGGTGTTCGACCCCAGCCAGTGCAAAGATGCCGACGGAACATCATTTACCGTTACGCGCCTCAACGGCTGCGGCATCGACCCCCACGAGCAATACCTCTACCTATCGCTCTATACCACTGCCCCCTCGCGCACTTATTACCATTATTACCGCCTTTGCCGCTGGGATATAGCGAACAAAACATTTACCGTGCTCAACAAAACGCCTTATTATATCTACCGGAGTAAACGTACGCTCAGCGATGCACAACCTTTCGAAGGCACTATCCAGCAAGTGAAAATGTTTACCGCCACCGGTATTTACCCCGACAGCGTGGGCAATGTCTATTTCGATATGGACAACCGGATGATCACCCGCCTGGATGCAGCCGGGAACTACAGCTATGTGCTCAAGAACTCCTATACGAATTATACCTTAACCGATCCGGCACCGCAAATTACAAATCCTGCCGTGACGAACGATTATTATTCGCTGCCGCGCACCTTACAGTTCTTCCCGGGCGTTATCGCGAACTATATGCATATAGAAGCGATCGCTCCCGACGAAAATTTCCTGTATGTGCAGCAGACCACGACTCGCCTGGTACGATACGACTTAACCAATCAGGTGCTGTTGAATACTTTTAACTGTTGGCTTGATGCTTCGAATTTTAAGAAGCCATATATCTCAGGCTCTTTCGCTGTACTGACGGGAGCAACGAATGACAATAACTCGTTGTGGGGAATGATGCCGCTATCGGGCGGAAAACTGCTGATACTCTATTACCAGGATTTGATTGCCGATAACGAGCAGACAAAGGCTTTTTATGGAAAATTCGATTTGCCCGCCTGGGGAATACTCGATTTCGTGAACGAGCGGGGCAGCCGCTATGCACCCGGTGCCTTCTTGCGGCAGGGCTACGTGATGAACTACGGCACCGACCAATTGCTGAACCGCGACGCGCAAGGCATGCTTTATATGACCGCCAACAATAAAAGTGTGATTTTAAAAACAATCTACAAGTGATAGAGCAAAGAACAAAGAATAAAGAGTAAAGATGCTGCTGAACGGTGATATTTTGGAAATCATAAAATATAATGTCGCCGTTATGTGTCTGGAGAAAAGAAACAATGATACTATATTACAAAATTATAAAGCTTTAATAATAAACAAATGAAACATTCAGTAAATAATAAAAATACAATACTAATCCAAAAGTCCCCCCTGTGGGGGGATTTAGGGGGGCTTTTCCTTCTTCTTATCTCCTGCCTCTTGTCCGCTTGCTCCGAAAATGTTACCGACATTGTTCCCGGCAACGACAACGTGGCCTATGTCAACTTTTACAATGCCATGGAAGCGGCTCACCAAAGCCTTCCTTCCGACTCACTCGGATTTTACAACATGATTTACGTCAACGATTCGGTACCCACCGCCGTATTCCGGAATTTCCCGCAGTTCTCCGAATCGGCGTTGGACGACAAACGGCAATATCCGTTTCATTTTACCGGGACACCTTATATAACCGATATTGCCGGAGGTTATGGGGACGTGTTCTGGATGCCCATCACGGCCGATACCTATAAGTTTATTTATACCTCCCGCTTTAAGGTGTTTCTGAAAGATACCACCGTCAGTCTGAAGCCTAACACATACACTACACAGTACATTACCGAAAGCCCGACAACGGATTCCACCTATACCGTGGTTACCGTTCCGGTGGAGCCGAAAGCTGCGCAGGGAAAAGTACGCGTACAGATTATCAACCTGTCAACCGACTGGGGAGCAATCGATGTCTATCAGGTGGATGCGGATGGAAAGGTGCTCACTTCAACCCTGCCGGTTAATCTTTTGTTTGGGGCCTACAGTGCTTATGCCGAACTTGACACGGCCAACGCGGATAAAAACAACAAGCTGGTGCTTAAATTCCGTAAAAACGGTGAAAGCACTGCAAGCCTTACTACCACAGTTCCTGCCATCTCGGGCAGTACCTATACGCTGTTAGTACAAGGATTTATTAACGAGACCGTGCGCCGCATCAAAAAAAGCAATACCGGATATATCTCCGTCGATGTGATGCCCGATTTACGGGTCAATAGCCGGAGGATGTACTGAATGTAATGCATAATTCATAATGCATAATTCATAATGGACAATTCATAATGGAGAATAATGTATTGTCAACGATTCCAAAGAGCTAGAACGCAAATGACGCAAAAGGCGCAAATTAACGTAAATAAAGACTGATTCAATTATGAACTGTCAATTGAGTGAAATTGAATAATCTTTCATTCCTGAGCAGGATACAGACAGCTCGAAGGAACCTCGAAGGAAGCTCGAAGGAAGAATAGAGGGAAGAAAGAAGAAAAATGAAATAATATACGGAGATAATTCATAATTCATAATTGAGAATGCATAATGCATAATTAAAAATTGAGAATTATAAATTATGAACTATCAACTATCAACTATCAACTAAATAAGTATGGCACAATCAAAAAACAACATTATTACCCACGGGCTAAGTGGCAAAGTGGGAGATTTATTGGTATTCCGTAGCTGGAATGGAAAAACAATTGTAGCAAGCAAACCTGCTGAGCGGACGGGTGAACCGTCGGAGGCGCAAAAGCAAAATCAGAAACGGTTTCAGGAAGCAATTCTCTACGCCAAAGCGGCTATAGCCGACCCGAACACCAAAGCTGCCTACAAAGCAGCCGCCGCGGAAGACGAAACAGCCTACAATGTGGCGGTAGCCGATTTTATGCATGCACCGGACATTGACGAAGTGGATGTAAGCAAATACACCGGTAAAGTGGGTGACACCATTACTGTATCCGTTACCGACGACTTCAAAGTAGTCGAAGTATCTGTGACCATTATCAACCAGGACGGTAGCGAAGTAGAACACGGCCTGGCACAAGCGGCCCTGGGCGGCCTACAATGGCTCTACACCGCCACGGCAGACAACAGCTCGCTTACCGGCGACAAAATCATTATCCGTGCTTCCGACATTCCGGGGCATACTACCGAAAAAGTGCAAAGAATATCAGAGCCCCTAATCCCCTAAAGGGGGACTTAGGGAGCCAGCAACAAATGAGCAGGATCTCATTATATCAACGCTTTTTCCCCTTTCTCCTCGGGAGAAAGAGTTAGGGATAGAGGTCAATTATGAATTAAAAATTATTATCAACAGTGCTATCCAAAAGTTCCCCTTCAGGGGCATTTAGGGAGCTGCTATTAAACAAAAAAAAATGAAAAAACTTTCTCTTTTATCAATTATTTTGTGCCTGACGCTCTATATGCAAGCAGCACAAATTACAGTAACCACCACGGCCGGAAATCTGAGAAAAGATTTGGGTATCCTTGTTGGTTTTGATGCCCAATGGGGCGCAGGTGTTCGGTTAAACCCGGTTTCTGACCTGAAAATTATCGGAACTCTCAATGCACAGGATTTTGCAGATGTCGCCAATTCACTCGTCGGCTCATTGCAAACGCTCGATTTAAGCGGAGTAACAGCTATTGTAGCTAACAGCTCTTCACCGGCGGGAAAACTGCCTGACAATGCTTGTTATCAATGGAAAGCAATGACCGCCATTACACTGCCTACCGGAGGAGTTGTCGATTCTATAGGCACTCAGGCATTTTCTGATTGCAGCAAGTTAACATCCATCAATATTCCGGATGGGGTAAGCGTCATTCGAGATTATGCATTCTCGAATACCGGATTCACCACTTTTACCCTACCCAACAGTATTACTACGTTGGGGTTGGGAGTTTTTGCGCAGTCAAAAAGCCTTGCTAATGTTACGTTATCGAATAATTTGACAGCAATTCCGTTGGCGACTTTTATGCAAACAAAACTAAGTTCTATTACTATTCCGGCATCGGTTACCACCATTGGAAATTCGGCCTTTTATATGACTCCACTGACGACAATCACCATACCATCCACCGTGCAATGGATGGGAGGGTTAAAGACATTTAGCAATTGTGAGAGTTTAGCCACCATCAATCTCCCTGCCGGCATACAAGTCATTGATGGGAAACTGAATAGCACATTCGACTATACACAAATTACCTCTTTTACCATTCCGTCTAATGTTACAATATTAACAAATGGGGTATTTGCAAATACCCCATTAGCTTCGCTTACCTTTCCTGCCAATAATCTGGTAACAACCTTGGAAAGTGCCTGTTTAGCCATTACAAAACTAACTTCTCTGGTTATTCCCGAAGGTGTAACCTCCTTTGGAGAAAGTGCTCTTTACGGAACTACCACCCTAAAAACGCTTGAATTGCCTGCAAGCCTTACAACAATAGGAGGTACTGCTCTCAGTGGGTGTACGGGATTACAATCCATCAAGGTGCACGGCACCTGGCCGGTTGATTTGTCAGCGGTAACAGGCGTTTTCACCGGCGTTGATAAAACCAAGTGTATTCTGTATGTACCCACAGGGTCGAAAGATGCTTATCAGGCTGCCGATGGATGGAAGGACTTTACAAATATCGTGGAGTTTACTACAACAGGCATAGAGAATGTACAGAAGAACAACGCCTCGCTTGCTATTGCCGGCAATCCTGTACAAGGCAACGAAGCCAAATTGACCTTTGCCGAATCAGGCGAAGGAGCCGTTGTCCGTGTCAGCGACCTGTCGGGTAAAACGCTGATAAAGCAAGTTGTTGCCACCGGTAGCACTACTGCCACATTGTCTATTACCAGCCTGTCCAAAGGTGTTTATCTGGTGAATTATACAGATAATACAGGTAAACGTGGAATGGTAAAAATGGTGAAATAAAGAAGACCAGCCCCTTAAATCCCCCACAGGGGATTTAAGGACGAAGCCTAACAGGTTTGCGGAACGGATAAAAGACGCTGACAGGCCTTGCTCCCAACTCTGACAGCGGTTGCAAACCCTGTAAGCAGTTGAAGAATAAAACCAATTATCAATTATTTATCAAATTATTTTAAACAAATAATTATCAACAGCACTTTCCAAAAGTCCCCCTTGTGGGGGATTTAGGGGGGTCATTAAACAAATAAAAAAAATGAAAAAGCTATTCTTTCTTTCAATTCTTTTGTGCTTCTTCCTGTCGATGCAGGCACAAACAACATCTGTAAACATTAGTGCCGGCGGATTGTCTGCTGCCCTGTCAAGCCAGACGAACGTTACCAACCTGGTAGTGACAGGCACCATGGATGCAAGTGATTTCAAAACTATTCAGAGTTTGAGTTCGACCTTAGTAACCCTTGATTTAAGCGGTATCACCAAAATTGCTGCCTACTCCGGTCAAGGAGGTTCCGACCCTGACAACAAAGTTACTGTTTATCCGGTTGACCAAATTCCATACCGTGCCTTATATCAGGTAAGTGCGCTTACCACTGTTGTATTGCCTACAAATGCAAGCATCGCTTCTATTGGCGCTGAAGCGTTTAAAAATTGCAGACAATTAATATCTGTCAATATTCCTAATGGGGTAAGCTCCATTGGTGATGCTGCATTCTCGAATACCGGATTCAACACTTTTACATTGCCCGACAATGTTACTACGTTGGGGATTGGAGTTTTTCAGAATTCATCAAGCCTTACTCAAGTTACGTTACCGAGTAATTTGACCGAAATTCCGGCATCGACTTTTCAAAACAGTGCACTAAGCTCTATCACTTTTCCTGTATCGGTTACCAGTATTGGCAATTTAGCATTTTATGGAACTAAGATAACAACAATAACTTTACCTTCCGGACTCCAATGGTTGGGAGGATATCGCACATTTTATAGTTGTTTCAATTTAACTGCCATCAATAATATCCCTACCGGTATGCAAATCATTGATGGAGATATGCTTGAGACATTTGCAAATACACAAATCACTTCTTTTACTATTCCGTCTAATGTCACTACAATAGATGTATCAGCATTTGAGAGTGCCCCTCTGACTTCGCTTACCTTTCCGACTAATAGTTTGATCACATCCATATTGGATTATAGTTTGTCCGGTGCACAACTGACATCGTTGGTTATTCCCGAAAAAGTAACTACTCTTGGAGAAGGTGTTCTTTATGGAGCCAGTGCTATGAAATCGCTTGAATTGCCTACAAGCCTTACAACGATAGCAGCTGATGCTTTCCACAACTGTACGGGATTGACATCCATCAATGTGCATAATCCTAAGCCGGTTGATTTGTCAAAAATGTCAGGAGTTTTCGATGGTATCGATAAAACCAAATGTATCCTGTATGTACCCGCAGGTACCAAAGCAGCTTATCAGGCTGCCTCCAGTTGGAAGGACTTTACAAATATTCAAGAGTTAAATACAACTGTAAATATCAGTGCAGGCGGATTGTCTGCTGCCCTGTCAAGCCAGACGAACGTTACCAACCTGGTAGTGACAGGCACTATGGATGCAAGCGATTTCAAAACTATTCAAAGTTTGAGTTCTACCTTAGTAACCTTGGATTTAAGCGGTGTAACAAAAATTGCTGCCTACTCCGGTCAAGGAGGTTCCGACCCTGACAACAAAGTTACGGTTTATCCTGTCAACCAAATTCCATACCGTGCCTTATATCAGGCAGGTGTGCTTACCACTGGTGTGCTTACCACTGTTGTATTGCCTACAAATGCAAGCATCGCTTCTATTGGCGCTGAAGCGTTTAAAAATTGCAGACAATTAATATCTGTCAATATTCCTAATGGGGTAAGCGCCATTGGTGATGCTGCATTCTCGAATACCGGATTCAACACTTTTACATTGCCCGACAATGTTACTACGTTGGGGATTGGAGTTTTTCAGAATTCATCAAGCCTTACTCAAGTTACGTTACCGAGTAATTTGACCGAAATTCCGGCATCGACTTTTCAAAACAGTGCACTAAGCTCTATCACTTTTCCTGTATCGGTTACCAGTATTGGCAATTTAGCATTTTATGGAACTAAGATAACAACAATAACTTTACCTTCCGGACTCCAATGGTTGGGAGGATATCGCACATTTTATAGTTGTTTCAATTTAACTGCCATCAATAATATCCCTACCGGTATGCAAATCATTGATGGAGATATGCTTGAGACATTTGCAAATACACAAATCACTTCTTTTACTATTCCGTCTAATGTCACTACAATAGATGTATCAGCATTTGAGAGTGCCCCTCTGACTTCGCTTACCTTTCCGACTAATAGTTTGATCACATCCATATTGGATTATAGTTTGTCCGGTGCACAACTGACATCGTTGGTTATTCCCGAAAAAGTAACTACTCTTGGAGAAGGTGTTCTTTATGGAGCCAGTGCTATGAAATCGCTTGAATTGCCCACAAGCCTTACAGCAATAGCAGCTGATGCTTTCCACAACTGTTCGGGATTGACATCCATCAAGGTGCACAATCCTAAGCCGGTTGATTTGTCAAAAATGTCAGGAGTGTTCGATGGTATCGATAAAACCAAATGTATCCTGTATGTACCCACAGGTACCAAAGCAGCTTATCAGGCTGCCTCCAGTTGGAAGGACTTTACGAATATCGTGGAGTTTGGTACCACGACCGGACTTGAGAATGTACAGAATAACAACGCCTCGCTCACTATCGCAGGCAACCCTGTGCAAGGCAGTGAAGCCGTATTGACTTTTGCCGAAGCAGGTGAAGGAGCTGTTGTCCGTGTCAGCGACTTGTCGGGTAAAACGCTGCTAAAGCAAGTTATTGCTACCGGAAGCACCACCGCTACCCTGTCTGTAGGCAACCTGTCCAAAGGTGTTTATCTGGTGAATTATACCGATAATACCGGTAAACGTGGAATGGTGAAAATGATTAAATAACAAATTAGTGATTAACGATTAGTGATTAGTGATTATTGGTTAATCGTTAATTGTTAATCACTATCCTGCAGGGTATTGGTTTAGCCTGCAGGAACAAAAGAAACGGTCATTGACAGATAAAGATATACCGTTAAAAGACAAAAGGTTCAGTACTAATTTTCAACTATGAAACAATATATTCAAATTCTCTTTGAAAGAATCAGTAATGGAATTCAAGCCCTGGACCTGGAAGAGGATGATATTTTCAAAAAATCACATAAAGCAACGTCATTATTAGAAAAAGCATTTAATGAGCTTAAAGTCTATATCTCCGACTACTCATTTAAGGATGAAACGGAAGAAATTCAATTCTTTAAAGAAACGAAACCACAGATATTCAGTAAACTCATTTATTATAGCACGATCTATAAAATCGAAATGAATCGTCCGACAGGAAGTGATATAATTCAAAAAGCATATACAATAAAGCAACTTGACAGGTTGAAAGTGTTTTTTGACAATAATAATGATTTTTACCGGTATTACCGTTCCGGAAGCACAGATCTTGACAGACATTATTTCTTAAGGGGAAAACAGGACATTCATTTGAAGCGTGATAGTTTTTACTTTGAGAGAGACCCTAAGTTTTTTACAGAATTTGATTCTAAAGTTGCCACGATATTAGCCAATGATATGCTGAGTATTTATCTCAAAGCAGAATTATTAAAGTTTGAACAACCTTCAACCAACGAATTTAAAACAACCAACTTTCCTAAAGTCAAAGTAACGTGGACAGATTCCAAAGTTGCCCTTGTAGAACTCATTTATGCACTATATTCTACCGGAAGTTTCAACAACGGGACTTCTGATTTAAAGAGTTTAAGCTTTTATTTTGAAAATGTCTTCAATGTTGAACTTGGCGATATTTATCGTACTTATCTTGAAATCCGGGGTCGAAAAGGTAACCGGATGCAATATCTGGATGAGCTTCGAAAAAAATTAACAACCAGAATGGATGAGGCGGATGATCTATAAGCAACTTATTTTTATAATGAATAGTTACAGTGAAAGTAAATATGTCGAGTTTATTTCAATGTGCTTGCGGACGGTTTAAATGTTATTTGTGTGCGCTTCGAAACGAAGCTTTTGAACAACTTCCCCGGTGTGATTTAAACCCACCTCAGCACCGCACGGCATAAGAAATGCCCTGATTTTGCTCCCTCGCTTCCGCTTATTTCGGTCATTACCTGTGCCTCTTTCCAACGCATCTCCAATGGATTATTTCTTTTGATTGCGACAAAAGTTGCCCCCAGAATTAAATCTCAACTAGATAATAGTAAGATTACTTTTACGTAAAAAGTGAGTTTCCAGCCGTTCCGGCAAACCCGAGAATAATGCCCCAAAAACCACTTATGACTTTTATGCGTATTTATTTTTTGTGTAGCATAAAAGTCGTAACAGGTTTTCCCGGTAGGGACAGCGGACACAACCCGTTTTTTTTTCGCCTGACACTTCGAGCCCCGGTATCCACTCAAAAAAATGAGTTGTGGTAGAGTTTGATAATGTTGAAAAGTAAGAATAATTTTCCGCAAATAATTCTTACTTTTTTCGGATGTAGATAATGGAAAACTTATTTCCTGCTTTCCAACATTTGAATATCCTCAAGGTTCATGTTTTATGTTGAACCTGAAATAAATGCCCCAAAACAATATGCCTGTTTTTTTGAAACTCTATTACTGGAAGCAAAGAAAACAGGCAAACTGTTTTTAATAAGGACAGCGGATAAACTACATTCAGCGATTAAATTATTTTGCTTGTCGCTTGGAATAAAAATAATTCATCCGCTAAAAGAAGTTCCTGTTTCTAGCACTTCGTGCAAGCTAATGCATGTTTACACTTCGTGTTTGGGATAAGGAAGTGTTTACTATCATAGCTACTAAAACAAAAATAAAAAAACGAGAACAACTTGTTCAGGCTGGATTCGCCCACCTAAAGTTAGTTCCCGTTTTTCAATAAATGAAAATGCTGTTACTTTGAAATGATTATTGTTACATAATTAAGATAATAATTCTATGATTTTCAATCTATTAAATTGATAATTCTCCTTCCGGTTCCAGGCCCGGTTCCGGTCCTGGTCTCAGTTTCATTAGTGAAAGGAATGCTGAGCTTAAATTCCTGATTGAAATTATCCCGAATGGTAATATCAATTACCTGTTGAACCAGACAAGACGAAGTATAAAAAAGATGAAATGTTTCATTGCCCGATTCATAAAAATCATTAGGAACGAATACAATACCGTTTTCGTTTTTAAGAATACCTTTACCTTCCGATTGAAAATAGCTAATGTAATACCTGGCATCTATATACGCGCCGGAACGATTCAGTTGGCAACGGATCTCTACCGTCTCACCCGATTTGATTGTCTTTTGCACCGGCATGGTGCTAACTGAAAATTCATACACTTGTTGGACATCCAGCTTGTCGTTACATCCGAAGAATAACAATGGCAATGAGGCAAATAAGCTGATAATAATTGTCTTTTTCATAAAGTTCTTTGTTTTTAATGTTTATAATTTTAGTTGTTTTAATTGATAATAATTTTAAGACCTGTACCCAATTGGGTTGAAAACTGACCAATGGATGAACCCCATAGAACACGCTCACGAGCATTCACTAAAAGGATAATGCGATCGGTGATAAAGGTTTCAAGTTCCAGTGACAACGCACCTCCATACAGAAAAGCATCCTTGTTTAAAAGGGTTGCTCCATCAAAAAGTAGCTTATTGCCCCAATTACTTGTTTCGTATCCTGCCAAACCCGATGTACCGATAGATAAAAGTAAAGTCTTGCTTGGATCGGAAAGAAAACTATAGTAATAACCTCCTTCAGCAGTAAATTGAGCCACCGGAATTTGCACTTGGGTGTAGTCAAGTTGTTTTTGCAGAAATTCAGCACCTACAACCCATCGGCTATCGTTTTTTGTGTAGGTTGCAATAGATGCACCGGTATAAAATGCCCGTTGAGGATTAATTCCATTCACAGTTCCCAGAGTGACCTGAATACCTTCCTGTCCGGGTAAGTAACGCTGTGCATTGACGTATCCAACCGAAGTAATATATACGATAAACATTAATATTGCCTTTTTCATATTACTTGATTTTTAATTCATTGACAAGTTTTGCTCTCACGATATCACTGCTCTCAACCACAAAGCGTTGATGGCGACCGCCATTTTTTTCATTTAGTTCTACGACAAACTCTTTGTTATCCGGAATGGTGAACTTATCCAGGACAAAAACGGTGCGTTCACTGCTTTTTCCACTCACACGGGTGACGTAATTAAATGCCCGAATGGGATAAATAACAGTTTCTTGAATGGCAGTACGTTTCATGACTTTTTTATCTACAATCTTGAAGGTGATAAAATCTAAATCGAAAGGAACATTGGACGAATTATTGATTTGAGTATAGAAATAAAGTAGTCCATCATGGGTGTAGATTCCTTTAAGCAAATACTGAATGCCGAAACTCATGCTACCGATTTGATTAATTTCTCTCCGGTCATTTTTATAAATTGATTTCATAATCAGATGTACCATCATAGGCGATTCGTTCCCCAATTCCTTAAGATAGACTTCGAGGGCATTGTTTGGATGTGATACTGTATCAGCATCGTGTATAAAATCCTTCATTTCCACACTCATTAAGAGCGGCTCATTCGCATACTTCACGTTGAAGGTATAAAAGCTTCCTTCTTCGGTAATCACTGAAAAATTGGTTTCTGTTTTAAAATTCCGAATGGCAGCCTTTACCCGAATAACGTTTTCTGCTCCATCGGCTTTGCCCGCAATAATATTGGTGGAGCCCAAGTCGATATAGCGGATAGCTGCAGGAAAAATAATGTGGACGGTCTTATCGAATGTAACTTCCAGCCCATAAGGAGGAATCATTTTGTCGTAGGTGATTTTCTTTGTAAGTCCTTCATAGAAGTCACCTTTGGTTGTTTGTGCAACGGTGGAAGCAATGATTCCAAGAAGTAGAATCAGCAAGAATCTTGTTTTTTTCATTTTAGTTGGTTGTTTGTGAGAAGCGAAGCTTGCCCTCTGTTTAATGATTTGTTGAATACCTATTCCTGATTTATTAGCAGCAAGACTCTATATCCTGCTTTTAATTTGACAGTGATGGTTTGGAATTTTTTTGACAAGTACTGAGAACCGCTTTGGATGAAACCTTTTCCTAATCCGGATACCAGTTGTTGACTGGCAGATTGATTAAAAGAAACGCTTGATCCCAAGTTTGAACCAATATTCCCCGCCATTTCTTTAAAGGCATTTATTTCCAACGAGCCTGGGATAAAAATTCCTTCCTGACCATCGGTGTCATACACCGTTAATTCCACGGGAAGAATAATTCCTAGATATTCCAGTGATTGAATCGATATATCCAACCGATCGCCTTGTATCTTGACTTCCCCTGAAATCATGGTATTTCGAGGAATAAGGGTTTTCCCTACTTGCAAAGGTTCGAGCAATCGTAACCGGACACTCTGACCGTTTATAAGCGAGCAATTTTCATGTACACAAGCTTTGATCGTGTTTCTGTCTTCCAGTAAGCTTTTGCCAACAGCAGTATTAAATCCGTTATTCCGAGGGCTTCTATTGCTGCCAATCCCAACGGAATCTACTGCTTGTGGCAAACTGGAAACCGTTTGCTCGATTTGTTGGTTGATCCTCGAAATCTGCCTTTTTTTCTTAGTGCTCAGGAGCGACGAAATACGACCTGACTGATTAGTTTGTCCACTCACTACTTGCCCTTGATTTTGACCCTGCGGAATATATTTAGCGGCCATTTGATAGGATTTTTCCATCAATTCAATTTGGTCTGCCATGGCATTTTTCCGACTGTCATTATCATGAAGCCTCGCCGATAGATCTTCCACCTTTTGATTGCCCTTTCTATTCTCAGGTTTTTCTGTCGATGATTCAAAGAAATTACTCAAATTTCTGTTTACTTGCCTGTAGGCTTTATTAGAACTTTGAATTTTTGCAATAGGTTGTCTTATGCTTGTGCTAGCATTGCCATTTCCACTTTGATGGCTAACTTTTGATTCCGATTCGTTATTCAGCTTTTCGTTATTTAACTTATTAGCATCCGAACTTTTCATTTCTTCACTGAACATGGAAGCCATACTTTGCAACGAATGTTTCTGTTCCCCTTGGTTCTCTTCCATTTTTGCTTGTTCGAAAACTGCTTTTTTATCATCTGCCAACACATTGCTTTTTGGCATGGGAATAGTGGTATTAAAACCTTTCGTTTCTTTTTCTTTCTCCGACTTCGAAGGAGAAAAGATATACCACATGCATAAACCGAAGATGATAAACATCAATGGAAAGATGAGCATTTTCCTTTGCCGTAACTTTTGTTCGGCTGTCAACGGTTCTTTTTGAGGTTTGTCACCCTCCTTAGTTTCTTTCATACTGTTTTAAATTTAGTTTGTGAATACTATCGGTTACATGTAGTGTAGTTGCAGTTGGTTGATATGTCCAATCTTGATTTGTTCCCTATCCGTTTTATTGATATTGTAAATGGATGAAAAAGAGATATAAAGCGATGCAATTCCAAAAACGGAACATAAAATCAATATTGAGACAAGTCTTTTCTTAGGGGAGAGAGAAGCACAATACAGTTTTAGCTTTTCTTCTATCCGACTTCTGAATTGAAAAAATTTCTTTGTTATTTCGTTTCTCATTGCATTATCTGTTTATGACTTTCAGGTCTTTATTTTCGACTATCTCAAAATTTTCAATGCTAAACCCCTGAGGATTGTTATCGCTTCGCACAGAATTCAATAACTGGCATTTGGTTATCAAGCTCCGCTCAGTTACATTACTCTCACGGATAATCATTTGCCGGGCATACGTCATGACCTGATACGGATACTTATCGAATTTGCAAACCACACTATCCACTTGAATAGCCTGATTTATATTTCCAGATACGATTCGGGCGTAATATCCTTTTTCAGACAAATCCGAATAGTAATTGAAGGCACTTCGATCCGAGAGAAATAAGGCTCTTTTGATGTTACTTTCAATCGCATTCTTATCCGGCGAAAGGGTGAAGAACAGTTCATGAAAACGTTTTACATGTTCCCGGGCTTCAACCGGCCTGTTCTGTGAAAGATCTTGAGAAAGAGCCAGCATCAACGACTTTCCATTGTCCAGCACATAAATTTTCTGACGTTGTACTTCCGCAAAGGTGTAGGAACTCCATACCGAATACCCGGTAACAGTTCCACACAGGCATAGAAAGATAATGCTGAAAAGTCTGATTTGCTTAAAACTCGATTCTATGTTTTTTAATGATTTGAATTCCATTTGTCTTTTTATTTAAAAAGTTATTTTCCAAGTAGTCGACCGGCTACATTTCCTGTTGCGGCTCCAGCTGCACCTCCCGCTATCGAACCCGCTTTTCCAGCTGTATTGCTGACATTACGACCAAAATTTCCCATTCCTCCCGCCTGAATAATCCATCCTGCTACTGTTGGAATAGTGAAATAACCGATGATACCAATAATCAAAAAAATGATGTAAACTACGTTGGATGAATCTATGGAGTAATTGGGATTATTCTGCAACTGTGAAATATCATTCTGCAACATGAGTACTTGTATTTTAGCTAAGATAGTACTGAACAAATCGGATACCGGAAGCCATAGATAAACACTCACATAACGTGTGATCCATTGGGTCATGGTTGACTGAAACCCATCCCATACGCTTATGGCAAAAGCAATGGGACCAAGGATAGCCAACACTATTAAGAAAAAAGTGCGAATGGTATCAATCACAAGAGAAGCTGCTTGAAACAATATCTCTAACAATTCCCGAAAAAAGTCCCGAATGGATTTTTTCATGCTGTACATCCCTTTTTCAATATACATTCCCGTCATGGTGGCTAAATCGCCAGGACTCCAGCCCAACTCATCAAGTTGCTTATCAAATTCTTCATTGCTTACCAGATATGCAGTTTCAGGATTTTTCATGGCAGCATCATATTCTAATTTATCTTTTTGCTTTTGATATCCCTCCATATCAAAAGTTTGTGATTGGAGCATTTGGTTTGTGCCTTGAACAACCGGACTTAGTATCCCGTTGATAGTACCCAAGACAAAGGTTGGAAAGAACATAATGCACAAACCAATGGCAAAAGGGCGAAGCAGCGGATACACATCAATTGGTTCCGTCCTTGCTAAAGATTGCCACACCCGGGAGGAAACATAAAATAAAGCTCCAAGACCGGCTATCCCTTTGGCTACACCTGCCATATTGGAGCAAAGAGGCATCATTTCTACATATAGACTCCGCAGAATCTGGTGCAGCGTTTCGAATTCAATAGATAACAACATAGCTTACCAGTATTTTTCGTTCGTATCATATAATGCTTTCACTCTGTCTGTGTCGCCAGTACGCTGGGAACGAAGGTAGCTTACAGCAATATTTTTGTTTGTATAATAAGTGACCAGATTACGGTACTTCTTAACCGAGTTGTAGGTTCGATCAATAATATCCAGCCGCTCCTTATCAGTCATGGAAAGTCCATTTGAACTTACTACCTCTTTTAATTCGACAAGAAGATCTCCACTTTGCTCTAAAAGTTTAGCGTAACCAAAAGCAATGGCACCCAACTCTTGTACGGTATAGTTTTTGTCAATGAGCATTTTTTGAAAACTATTGACATATATGTCCGAAATTTCACCGACCATCAAGATTGTTTGCTGTACTTTTTTTGCATCCTTGACTAAATTACTGACAGTCTTCAAAGCATCATAATACTTCTTGCCCTGCTCATAGAGTTTCACTGTTTCTTTGAAATTGTTCACCATGTTGGAAGCGGTAGTGGAGGTCTCAATCACTTGTTTGGTAGTATTTACGATACCTTGAGCCATGTTTGTAGGATCAAACGTGACAAATTGCGCTTTCGAGGAAATGACACAAGTCATTAGAAAGATGGCTGCTAAATAGATTTTTGTTTTCATTTTAATAGTGGATTTTAATAATTGGTTTTAAAAGTAAATGCAAATTGATTATTTTTAAATTTGAAAAGAAATGACATTACATGACATAAAAATCATGATCAAAACTGATCATCATCCTTTTTGGATTTGTTTTGTTTCACAAAGCTGTTTGATGGCTAATTCGATATCACCATCCAGCTTTTCAACAAGATTGAATAGCTCTACTTTTTCAGACTCTTCGGTAGTATAAGTCAGGTATTCCTCCATGGATACTTCCGTAGCATAGACGGCAGATTGTGTGCCTCCCAGACCTATCCAAACCTCTTTATAAAGCCGGTTTGGATTATTTGCCAGATTAATGGAAAGTATCTGTGCTTTCTCCTTTTCTGTAAGTCCCAGCAGTGCCTGAATAGCATCAAACTTATTCATGTACTTACGTTGATCCAGGAGAATTTTACAGTCCGAATTATTGATAATGGATTCTTTGACAATTGGAGAAGCAATAATGTCTTCCACTTCCTGTGTGACCACAATGGCTTCTCCGAAATACTTTCGAACCGTCTTGAAAAGGTATTTGATGTATTCGGCCATGCCTTCTTTGGCAATTGCCTTCCATGCCTCTTCTATCAGGATAACTTTTCTTATTCCCTTTAATCGTCTCATTTTATTGATAAAGACTTCCATGATAATAATGGTGACTATTGGGAATAAAATTGGATGATCTTTGATATTGTCCAGTTCAAAAACTATAAACCGTTTGGAAAGTAAATCAATCTGTTTGTCGGAATTTAGTAGGTAATCATATTCTCCGCCTTTGTAATACGGTTCGAGAACATTCAAAAAGTTGGCAATGTCAAAATCTTTTTCCCGTACTTTCTTTCCATTGAGCACCTCATGGTAATCTGTTTTTATATACTCATAGAAGCTATTGAAACTGGGTGATAATTCCCTGGATTTAATTTTGTCTATATACAAACTCACTGCATTGGAAAGAGCCACCTCTTCAGCACGGGTCGGAGGCTCATCATCCCTTTTCCATAAAGTCAGAATCAATGTTTTGATACTTTCCCGTTTTTCAATATCATAGATACCATCTTCGGTAAAGAAAGGATTAAATGCTATCGGATTTTGTTCTGAATAGGTGAAATAAACCCCATCTTCACCGTGGGTTTTACGATGAATCATCTCACAGAGTCCGAGGTAACTGTTTCCGGTATCTATTAACAGCACATGCGAACCTTGTTCGTAATACTGCCGTACCATGTGATTGGTAAAAAAAGATTTTCCGCTGCCTGAAGGTCCGAGGATAAACTTATTACGGTTGGTGATGATCCCTTTTTTCATGGGTAAGTCTGAAATATCCACATGAATAGGTTTACCGGTAAGTCTATCCACCATTTTAATCCCAAAAGGTGAAACGGAGCTTTTGTAATTCGTTTCTTCGGTGAAAAAGCAAATACCCTGTTCAATGAACGTATAAAAGCTTTCTTCTGCCGGAAAGTCCGCTTCATTACCCGGAATGCCTGCCCAAAATAGTGTTGGAGTATCCACGGTGTTGTGCCTGGGTTTACATTCCATGAGTGCCAATTGACTCCCTACATCATTTTTGATGTGTTTGAGTTCCTCCCTGTCATCACTCCATGCCATCACGTTACAATGGCAACGAATAGAGGTAAGTCCGTAGCTGTGTGCTTCATTCAGGTATTTGTCAATCCACTCCTTATTGATTTGGTTGCTCCGGCTATACTTTGATAATGAGTGCATGTTCCGCCCCATTTTTTCGAATTTTTGGAGGTTCTCAGTACTATCATCAATGAATAGGTATTGATTATAAATGTGGTTACAAGAAAGTAGCAACCCAACTGGAGAGGCAAATGACAACCTACAATCGGAACGGTCGGTGGAAAGTTTCTCGTATCTGATATCCGTTCCCACGCTGGCAGGCAAATCATCAACATCCGACAGGGTATGCAAACATAGAATATTATCTCCAATGTACATCTCTTCTGCTTTAAGCGTTATATCTTTGAGTGTAGTGGTATTCTCCTGTGACAGTGAAAAGTATTTTTCCACAATTCCGGCTCTGGATTCAGTACCTACAATCTCATCTGTTTTCAGACGGGTAAGGGTAATGAATCCGTTATCATTGACAATCCGTTCAAATTGGCCCACTGCTTCCAAAAATCTTTCAACAATTTCTTTGTCCCGAAACTCTTTGGGAATAATCGAGCCCCGGCACAACGTTGAAAAGTTGCTTTGCATCCGGGAACGTTCTTTGGTGGTCTTGGTCAAAAAGAGGTAACAGGTGTGATTCAGGTAAGGACGTTCATTGAAGTGACGTTCAAAACTTCGGGAGAGGAAACTCATTTCTTCTTGTTTGATTTCCGGTTCGTATTGCTCTTTGATATACCAATCCTGTTTATGTACTATACAAAAATCGGGAAGCACCTTTACCGCTTTTGTCCAGGAAGAATGGATGGCTTCATATTCTTTACCGGTAACCGTAAAGAGTTCGGGAAGTTCCACTTTGAAAGCAACCGTAATGTCGGCATCTTTCGAAATGATGCAACCCATTTCCACTCCCCAAATCGGGAATCTACTTTCAAGCGTAGCTGCTTTTAATATGTTTCTCATAATTCTTTTTGATGAATGTGTTTGAATAATCGAGGAAAACTTTTACGGTTAAGAAGGTACTTCGGGTGACTCTTGACAGCACCCAACTTCATAAGTCCATATTCGCCGTATTTGTGATTCAGTGCAAAAGTTTGCCAGACAAGAACCGAAGAAGCGATAACACCAAAACAAATACAGAACCATTGACCTATTCCAGTCATATACAGAATCACGAAAAGGACAAAGATGGTGAGCAGTCCGCCTGCAAACAGGAAGAGATACTGGCTTTTCAGTCCTTTAAATTCCACCGATTTGCCGATACCTTTATTAATTGGATAATCTGCCATGGCCTTACAGGAAAAAGGAGCGTAAAACGGTAGCCGCCACAATCAGAAAGATACAGGCTCCAAACCACGACGCCGCCGTTTTGCTGGTATCAGGATCCCCCGAAGAAAACTTACTGTATACTTTCACACCGCCGATCAACCCGATAACGGCACCGATGGCATAAATTAATTTAGTAGCCGGCTCAAAATAGGATGTTACCATGGTGGTAGCCTCTGTAATTCCTCCGGAACCATTCCCTTGTGCCTGGACAGACACATATGCAGCGAGTAGACAAGCTGCTGTTAGTAATACTTTTTTGTTAATCATAAAATTATCTTTTAAAATTGTTAGTAAACGAAATAGATTTAAGATCGGTAAATAATTGTTGTTAGATTGTGTTTAAATGAATCTGCCCACCATTAGCCATAATCGATTTCCTTCATGGTGTTTATTGCTTATAAAAAGTTGTTTATCTCGAATTGCTGAAAGTCAATATCGTGAGTTTCGGGATTATCTAAATTATTCTCAGTTGAATTTGCATTATACTTATCCAGCATTTCGGTAACCCTTTCTTTTCCTCCGTCAATTTGTTCTACTAATAGCTGAAATAATTCTGTTTGATCTATCTGTTGAATCGTGTTCACAGCACTGTGTTCTGCATCTTGTGAAGTTCTGTTTTGTTGCATAACCAGGATAAGATTTTCCATCTCATCATATTGAATGCCGCTAGCCAGTCCGGTTGTTTCATTGTCCACAAAACAATTCAAATCTTCCTCCTCGATTAATTCCTCCTCATCATATTCAAATTCAAGATCCAAATCCATCGGTTCTGGAGAGTCGGAAAATACGCTGTCCAATTCACTGTTATCGATCCTTGCCAATCTGTTTTTTTCATTGGACTGGGCAAATGTAGTGGTGATTTCAATCGGTTTTTTAATATGACTTAGGGTGTCATCATTTGTCGCAACTTGGCTCAATTGAGTTTTCGTTTTACCCATGATGTCGTCATCGTCGGGATAAATTGGAGCTATATTGGGTGGAAGTTTTACTTTCGGATAAAAAAACTTTTTTATTCGCTTACGTTGAAGATAAAGCAGTACCCAAACAAGGTACAAGAGAATGGATATTAATACTATATTTGTCATTACGATATGGGTTTTTTGAATTTGTTTTCGTACAAATTGTTGATTTCATCTTTGTGACTTTCAAGATGGTGGAGTATGATGTTTTCCACATAGCTGCTAATGTTGGCTTTATGGCCACCAATCACGTTGACAATACTCAGAAGGGTCAAATGTGTCTCTCTGGTAATGTAAAGGCTTTGACGATCGGTAAGATCTACCTTATCAAAATAGGTCTCCCGGTAATCCGATTGCTCTGTTCGTTTTCGCTTTTGGGATTCCTTGATTTTAGGAGTTTCGATTACAGGTTCATCTTCTTTGATAATAGGCGGAAGTTCTTTTTCTTTTTCATTCAAGGTTTCCTTTTTCATAGGAAAACCTTGTGAAATAACTTCTCTCATAAAATCCTCATCGACTTTCGGGATAGTTGTTTGCTTTGCCATGATGTTTATAACTTAATGATGTGAGCTATTTCAATTAATAGTTCTTCCAGATTACTCCCTTTGATCATTTTCTTATCGGCTGGAAATAAGGTGGAACGAAAAACAGGTTTCCGATTGCCGGATAATTCCTTGTTGTAGCGCTTGGTGTCAGGGATAAAGGTGCGAAGCAGCGGAATACCAAATTCGTGGATTGATTTTTCGTAGATGTCATACAAATCGGTCTTTTCTCGTCCATCCACTTGATTCCAAAAGAGATGAAGTTCTTTCAGACGCAAAGATGCATTACCAACCAATAGTTCATTGATTGAAAGTGCGAATGAAAGGCAACTTTCCAATACCAACCTGTCTGCAATAATGGGGGTGAAGATGTAGTCCATGTTGGCTAGCGATTGTAACACACCTGCACTATTCACTGTCCCGGGCAAATCAAAAAATACTACATCGAATTCCATGTCAGTAGATGCTAAAAAGCTGTTGGCCGATGCGATAGCATCCTCGGGCGTGCTGCAAATAATTGGATAAGCCTTTTTATTCAATTGCTTGAACTGGTTAAAGGCTATCAGCTTGTAATAGTCATCTGTCTCCACTTGTTGGGTATCCCGTTTCCGCATGGCATTAATGCTGTATTGTGGATAATCACAATCTAACACCGCCACATTATAGCCTTTGAGGTAATGCAGATAGCTTGCTGCTAAAACGGTAAAGGTCGTTTTGCCAACTCCTCCCTTTTGGGTAGAGAAAGCGACAAACAATGTTTCTTTCTTCATTTCAATCATTTTTTAAGTTTTTAATTCTGGGTTGTATTATTGCTATACCTCATTTATGAAATCAAGAATGTATGTTTGCAAGTTTTCAAGATATTATGGAATCAAGAATTCTTGGTGTCTTGTTGTCAAGACTTCTTGTTGTCATGGTGTCAAAAATGCATGGTGTCAAGAATTCTTGGTGTCAAGATTTCATGGTGTCATGGTTTCAAGATTTCAATTTTTATTGAAGTCAATTATTCATTTATTCAATCATTAAAGACTTTTTTCAATCATTCATGATTTATAGTTGTCAAGAAAGCAGTAAATCAATATTTCAAGCAAATAAATACATTAAATCGGCCTCTTTTTCAATCTGTCCTCGTTTGGCACTCTCTGACCTATTTTGTCCTATATCCAGCTATGGTACAGCTGGGAAACAGATACTAATTTTGCGCTGTCATGAAACAAGAGAATATGAATAGGCTATATGCTCATTCAATAATGCTAATCACATTTGCATTTGGCAAATGGCAAGTTGTATTTTGAGCTGCTTGAAATTCTTTCAGCAGCTCAAAATGACTTGCCCTTTCAGGGGAAGCGCACCCTCCGAAGTCGGTGCTTTAGAAGAAGAATTTATGGAGCTAATAGCTCAAAAGTAAAATTACAAGGATATGAAAACAGAAGTGAAAAAAACACCTCGAAAAACCAAGGTAGGAAGGAATCAAAAGAGCGATCCGGCTATATTTCGTTACTCAATAAGTTTTAATGCGGTGGAACATGCCGCGTTTTTAGGTCGTTTTGAAGAGTCCGGAATGAAGGTAAAAGCGCATTTTATCACCGCTTGCATCTTCAATAAAACCATCCGGATAGTCAAATTGGATAAGGCGGTGATAGATTATTACATGCGATTGACAACTTTTTACTCACAGTTTCGTGCCATTGGGGTCAATTATAATCAGGCGGTGAAGTCAATTAAATTTGCTTTTGAAGAGAAAAAGGCTCTTTATTATCTGGCAAAACTTGAAAAAGCAACACTTGAACTGGTCGTATTGAACCGTCAGATTATAGATATGACAGATAAACTTGAAGTTCAAATATACGGTTCAGCAGATGCAGAATCAGAAAAGAGTGATGCCAATTTGAAATGATAATAAAAAATGGTTGCTAAAATCAGTTCGGGGAGTTCTATTTTTGGAGCTTTAGCCTACAATCAAACAAAGGTAGATGAGCAAAAAGCGAAGGTAATTCTTACCAGCCGGATGATAGAACCGCGGGATAGCAATTATACGGTAGGAGTCAGTATGCGTTCGTTTGAACCCTATCTGGCTGCCAACCAAAAGACCGAAAACCCGATTTTGCATATTTCCTTGAATCCCGACCCGAAAGATGTTTTGACGGATGAACAGTTATCTGAAATAGCACAGGAGTATATGGATAAACTGGGCTATGGCAACCAACCTTTTGTAGTATATAAGCACGAGGATATTGACCGCCATCACCTCCACATTGTATCGGTCCGAGTAGATGAGAATGGAAAAAAACTGGATCACAATTTTGAATTCCGTAAATCCATGGAAATTTGCCGGCATCTTGAGCAAAAGTTTCATCTGATCCCTGCTGATAAGAAAGAAAAACAACCTGAGACCCCAATTAAAGGGATTCAATATGGCGAGGGAAATTTGAAAAGTCAGATAGCGGGAGTCATTCGTCCGTTGGTGAAATCCTATTATTTTCAGACTATGGGAGAATACAAAGCCTTGTTGTCATTGTATCACATTACAGTCGAAGAAATCAAAGGTGGTTCAGCAGATAAGATGTTTAACGGATTGGTTTATTCTGCTACCAATGACAAAGGAGAACGAATTGGTAAATCGTTCAAATCGTCATTGTTTGGAAAAACGGTTGGATATGAAGCGTTGCAACAACGAATGGCACAATCAGGAGAAATTATTAAACAAAAACTGTTGAAAGAAAGAACCAGAGCTGTAGTTACCAAAGCATTGAAATTACCTTTAAATCGGGCTGACTTTGAGAAACAACTATCCGCTAACAATATTAATGTCGTGTTCCGACATAATGATGCCGGTCGTATCTATGGAGTAACGTTTATCGATCATCAAAATAAATGTGTACTTAACGGTTCACGACTGGGCAAAGAGTTCTCGGCAAACGTCTTTAATGAGCTTTTTACTTCATTTAAAGAGGATAATAACAAGCAATCACAGCAACATAGTAATAGCCACATTGGACACGCTGACGAGCCTAGTTTCAAGTCTCAGCACGATACCGAAAATTTTGATGATTCTCTCGATTTATTCAGTATGGAGACCAATGGAGGTATTGATTCGGAGGAAGAAGCTTTTATCCGTAGAATGAAAAAGAAGAAAAAACGGAAGAAGCCGATTTGATACGATATTGAAGATTCAAAAACAACAAACAAGAAAACAAATAAAGAAATTACAAACTAACAAATTCAAACTAAAAAAATAAAAATTATGCAACAAGAAGATGATTTAAGAGGCTTAGCAAAAGTAATGGAATTTATGCGAGCCATCAGTATATTATTCGTACTGATAAATATTTACTGGTATTGTTATGAAGCTTTTCAACATTGGAACCTGACTATCGAAACATTGAACAAAATCCTATTGGGCTTTCAACGAACGTCAGGATTATTCTCCTCTATCCTATGGACAAAGTTGTTCGCAGTGGTTTTTCTGGGGTTGTCATGCCTGGGCACCAAAGGCGTTAAAGAAGAGAAAATATCATGGACAAAAATCACAATTCTCCTAATTATTGGAAGTCAGTTGTTTTTCCTGAATTGGTGGATACTTTCTTTGTTTCTGCCTATACAAGCAAAATTAGCCATCTATATTTCAACCTTGACAATTGGGTATATTTGTATGATGATGGCTGGTTTATATACGAGTAGGCTTTTGAAGAATAGCATGATGGATGATGTGTTCAACAACGAGAATGAAAGCTTTATGCAAGAAACCCGGTTAATGGAGAATGAATATTCCATAAACCTGCCTACCAAATTCTGGTATAAGAAGAAACAGTGGGATGGTTGGATTAACATTGTCAATCCTTTCCGGGCCACTATCGTGTTGGGTACACCCGGAAGTGGTAAATCGTATGCAGTAGTCAACAATTTTATCAAACAGCAGATTGAGAAAGGCTTTGCTATGTACATTTATGATTTTAAGTTTGACGATTTATCGACCATCGCTTACAACCATTTGCTTAAACACCGTGACAAGTACAAAGTGGCACCTAAGTTTTATGTTATTAACTTTGACAATCCAAGAAAAAGCCACCGCTGCAACCCCATTAACCCAACATTTATGACAGACATCAGCGATGCTTATGAAAGTGCTTATACCATCATGCTTAACCTGAATCGAAGTTGGATTCAGAAGCAAGGCGATTTCTTTGTTGAATCTCCGATTATTCTGTTAGCCGCTATTATTTGGTATTTGAAAATTTATAAAGATGGCAAGTATTGCACCTTTCCCCATGCCATTGAATTTCTGAATAAAAAATATTCCGATACATTTACGATTCTTACTTCTTATACCGACCTTGAGAATTACCTGTCACCGTTTATGGATGCCTGGGAGGGAGGAGCACAAGACCAGTTACAAGGACAAATTGCATCCGCCAAGATTCCACTGTCCCGTATGATTTCGCCTCAACTCTATTGGGTAATGACCGGCGATGATTTTACGCTGGATATCAATAATCCCGAAGCACCCAAAATTCTTTGCGTGGGTAATAACCCAGACCGGCAAAGTATTTATTCAGCAGCACTTGGATTGTACAACAGCCGAATTGTAAAGCTTATCAACAAAAAAGGACAACTTAAAAGCTCCGTTATCATTGATGAGTTGCCAACTATTTATTTCCGTGGATTGGATAACCTGATTGCCACGGCCCGTAGTAATAAAGTGGCAGTATGCCTGGGATTTCAGGATTACAGCCAATTGAATCGGGATTATGGAGACAAGGAAGCCAAAGTCATTCAGAATACGGTTGGGAACATTTTCAGCGGACAAGTGGTGGGTGAAACAGCCAAGAATTTGTCTGACCGATTTGGGAAAGTTCTTCAACTACGCCAATCGATGACTATCAATCGTCAGGATAAATCTACATCCATCAGCACACAAATGGATAGTCTTATCCCGGCTTCAAAGATAAGCAACCTGACTCAAGGTGTTTTTGTGGGGGCTGTCTCGGATAATTTTGAGGAACGCATTGAACAAAAGATTTTTCATGCTGAAATAGTGGTAGATAATGCCAAAGTAGCAGCCGAAACCAAAGCTTACAAAATGATACCTGAAATTGCATCCTTTGTTGATAGCGATGGGAACGACAACATGAAACAAGAAATTGACAAAAACTATAATCGAATCAAACAAGAAGTTGCTCAGATTATTGTTGACGAGATGGAACGCATTAGAAATAATCCGGAATTGAGCCATTTGGTGAAGAAATAGTTTAAATGATTAAGTTTCATATTTCAATTGTGATGAATTCATAATTGCCCATTAGTTGTTTATTATTGTAATTTAAATCATACTAATAGTATGACATAAGCGGATAAAATAAACTACTGATATAGACTTCAAGTAAGATTATATTAATAAAAAAGGTATATTTCTTGTTTGTTTTATGAATTTAGTTTATTTTTGTGCTCTAAACTATACTAATAGTATGATAAAAGAGTCAAAAATAAACATATTAGTTCAGAAACTACCCAAAGGGCTTGTTTTACTTTCTCCGTGGTTGGCTGCTGAAGGATATCCATATGAACTTCAACAACGCTATCGGAAGAGTGGCTGGTTAAAGTCAATAGGAAAAGGAGCTATGATAAGGACAGGAGATGAACTAAATTTATCTGGTGCTATTACAACTCTTCAAACTCAGGCAAATGCAAGTGTTCACGTTGGAGGGCGATCTGCCTTGGAACAATTGGGTTTAGCGCATTATCTTCAAGTCAATTCAAGTGAGTTAACTCTATTTGCTGAAGGACGATTCTCCTGGCCTTTATGGTTTAAGAATAATAAATGGGATTTGGAAGCCAAATTATATTGTACTTCACTTTTCAAAAATAAAGATATTGGTATGGTTGATTATATGGATGGAGAATTAAAGATGAATATTTCAGGTGCTGCAAGAGCAATAATGGAGTGTTTATCGTTGACTCCAAACCAATTTCCATTGAATGAAGCATATGAGTTAATGGATGGATTAACTACACTAAGACCTTTACAAGTTCAAGAACTATTAGAAAATTGTAAATCAATCAAAGTAAAACGGCTATTTCTTTTTTTTGCAGAAAAGGTAGGTCATAGTTGGTTTAAATATATTGATATAAAAAAAATAGATTTAGGATCTGGTAACAGGAGTCTGGCTAAAGATGGGGTTTTAATTTCTAAATATCAGTTAGTTGTTCCTAAGGAGCTAATTTAAATATGAATAAAGTAAAGCAAACTATATAAGAACTAAAATCTATGAATGAAGCATATAAGAAACAAGTTGCGTTGTTGTTGAGAATATTACCAGAGGTATTTGCAGAGAAAAATTTTGCTTTACATGGTGGAACCGCAATAAATTTGTTTGAGCAAAATTTACCACGCTTGTCTGTAGATGTTGATCTAACCTATACTACTTTTAGTGATAGGAATCAAGATTTAAAAACAATTCGTTTATTGTTAGAGAATTTAAAGACACGAATTCAAAAAAGAATACCGTCCATTCGTTTTTCAAATCCGATTGTTGCGTCCGAAAACTTAAAGTTAATATGCTCAACAAGTGAAGCGACTGTAAAGATAGAGGTAAATCAAATAAACAGAGGATTGATAGGAGAATCACGTCTAATGCTTTTGTGTCAAAATGCACAAGCAGAATTTGATAGTTTTTGTGAGATGTCAGTTGTTTCTGCTAAACAGTTATGGGGAGGAAAAATTGTTGCAGCATTGGATAGACAACACCCCAGGGATTTATTTGACATAAATAACTTATTATATGGAACTGGCTTTACAGAAGATATAAAATCTGGATTCATATTTTTCTTATTGTGTAGTAAAAGACCCATACATGAGGTATTAAACCCACAACTAATCAATCATGAAGCTGTGTTTAGTAGCCAGTTTAAGGGGATGACAGATCAACCTTTCACTTACAAAGAATATGAGGCAGTTAGAACTCTTTTAATAGATACTATTCATAAGGGCTTAACTAAAGATGACAAAGAGTTCCTATTGGCTTTTGTAAAAGGAGAGCCTAATTGGGGAAAAGTCAACTATAGTATGTATCCTTCAATTAAGTGGAAATCAATGAATATTGATAACTTGAAGAGAACTAATCCAGATAAATTTCAAGAACAGATTGCTTTGTTAAAGCAGTTGTTTTAATAGTTGTAATTAATAATATTATTGTTTGTATTCCTTTTATTATTCTTCTTATACGGTTTTATCTGTAATCGTAAATTGTCCATTCTTACCTGGTATATACGGACCTATTTAAAAGGGGAGTAAAACAAGATTAAAAGCATAACTGAAGCATATGATTTTTATATCTGTAAATCAATGTGTTGTAAAAGCTTATCAAGGGACAATTGAAAAAGTAAATTTTTATTCTTACGTCTTTTAAATTTTGTTAATCTATTTGTATAATATTGAACAATTGACATTTAAATTTAATAAAGAACTTTACATAGAAAATAAGCCACTATCAATTTATCGAAAATTTAAAATATCTAATCAAGATATCGATGTCAATTACACTCCTTTTATTCATTTTCTAAACTTGTTATTTGGACTACAGGTAAGGTCTTATTTAATTTCAAAAAAAACATTAACAGTAATATAGGTTTATTTGAATTAAATATGTAATTTTGAAACTTATTAAAAAATTGGTGACTAATAATTCAGCTATTTCTAATAAAAAAGCTGAAAACAAGCCACTTTAGACAAACACGATTAAATCAAAATGTATTGATGAATAGTAAATATAATAAATTAGAGCTTTGCTGGCCGGGTAAAGACATTGAAGTAAAACCGGAACCACGTGTTTTGATCGAAGACCCCGAAAAATCATATGGTGAAGCAAATACAGAAAATATGCTTATTCATGCAGATAATCTTCTTGCACTGAAAGCCCTTGAACAAAAATTCAATGGAAAGATTAAATGTATTTACATTGACCCTCCTTACAATACCGGAAATGCTTTTGAACATTACGACGATGGCCTGGAACATAGCACATGGTTAAACCTGATGAAACCAAGGTTGGAATTGCTTCATAAATTATTAGCCAATGATGGCAGTATGTGGATTTCGATTGATGATGATGAAAGTCATTATTTAAAGGTGTTTTGCGATGAGATATTTGGACGTAAGAATTTTGTAAACAACGTAATATGGGAAAAGAAATATTCTCCACAAAACGATGCAAAATGGCTTTCGGATAGTCATGACCATATTTTGGTATATGCCAAAAACAAAGAAGTCTGGCGACCTAATTTATTGCCCAGAACTGAGGAAATGGATAGCAGATATAAAAATTATGATAATGACTCAAGAGGTATTTGGAAATCAAGTGATTTATCCGTTAAAACATATAATGCTAAAACTGATTATGAAATAACTACACCAACTGGAAGAATTGTAAACCCTCCAGCAGGATATTGTTGGCGAGTTTCAAAAGAACGACTAAATGAATTGATTAATGATAATAGAATTTGGTTTGGTAAAGATGGATCTAATGTTCCTTCAATTAAGCGTTTTCTTTCAGATGTAAAAGAAGGATCAGTTAGTAAAACGATTTGGTACAGAACAGAAGTCGGTGATAATCAAGAGGCAAAAAAAGAAACAAAAGAGTTTAATTCTGAATCTGTCTTTACAACTCCAAAGCCCGAAAGATTAATTCAACGAATTATTCAATTGGCATCCAGTGAAGGTGATATTGTATTGGATAGTTTTTTAGGAAGTGGTACCACTGCAGGAGTTGCCAATAAAATGAACAGGAAATGGATAGGAATTGAATTAGGCGAACATTGCAATACACATTGTTTACCCCGAATGAAATTGGTTTGTGAAGGTACAGATCAGGGAGGAATATCTAAAGCAGTAGGTTGGAAAGGTGGAGGTGGTTTTAAATTCTATGGTTTGGCACCAAGTTTACTTAATAAGGATAAATACAATCAATGGGTTATTAATCCGGATTATAATGCACAACTACTTGCCGCTGCTATGGCCCGTCACGAAGGGTTTACTTATAGTCCTAACGAATCAATCGTTTGGAAATACTGTTGATGCATTAAATTGTTAATAGATTTAACTAAAACAACAAAAGTTCTTTGACTTCTTGATTTTCGACGATTTGAATTTTCTCTTTCACATTGAGCAATTTTTGCAATGGCGTTTTGT